>OHCO01000350.1_pt1 | contig 9715 bp, 8 predicted proteins | sample 1577601 | NCBI WGS metagenome assembly OHCO01 (sample SAMEA3879546, study PRJEB24766) | human gut metagenome | biome: human-associated habitat; feature: feces | place: USA | collected 1985/1987 | reverse complement strand
AACTTCGCGACCTATAAGTTCGCGCTGGCGAATGCGCTGTACGATATCGACCGCAGCAATACATTCATCTCCTTGCAGGATCTGGCGATCCCCTTTAGCCAGTACATATGCGCTCACCTGAAAAACGCACCAAAGCAGATCCTCAACACCAGCAAACCTGGCCCGTTTATCACCGCCTGCTTGCAGTTTAATCGGGGCGAGATCAGTTACGATGAGCTGTTGCAGGTGACGGCGAAGCAGGGTTTTAAGGTGGTGCTGAAGGCGTTTCATAACGTCAACGGCGGGCCGATTGAGAAGCAGTTTTTTATTGATGAGCAGCGCGAAAGCAAAGGCATTCACCTGACGGATGATTTTTATCGTCTGACGCAGACGCCGCAGTTCCAGAACCTGGTGCATGAGACGGACGCGCGCTGGACGCTGGTCGAAAAGGCCTGGGAGATGAACCTGCCGCCGCAGTTGCTGGATGTTCACTATGATGACCAGCAGCAAACGCTCTTTACCCAGCTTAAAAGCGCGCGCATCACGCTGACCAGTTGCCGGAACAGCCTCAATGGTTACCAGAAAGGGCACTGTTTTTACTGCAATGCGCCGATAAGTCTCGAAAACGGCGATCCGTTATTAGCCGACGTCGATCACTTTATCCCATTAATGGCGCGCGCAGGTTTGCCGGGCGTCAACCTGAACGGCGTCTGGAACCTGGTACTGGCCTGCCAGAGTTGCAACCGTGGCGCGCAGGGTAAGTTCGCCCAGTTGCCGAGCTTGTCGCTGCTGGCGCGCCTGCATGCCCGTAATGAGTATCTTATTAATAGCCGCCTGCCGCTGCATGAGGCGATTATCAACCAGACCGGTAACAGTGAACCGAAGCGCAAAGCCTTCCTGAATGACCGCTGGAACAGGGCGCTGGCTTCACAGCTGAAAACCTGGGCTCCAGAGAGACAACAACAGCGAGTGCTCTGATGACGATGAACTACTACCAGAACCATGCGCAAACCTTCTTCGACGGCACGGTCGATCTCGATATGTCGCCGCTGTACGCCGACTTTATGGCGCACTTGCCGGAACAGGCGTGCGTGCTGGATGCGGGCTGCGGCTCCGGGCGCGATGCACTGGCCTTTGCCCGCAAGGGTTACCACGTGGAAGCGTTCGACGCCTCTGCCGAACTGGTGGCGCTGGCACGTCACTACAGCGGGCTGCCGGTGAAGGAGATGACCTTCGACCAGCTGAATGAAACGCAGAAGTATGACGGGATCTGGTGCTGCGCCTCGCTCCTGCACGTCCCGTATAACGAATTACCTGCGGTGATAAACACCCTGGCGCGTGCGCTGAAACCCGGCGGCGTGTGGTATCTGTCGTTTAAATATGGCGACAGCGAGCGCGAACTGGCGGGCCGTCGTTTTAGCGATATGACGGAGTCCCGGCTGACCGCGCTGCTGGCTCCCTTACCTGAGCTGACAATCCATAAAATGTGGATAACGCAGGATCAGCGCCCCGATCATGATGAAAGCTGGCTTAACGCGCTGGTTAACAAGCGCTAACCCACCCGCAAAAACAGCGCCCGCTCTGCCTCCCGCCGCCGTGTCAGGCCGGGCAGCACTCTGCCGCCCGCTTTGTTCCAGCGCAGAAACTGGTCGGCGGCCTGCGTATATTCGCCCTGATTTAATAGCTTGAGCAGCGTCGAGCTTTGCAAATTCCCGGCGCCGAGGTTGAAGGTAAACGACACCAGCGCGTCGAACTGATCCTGGTCGAGATCGACCGTCACCAGCCGGTGCACGCCGCGCTCGCTCGTCTGCAAATCCTTGCGCAGCAGCGCGTCAGCCTCCGCTTCGGTAATCGGGCGGGGAAAGTTCTCGTTCGGCAGGATCAGGTGCCCGTAGCCAATGGTCCACTTGCCGACGGCATCGCGATACTTCTCCAGCCGTAGCCCTTCAAAGGATTTTATTAATGCGACGCCAGCATCGCCGGTGTGTTGCGGTTGATTCGCCATCATCGTTGCTCCTGTAGAGAGAGAATGGCGCTGAGCGTTGACTGCGCGTTGCGCCCTTATTTGAGGATGGTTCGGACACATCGTGTTGCAAAGTCGCCACGGCTTAATAAGAGGATGGAAAATCCTAAAAAACGCGGCTTTCAGAGCAATCGCTTAACGAAACGGGCGGTATGCACAGCCGCAGGCTGCCAGAGCGGCGGCAGATGCCCTACACTTCAAGCGTCTCCCTCAACATAAAGGAATCCGTGATGAGCATCATCAAAAACTACGCCGCGCCACAGGCTGGCGCCGAGCTTGAGCTTCAGGAATACGATGCAGGCCCGCTGGCGGCTGAAGATGTTGAAGTCGCCGTGGATTATTGCGGGATCTGCCACTCTGACCTGTCGATGATCGACAACGAATGGGGCTTCTCCCAGTATCCGCTGGTTGCCGGGCATGAAGTGATTGGCCACGTGGTGGCACTGGGTGACGCCGCGCAGAACAAAGGCCTGAAAGTGGGCCAGCGCGTGGGTATCGGCTGGACGGCGCACAGCTGCGGCCACTGCGACGCCTGTATCGACGGCAACCAGATCAACTGCCTGGAAGGCGCGGTGCCGACCATTCTGAACCGCGGCGGCTTCGCCGATAAAATCCGCGCCGGCTGGCAGTGGGTGATTCCCCTGCCGGACAGCATTGATATTGAAACCGCCGGTCCGCTGCTCTGTGGCGGCATTACCGTCTTTAAACCGCTGCTGATGCACAACATCACCGCTACCAGCCGCGTTGGTGTGATCGGTATTGGTGGCCTGGGCCATATCGCCATCAAACTGCTGCGCGCGATGGGCTGCGAAGTGACGGCGTTTAGCTCGAACCCGGCAAAAGAGGCGGAAGTGCGTCTGATGGGCGCAGATTATGTGGTCAACAGCCGCGATCCGGAAGCGCTGAAAGCGCGCGCGGGTCAGTATGATCTCATCATCAACACCGTTAACGTCGATCTTGACTGGCTGCCCTTCTTCGAAGCGCTGGCCCACGGCGGTCATTTCCACACCGTTGGTGCCGTGATGAAGCCGCTGGAAGTACCGGCCTTTACGCTGATTGGCGGCGATCGCAGCGTCTCCGGTTCCGCAACCGGTACGCCGTACGAGCTGCGTAAGCTGATGAAGTTTGCCGGTCGTGCGAAGGTTGCGCCGACCATCGAGATGTTCCCGATGTCGCAGATCAACGAAGCGTTGCAGCATGTGCGCGACGGTAAAGCGCGTTATCGCGTAGTGTTGAAAGCGGATTTTTAAGCCGTTTAGCCCGGTGAGCGTCAATGCTGCGGGGCAGGTTTAACGCCGGACGGCGCGTTGTTGAGCGTGCGGGTTAAATGCCGGATGGCGCGTAAACGCTTATCCGGCCTACGCGGTTTCAGCGACATATGCCTTACGGCAACTGTGCCCGGTGAACCACCGGGCACCTCTTCCTATTTCCCTATCGCGGCAAACACCTCGGCAATCGCTACTGCGCCGGGATCGGTCACGCCTTCAAGGTTCTCACTGTTGACGTAAGACGAACGCCCCGCTCCCGCCTTCTGCATGGTGGCGGTGCTCTCTGCCCCTTTGTTCGCGGCATCGATGGCAGCGGCTAATCCGCGATCGCGCAGGGCTTCCAGCGCCGGTTGGAGCGCATCGATCAGCGTGCGGTCGCCGAGATCCGCCCCGCCATAGTGTTTCATCTGCTTTAAGCCCAGCAGCAGCGCATCGGGCAGTGGCGTGGCGTTATGCACCGCCTGGCCTGCGGCGGTAAAGAAGATCGACATCAGCACGCCGCTGGAGCCGCCCATCACCGTCGCCAGCCGCTCGCCAGTCAGTTGCAGCAGTTGTGCGGTGTTGTTCAGCGGCAGCGCGTTCTGCTCAAGCAGGCGCTTGATCTCGCGCGCGCCTTCGGCAAAGGTCGAGCCGGTATCGCCATCGCCCACTTTCGCATCCAGCGCGTTAAGGCGGTTTTCCAGGTCGATCAGCGTCTGCGCGGCGGTGCCGACCAGCGCTTTTACCTGCGGGTTATCGGAAGGCTCAATCTCCAGCCCGGTGTAAACGGCTTTGTGCGGCTGGGTTTTCATCGGCGCGAAGGCGACCGGTTTCTGCCAGCCGACGGTCTGCACTTCGGCGCAGAGCGCCTGCTCAAACTCATCCGTTAAACGTAACAGGGAAAGGGAGAAGCCTTTCATATCGAGGGAGCTGACCAGCGGCGCGGGGCCAATCAGGTAGGCCAGTTGATCTTTCAGCGCCGAATGGGCCAGCTCTTTGGTCAGCAGCGCCATCTCCAGCGCGGAGACGCCGCCGAGGTTATTGATCAGCACTGCCACGCGATCGTTACCCACCGCCGCGCGCAGCGGTTCGACCAGCGTATCGATCAGCGATTTGCTGTTATGGGTCTCAAGGGTACTCGCGCCCGGCTCGCCGTGAATGCCGAGGCCAAGCTCAACGTGGCCCTGCTGAATGCGCCCCTCTTCGCTGTCGCTGCCCGGCAGGTTGCAGCTCTCCATCGCCAGCCCGAGGCTGTAGACGTTGTCGCAGGCCTGCTGGGCGAGGTCGCGCACTTCGCTCAGGGATTTGCCCTGCTCTGCGGCGTAACCGGCAATTTTGTGTACCAGCGCGGTGCCGGCGATGCCGCGCGGCTGTTTGTTGTCGGGCAGCGCGATGTCGTCGGCGACAATCACCATCTCCACTTTCAGGCCGTAGCGTTTGGCCTTCTCGGCGGCGAGGCCGAAGTTGAGCCGGTCACCGGTGTAGTTTTTGACAATCAGCAGGCAGCCGCGATCGCCGGTTACCGCCACAATGGCGTTCAGCACCGCGTCTACGCTCGGTGAAGCAAAGAGATCGCCGCAGACGGCGGCGGTGAGCATGCCTTTGCCGACAAACCCGGCGTGGGCCGGTTCATGGCCGGAGCCGCCGCCGGAGATAACCGCTACGCGGCTTTTATCCCAGTCGGCGCGGGCGACGATGCGGATCGCCGGATCGCTCTCAAGGCGTACAAGGTTACCGTGCGGGGCGGAGATCACCAGCCCTTCGATGGCGTCGTTGACCAGCTGTTTGCGGTCGTTGAAAAAGAATCTGGACATAATCTTCCGGGAGTGTAGTGAAACATCCCTCAAGCATAGCCCGCGCCGGGCGCAGCGGGGCAAAGACCAGATTTTACTGAAAGGTATCAGGGCGTGGTGCGGCCAAAACCGGCGTGGTAACCGTGGGTGTTACGCAGCTTGTCGAGGCGGGTCCCCTGCCAGAAGGTCATAGCAATCGCCAGCAGCAGCAGGCCGCCGTGCAGGTACATCGCAAGGTGCGTATCGAGGAGGAAAAACCCGGCAATCACCGGCAGCAGCGCGCTCATCCAGAGCTGATCGAGCAGGGTCTCCGCCGCGTTAAAGCGTGCCAGCACGAGATCCGCCTGCGCCTCTTCGGGCGAGCCGCGGCGCACCGTACCAACGGCCTGCGCCAGCGCACCAGCACGGCGGATAAGCCACTGCACCAGCAGCAGCGCCAGCACCACCACAGCGGCTTCAAAAGCCAGCAGCGCACTGTCGCCCGCAGAAGAGGTCAGCCACTGCCCGCTCAATACGGCCATGGTGAAAAGGGCGTTGAGGATGCCGAACAGCAGTGCGGTAGAGAAGCGGAGGGCAAAGCGCCTGGCGAGGGAAAACATCGTGTGCTCCTTGCAAAAAAGAAGAGAGGCCACAGCCTCTCTCTTGGGATTTACTGGCTCTTGCGTGACATTAGCCACAGGCTCAGCAGGAAGAAGGATGCGCTTGGCAGCAGCGCCCCGACCACCGGCGGAATGCCGTAGACCAGCGTCAGCGGGCCGAAAATCTGATCCAGCACGTAGAAGACAAAGCCGAAGCTGATGCCGGTGATAACGCGCACGCCCATCGCCACGCTACGCAGCGGGCCGAAGATAAACGACAGCGCCATCAGCATCATCACCGCCACGGAGAGCGGCTGGAAGATCTTGCTCCACATATTGAGCTGGTAACGCCCGGCATCCTGGCCGCTCGATTTCAGGTACTTCACGTAGTTGTGCAGGCCGCTGATGGAGAGTGCATCGGGATCGAGCGCCACCACACCGAGCTTGTCCGGCGTCAGGTTGGTTTTCCAGGTCCCGGTCACGGTCTGCGAGCCGGTCACCTGTTTCGGGTCGGTCAGGTTAGACTCGTCGACCTGTGACAGATTCCAGATTTTATGCTCGGCGTCGAACTTCGCCGACGCGGCATAGCGCACCGACTGCAAACGGCGCTCTTTGTTGAACGCATAGATACTGACGCCACCCAGCTCGGTGTCGCTCTTCACGCGTTCAATGTAAACAAAGTTACTGCCATCTTTCGCCCACAGGCCAGACTGGGTCGAGAGCAGCGAGCCGCCGTACATCGACTGCGCACGCTGGTTACGCGCCATCTGCTCGCCCTGCGGCGCAACCCACTCGCCGATCGCCATGGTCAGAAGCACCAGCGGGATCGCGGTTTTCATCACCGCCAGCGCAACCTGCATACGGGTGAAGCCAGAAGCCTGCATTACCACCAGCTCGCTGCGCTGCGCCAGCATCCCAAGCCCAAGCAGTGCGCCAAGCAGCGCCGCCATCGGGAAGAAGATCTGGATATCTTTCGGCATGCTGAGCAGGGTATAGAGACCTGCGCCAAGGGCATCGTAACTCCCCTGCCCGGCCTTTTTCAGCTGGTCGACAAATTTGATGATGCCCGAGAGCGACACCAGCATGAACAGGGTCATCATGATGGTGGTAAAAATGGTTTTACCGATATAGCGGTCGAGAACGCCAAAAGCCTGCATTATACCGCTCCTCTACGGGTAAAACGGGCACGAACCCGGCGCATCGGCACCGTATCCCACAGGTTCAGCACCACGGCCAGCGCCAGATAGAGCAGGTTAACCGCCCACATCCAGATCATCGGGTCGAGCTTCCCTTTCGCGCCATTGGAGCGCAGGGTGGTCTGCAACAGGAAGAAGATGAGATAGAGCAGCATCGCGGGCAGCATTGAGAGCACGCGGCCCTGGCGCGGGTTGACCACGCTCAGCGGAACCACCATCAGCGCCATCATCACCACGGCAAAAATCAGCGTTAAACGCCAGTGCAGCTCGGCGCTTGCGCGCGGGTTGTCAGTATTGAACAGCGTGCGCATGTTCATCTGCTCGGTATCCGTCGGATCAAGCGCCACGGCCTGATGACCAATAACGGCCTGGTAGTTCTGGAAATCGGTAATGCGGAAGTCGCGCAGCATCGCGGTGCCTTCAAAGCGCGTACCGCTGTTGAGGGTCACTACCTGCGAACCATCTTTATGCTGGGAGAGCTGCCCGGAGTCCGCCAGCACCACAGAAGGACGCGCGTTGCCTTTTGGACGCAGCTGGGCAAGAAAGACGTTGTTGAAGTTCTTACCGTCCACGCCTTCGATAAAGAGCACCGAGTTGCCGTCCGACGCCTGCTGGAACTGGCCCTGCGCCAGCGCCGCCATGCCGGGGTTGGCTTTGGCATCGGCCAGCACCTGATCCTGATGGCGGGAAGACCACGGCCCGGCCCACATCACGTTGACCGCCGCCACGACACCGGTAAACAGCGCCAGCACCAGCGCGGCTTTCACCAGCACCGCCCGGCTCAGGCCGCAGGCGTGCATCACCGTAATTTCACTTTCTGTATAAAGTTTACCCAGCGTCATCAACAGACCCAGGAAGAGGCTCAGCGGCAGGATAAGCTGCGCCATCTCTGGCACGCCAAGCCCGAGCAGAGAGAGAACGAGGTTCGTGGGGATTTCGCCGTCAGCAGCTGCGCCTAAAATCCTGACCAGTTTCTGACAAAAGAAAATCAGAAGCAGGATGAATAGGATTGCAAGCTGGCTTTTCAGCGTCTCCCGCACCAGATATCTTGTGATTATCACTTTAATTACGCCCGTAAAAACCAGTCTTTTTCCTGGAAAATCGCTTGTTTCATGGCTTAAACGTCATTTATTCTCTTGAGTCGTCGAAATGATCGCTAAGATTAATATACTCAGCGGATACGTGCGTGAGACCCGATTCTGACGTGCCGAAACCGCAGTAACGTTAAGATTAACACGAAGTCACCGCAACAGCGGACCTGAGTTACGAAAGCTTGCAATTCTATCCGTAGCCGCCGCCGTTGTCTTTAAGATTCAGGAGCGTAGTGCATGGAGTTCAGTGTAAAAAGCGGTAGCCCGGAGAAACAGCGGAGTGCCTGCATCGTTGTTGGCGTCTTTGAACCGCGCCGGCTCTCTCCGATTGCCGAGCAGCTGGATAAAATCAGCGACGGTTATATCAGTGCGCTGCTGCGTCGCGGCGAACTGGAAGGCAAGCCGGGTCAAACCCTGCTGCTGCACCATGTGCCAAATGTGCTTTCCGAACGTATTTTGCTTATTGGTTGCGGAAAAGAGCGTGAATTGGATGAGCGTCAGTACAAGCAGGTCATTCAGAAAACCATAAATACGCTGAATGATACCGGCTCGATGGAAGCGGTCTGCTTCCTGACCGAACTGCACGTTAAAGGGCGCAACACCTACTGGAAAGTGCGCCAGGCCGTTGAGACGGCGAAAGAGACGCTTTACAGCTTCGATCAGTTGAAGACCACTAAAAGCGAGCCGCGTCGCCCGCTGCGTAAAATGGTCTTCAACGTGCCGACCCGCCGCGAGCTGACCAGCGGCGAGCGCGCGATCCAGCATGGTCTGGCGATCTCCGCCGGTATCAAAGCGGCGAAAGATCTCGGCAATATGCCGCCAAATATCTGTAACCCGGCCTATCTCGCCTCCCACGCGCGCCAGCTGGCGGACTCCTACAGCAAAAACGTCACCACCCGCGTGATTGGCGAACAGCAGATGCGCGAACTGGGCATGTGCTCCTATCTCGCCGTCGGCCAGGGTTCGCAGAACGAATCGCTGATGTCGGTGATTGAGTACAAAGGCAACCCGTCTGAAGATGCGCGCCCGATTGTGCTGGTCGGTAAAGGGCTGACCTTTGACTCCGGCGGTATCTCGCTCAAGCCTGGCGAAGGCATGGATGAGATGAAGTACGACATGTGCGGCGCGGCGGCGGTGTATGGCGTGATGCGCATGGTGGCTGAACTGCAACTGCCGATCAACGTTACCGGCGTGCTGGCGGGCTGTGAAAACATGCCTGGCGGACGCGCATATCGCCCGGGCGACGTGCTCACCACCATGTCCGGTCAGACGGTTGAAGTGTTGAACACCGACGCCGAAGGCCGCCTGGTGCTGTGCGATGTGCTGACTTACGTTGAGCGCTTCGAGCCGGAAGCGGTGATCGACGTGGCGACGTTAACCGGTGCCTGCGTGATTGCGCTGGGCCACCACATTACCGGTCTGCTGTCGAACCACAATCCGCTGGCCCACGAGCTGATTGGCGCGTCTGAGCAGGCGGGCGATCGCGCGTGGCGTCTGCCGATGAGCGATGAGTATCAGGAGCAGTTAGAGTCCAATTTTGCGGATATGGCGAATATCGGCGGCCGTCCTGGTGGTGCAATCACCGCAGGCTGCTTCCTCGCGCGCTTTACCCGCAAGTACAATTGGGCGCACCTGGATATCGCCGGCACCGCGTGGCGTTCCGGTAAAGCGAAAGGCGCCACCGGGCGTCCGGTCGCCATGTTGTCGCAGTTCCTGCTTAATCGCGCCGGATTTAACGGCGAAGAGTAAGCGTCGTCCGCGCCGGATTGATTGCCGGATGGCGCTACGCTTATCCGGCCTACAACAAC
>OHCO01000346.1_pt1 | contig 9805 bp, 7 predicted proteins | sample 1577601 | NCBI WGS metagenome assembly OHCO01 (sample SAMEA3879546, study PRJEB24766) | human gut metagenome | biome: human-associated habitat; feature: feces | place: USA | collected 1985/1987 | reverse complement strand
CTGGTGCCGATACGTTTTTTGCGGTTGCCCGACCGGTAGGTGCCGACGAAACCATCACAGCGGAACGGATAAATCCGTTCCCTACGACTGTCGATTTTCGTGCCGACAAAACCGTGGCGATGGGCGAGCATTGCTCGCCCCTACATGGCGCGGTGCAAAATTCAGCGCCGTACTTGCGTTACGCGAAACGTCACGGTTTTGTCAGCAGTTTCGATACCGGGCCACCGGAGATAACCGTATCCGTAGGTGCAGTAAAGCGCTGCTAAAAAGCATGGAGGGCGGCGGCAGCGGCCAGAGCCGCGGAATAGATACGATGACGCTGCATTTTCGAGGTCTGATCCTTTGCCATGTGGCAGTCGGCGATGAGCACGACGCTGACGGCAAATGCGGCAGCACCGCTTGCGGCCTTGCAGCCGCTCGTCTTCGGTGACGTTGCCATGTGCAGCAGCGCGGCGAGGAAGTACGCACCGCTGGCCGCCTCATGCGCCTGCATCAGCGCGGCATTGGCCTTATGCATGCCCAGCTTCCGCAGTGGGTATTTCACCAAAAGTGCCGACAGCGCGGCCGCCGCGGCATATCCGGATGTCTTATGTACTGCATTTTTAACACTCATTTTTTCAGTAGCGCTTTGGCGCTCCTCCTATACGTTTATTGCGCGTTTATTGCGCGGATTCGTAGCGGCGTCAATGCGCCTCCAAGAAAACATTGGCATCGCCGCAGAGCTCTTTCAGCTCGGCGATGAGCGAGGGGTGTATCAGGCACTTTGCGCCGATGCGCCGTTTTTCGCGCTCGAGGTAAATGATCATCTGCTGCTGGCCGGGGAACATGGTGAGGATAAGCTCGATGCGCGCAAGGCGCGGATCGTCCTCGCCGGGCAGCTTGACCCAAAGCTTGGAGTCGGCGTTTGTCCTAGGCGGCTCGGGCTTGAGCTTGCCGAGATCGGCTATCGGGCGGATGCTGTCCGCCATAAGCTGCGGCTCCTTCTCATCGCGCATGGATATGCGGCCGCGCACGATGATGGGTGCGTTATCCTTGATGTAGATGCTGCCGGTGTCCAGCGCGCGCTGGAACGCGATCAGCTCCATCGCGCCGGTGTCGTCCTCGAGGTTGATGTAGCTCATGAGCGTGTTCGACTTCGTCGTGCGCGTGCGGCTTGACTGCACGACGCCTGCAACGGTGACGACGGCGCCGTCGGGATAGGTCTTTTTCTCGCTCTCGGAGGCGGAGTCTGTCAAAATCGCGCCTATGGGTACTATCCCGGCTCTGCGCACGGCGGCGCGGTATTCGTCCATCGGGTGGCCGCTCAGGTACAGACCGGCCGTCTCCTTTTCCATTGCAAGCAGCTCTGCGCGTGTGTACTCCTCGACCTCCGGGATCTTGATCCTGATGGCTCCGGCATCCTCGAAATCCGGCTCGCCGAAGAGATTGAGCTGCCCCTCGACGTTGTTGCGGCTTTCCTGCTGGATGCCGTCGATCATGACGCCGGCCACGCGCAGCAGCGCCTTGCGCTTAAAGCCCATGCTGTCGAACGCTCCGGCGCGGATGAGGTTTTCGACCGCGCGGCGGTTGAGCTCCCTGCCTGCCATGCGGCGGCAGAAATCCTCAAGGCTGCGGAACGGCCCGTCCTCCTCTCGGCGCGAAATAAGCTCGTTTATGAAGCCGCGGCCGATGCTTTTTATCGCAACAAGGCCGAAGCGGATATCGTTTCCGCTGACGGAGAAGTCGGCAAACGACTCGTTGACATCCGGCGGCAGCAGTTTTATGCCCATCTCGCGGCATTCGGCGATGTATTCGGCGATCTTGGTGCTGTTATCGAGCACCGACGAGAGCAGCGCGGCCATATACTGGCGCGGATAGTGCTTTTTCATGTACGCCGTGCGGTAGGATACGATCGCGTAGCTCACCGCGTGCGCCTTGTTGAAGGCGTAGGACGCAAAGTCAAGGATCTCGTCATAGATGCTGTTTGCGATATCCTCGGTAATGCCGCGCTTTACCGCGCCGTCGATGCCGCGGCTTTCATCGCCGTGGACGAAGGCGACGCGCTCGGCGTCGATGACCTTGTGTTTTTTCTTGCTCATCGCGCGGCGGATCATGTCCGCCTGGCCGAGCGAAAATCCGGCAAGACGGCGGAAAATTTCAATTACCTGCTCCTGATAGACGATGCAGCCGTAGGTGACCTCGAGTATCGGGCGCAGAAGCTCGTGCTTGTAGCTTATCTTCTCGGGATGCGCCGAGCACTCGATAAATCGTGGAATGCTGTCCATCGGGCCGGGGCGGTAAAGGGCTATGACTGCGGTGATGTCTTCAATGCTCTTGGGCTTAAGGCCGGTGCACACGCCGGTCATACCTGTGCTCTCAAGCTGGAAAACGCCGCTTGTATGCCCCTCCGAGAGCATTTTGAAAACCTCCGCATCGCCGTCGGGGATCTTCTCGACCTCGAAATCCGGCTCGGTGCGCCGCACCATTTTCGCCGCGTCCTCGAGCACAGTGAGGTTTCGCAGACCGAGAAAGTCCATCTTGAGAAGTCCCAGTTCCTCAAGCGTCGTCATCTGATACTGCGTGACGACCGACTCGTCGTTTTTCGACAGCGGAACGTATTCATAAACGGGCTTATCGGTTATGACAACGCCGGCTGCGTGCATGCTCGCGTGGCGCGGCATGCCCTCGAGCGCTTCGGCCACGTCGATGAGCCTGTGCAGCATCTCGTCGCCCTCGTACATGTCACGCAGTGGCTTTGATACGCGCAGCGCGTCCTTTATGGTCATGTTCGGCCCCATGGGTATGGCCTTTGCAACGGCGTCGGCGTCGCCGTAGCTTATGTCGAGCACGCGCGCAACGTCGCGCACGGCAGCGCGAGCTGCCATCGTGCCGAAGGTGACTATCTGCGCAACGTGGTCGTGGCCGTATTTGCGGTTGACGTAGTCGATGACCTCGCCGCGGCGGTTGACGCAGAAGTCGATGTCGATATCGGGCATGCTCACGCGCTCGGGGTTTAGAAATCGCTCGAAATAAAGGCTGTATTTTATGGGATCGACGTCGGTGATGTTCAGCGTGTAGGAAACGACGCTGCCGGCTGCCGAGCCGCGCCCGGGGCCGACGGGGATCTTTTGGCTTTTCGCGTAGGCGATGAAGTCGGAAACGATGAGGAAGTAATCGACAAAGCCCATCTTTTTTATCATGGCAAGCTCATAGTCGAGCTGCTTTGCAACGGTTCCGTCGTCGTTCAGGTATCTGCGCGCAAGTCCTGCGCGGCAGAGCTTTTGCAGATACTCAAAGCTGTCGGTCTCGCCCTCGGGGAGCTTGAAGCGCGGCAGCTTGTATTTTCCGAACTCGAAGTCGTAGCCGCACATGTCCGCGATCTTCGCGGTGTTGTCGGCGGCCTCGGGATATTCGGGGAAAAGCGCGCGCATCTCGGCCTCGTCCTTGAGGTAAAACTCGTTGGTCTCAAATTTCATGCGCGCAGGGTCGTTTATCGTTTTCTGCATCTGCACGCACATCAGAACGTCCTGATAATACGCGTCGTCTTTTTCGACATAGTGCGCGTCGTTTGTGACGGCAAGGGGAATGCCGGTCTCGCGGTGGATGCGCAAAAGCCCCTCGGCCGCGCGCTTTTCGGCCTCAAGGCCGTGATCCTGAATTTCAAGATAAAAGCCGTCCCTGCCGAAAAGCTCGCTCAGCTCCAGCGCCTTGTTCTTTGCGCCCTCGTAGTTTCCGGCGTTTATCATGCGCGGTATAGCACCGGCGACGCAGCCGGAAAGGCAGATAAGCCCCTCGGCGCGCTCGTGCAGCAGCGCCCAGTCGATGCGCGGCTTGTTGTAAAAGCCCTCGGTGAAGGCCATGGAAACGAGGTAGCACAGATTTTTGTAGCCCGTTTCGTTTTTGCACAGCAGGATAAGGTGCGTGTACTCCGAGTCAACTCCGTGCTCCTTGTCAAAGCGCGAGCGCGGCGCAACATAGACCTCGCAGCCGATGATCGGCTTTATACCGGCCGCGCAGCAGGCCTTGTAAAACGCGACGGCGCCGTACATGACGCCGTGGTCGGTGACGGCAAGAGCGGTCTGCCCCAGCTCCTTTGCGCGCGCAACGAGCGGCTCGATGCGGCAGTCGCCGTCGAGCAGCGAATATTCGGTATGAACATGCAGGTGAACAAAGCTCATATTCAGTCTTCCTCGGGTGTGTATGTCAGCAGCTTCTTGAGCCTGTGGCTCAGGCAGCTTTTGGATACCGGCGGATACGAGAGCGTGGCAAGGTCGGCAAGGCTCGCCTCGGGGTTTGCGTAGCGCAGAAGCGCGGCCTCCTGAAGCTTATCCGGCAAGGAATCCAGCCCATAGAGCTTATCTATGCGGCGGATGGCCTCCATCTGCTTTGCCGCGGCCTCGACGACCTTGTCGGCATTTGCGGAATCGCAGTTTACCTTGCGGTTTATGCTGTTTTTCATGTCCTTTTCGACCTTAGCGGACATGATATCCATCGCAGCGACCGGCGCGCCGATCGTCGTCAGCAGGTCTTCTATATGCTCGCTTTTTTTGAAATACAGCAGGTAGTCGCCCTTGCGCTGCGCCTCCTTGGGCGAAAAGCCCATCTCAAGCAGCACCGAGTATGTCTCGCGGCTTACGCTGTAGTGCGTCGTGGCAAGCTCCATGTGATAGCGCTTTGCCGGGTCTGTCACCGAGCCGCCGGCGAGAAACGCGCCGCGGATAAACGAGGCCTTGCAGCACGGCTCCTCGATGACGCCGAAGTTTATGTGCAGCGAGGGGCTGTTCATGTCGTTTCCGACAACGTCGAACACCGCGCGCAGCTTGTCCGGATCATTTACCCGGAACGAATGCTTCACGCCGCGGCCTTTCTCCGGCTCGTCGAAGTCGATGCCGAAGGCGCGGCGCATCAGATGCGGAAGACGCGCGGCAAGCTCGTCGCTTGCCGTCGTTATGCGTATTTCCTTTGCCGAAAAGCTGTGGGCATACAGCAAAACGCCGTAGGCCTCGGCAACAGCGCAGCATTTGCGCTCGACCCGAGGCTGACACAGCTCTGTTTTAACTTTTTGTGCGAAGGTTTTTTCCATGCTTATTTGTTTATATCGCGGTTTATGCTCACCGTCGGCACGCCGAAGCACTTAAGATGCCCGGCAAGCGCCGAGGCCACGGCGACGGAGCGGTGCCGGCCGCCTGTGCAGCCGATGGCGATCGTAAGGCTGTACTTTCCCTCTTCTATGTACAGCGGCAGCAGATACTCTATCATGTCCGTGAGCTTGTCCATGAAAACGTTCGACTGCTCAAAGCTGAAAACATAGTCCCTGACCGGTGCGTCAAGGCCGCTTAAAAGCTTCAGATCCTCAACGTAAAAGGGATTGGGCAGAAATCTCACGTCGAACACGAGGTCGGCGTCCAGCGGCATGCCGTATTTAAAGCCGAAGGATATGACGTTTACCATGATCGCGCGGTCGGTCGCGGAGTCGGAAAAGTAAGTGTACAGCTCGTTGTGCAGCTGCCCGAGGGTAAGATGTGAGGTGTCGATGATATAATCGGCAATGTCGCGTATCGGGCGCAGCTGCTCGGTCTCCTTGAGTATCGCGTCCTCGATCGAGCCGCCGGACTTTGCCGCCAGCAGGTAGCCCGCGATGGCATACATCACACCCGCGGTGATATAGATCCAGATGGTGGTCTTGGTGGTGTTCACGCCGGAGACCTCCGCCGCCACCTCGTTGCCGCCGATGGCGTACATATACTTGCCGTGACGGGTCTTATTGTAGATAAACCAGAACAGCAGACCAAAAATCAGCGCCACAAAGGCCAGATACGGGATATGGAAGCCCCGCACGTTGCCGATGCGGCCGGTGATCAGCTTGGTATAGATCTTCTGGAAGCCGCCGATGGGCTGAGCGTCCGTCAGCACCAGGGCGATGCCGTAGATAATGGTCTGGGTGCCCAGGGTGGCGATAAAGGGCGGCACCCGCAGCTTGGCAATGATCAGGCCGTTCACCAGGCCCACCACAAAGCCGATGGCGACCACGATGAGCAGCACCAGGAAAATCGCCGCCACTATAAACGCACCGGCTGCATAACTGCCTATCAGGTCACCTAAAAGCAGCACACCTCCAAATGCCGCGGACATCAGCACGATACTGCACAATGTCAGCAGCAATATGGCCACAAGAAGCCTGTTCAGAGCTATGGAAAGGCTTTTCGCAGTGCGCACCTTGACTTCATCGACCTTCAGGTCAATGTACTGGGCAGCACTTTCAGCAAGCCTTTCAGCAGGTTCTGTAAAACTGTTTTTCATCAGGCATCGTATTGTTCATCGATTTCTTCCTTCTCCAAGGCTCTCTCGAGACGGTCGAGCTGGTCGAGGACCTTAGCCCTCACCTCGTCCTTCATTTCATTGCCCTCCTCCGTGAGGACAGCCTTCAGATCTTCCAGGTCCCTGCGCACCTTACCGGCCTTGTCCTTGGCATAAGCATAAGCTTCATTGGCCTTCGACTTCGCCGTATCATAGCCTTCTATCGCTGCATCCTTGATTTTCTTGCGGGTAACTTCGCCCTTTTCCGGAGCGAACAGGACTCCAAGCACGGCACCGATGGCTGCACCTGCAACAAATGTAATTAGAGAATCACTTTTCATCTTGTTCTGAGGCATGGCTTTAACCGCGGAAACGACTCCCGACAAGTCACCACACCACTCGTAAAGATAATGATTCCACCGAAAAAAACCAACAGCGGGGCAGAGATGTCACCAAGAATGACTAAATAGGTAATGTCTTGGTTCTAAGCCACAAAGCGACTTCTTCAGGCAAAAGCGGCGAAAGATTCTGCCATACACGCTCGTTGTAGGCATTGAGCCAGTCGCGCTCGTCGCTCGTCAGCAAGTCCGCAATGACGGCGGAAGTGTCAATGTGGCAAAGCGTCAGAGGCTCGAAACAGAGCCATGAGGCAAATTCATTGACCCCGGCATCCTTGCAGAGCAGCAGGCTCTCGTGCCTTATGCCGTGAAGCCCTTCGCGATACAGACCGGGCTCATCAGAAGTGATCATCCCGGGCACAAGCGGCTGCGGATTCAGATTCTGGCGGATGTCCTGAGGCCCTTCATGCACATTGAGGAAGAAACCCACTCCATGGCCGGTGCCGTGGCCGAAATTCCGCCTTGCCTGCCAGAGAGGAGAACGGGCGGCATAGTCTATCTGGCAGCCCGCCGTACCGGCAGGGAAAACCGACATTGCCAAGCCGATATGACCTTTCAGCACCAATGTATAGTCCTCCATTTCCAGCCCGTCACATGGCCCGAGCGGAACAGTCCTGGTAATATCAGTCGTGCCGAACAGGTATTGTCCGCCGGAATCGCACAGATAAAGTCCGTGAGGCTCGAGCATCCTGCCGCCACCTTCCGGAGTAACGTAATGCGGCAATGCAGCAGACGGCCCGTAAGCAGAAATCGTCTGGAAACTGTCGCCTCTATATCCCTGAATTTCAGCACGTAACGACCCGAGATAGCGGGCAGCGTCCCACTCTGACAGCTCGATGCCGTCCTTCATGCAGCAGTCCAGCCACCAGAGGAACTTCTCCATTGCCACACCGTCCTCAACGTGTGCCTCACGCATTCCCTCTATCTCCGTTCCGTTCTTTACCGCCTTGTACAGCGGCACAGGAGACGCGCCCTCCACCATCGAGAAATTGTCCCCCACATCCTTCAGCACCTTGTAGAGATGATAGTTCAATGTGGAGGTATCGGCATAAAGACGCGCTCCCGAGCATGCATATTCAGACAGGCTGATACATATATCATCATAGTACTTTATCTCCACCCCGTCCTTCATCAGTTCATCGAAACTGTCATAAGTCTCGTCATCCACAGTCTTGGACTTGCGCACGAACCACTCAGCATTATCTTGAGTGACAAGAAGATACGACAATACCACCGGATTGTACTCCACATCTGACCCACGCACGTTCAGCAGCCAGGCAATCTCGTCCAGCGCCGTCACCAGTATGGCGTCACAGTTTTTTCCGTCAATGAAACTCCTCAGTCGCCCCAGTTTGGACAGCCGCGACTCGCCTGTCAGGTCTTCTCCCAATGTGATAACCGGTGTCGCCGGAACCGCAGGCCTGTCCATCCACAAATCATCGAGCATGTCAGGCAGATCCAGAATCCGTACCTGCCTGCAGCCGAAGGCGTTTTCAAGTTCATTGATGAACGAGACAGGCTGGGAAAGCCCATCGACAGCGAGAGCCACGCTTCCCCATCTGTCCGCAAATGCGTAATCAGCAAGCCATTGCGGAATCCTGACCTCCCCAGGAATTCTTGTCTTATGGAGGGCCACCCCTGTTCCCGCAAGCTGCTGCTCCGCCTGTATGAAATATCTCGTGTCAGTCCAGAGCCCGGCATGGTCCTGAGTTATCACCACATCCCCGGCCTCGCCCGTAAATCCGCACACCCACTCCACCTGTTTCCAGCGCGAAGCAGGATATTCGCTCGCGTGCGGGTCAGAGCCGCTAATAATCACAGCATCAATGCCTTTGCTGCTCATAAGCTTACGGACAGCTTCTATCCGTCTTACATAAACATTGGACTCGAGTATCATAACAATTTACGAATTATTTCATCTGAAACAAAAAACCTGTCTTCCGGAATCCTCACATTTCCATAAACAGTCCGGCACAGCACACCTTCCTCCAGGAATCTGGACATGGTCGCCGGCGGAAGCAACGAAGGAGAAACGCCCTCATCTGTACGGAGTCCGAGCATTATCTCCTCGACCCTGACATCTTCATCATCAAGCACTTCGCTCTTGGAGACATAATCATTCTCGGTATTCCACTTCCTGACATTGACCCGTCCCCTTTCATCCGCGACAGCGGAGTGGGCTCCAGGGCCCAGACCGACATACGGCACGCGACGCCAATACGAAGAATTGTGCCTGGATTCGAAGCCCGGATATGCAAAATTGGACACCTCGTAATGATGGTAGCCGTTCTCCTCCAATATGGAGCACAGCATCTCATACTGAGCCCGGCATTCCTCTTCCGAAGCCTCAGTGTAGCGACCAGCCTCGACTTCCCTGGCCAGTGTGCTGCCTTCCTCCACGGAAAGCTGATATGCCGAAATATGCGAAGGACTCAGCCCCATCGCTTTATGCACAGTCGCCTCCCAAGTCTGCCGCGACAAGCCTCCGATGCCGAAAATCAGGTCAATGCTGATGTTCCTGAAGCCGTGGCCGCGCAGCATCCAATATGCCTGTTCAGCATGAGCGGAATCATGTCTGCGGTTCATCCATTTCAGGACCTTATCATCGAAGGACTGTATCCCCATACTGATTCTGGTGACTCCGAGACGCTCAAGCGACTGCAGATACACCTCGCCTTTCTCCACTATATCCTCAGGATTGACCTCAAGAGTAAACTCCAGATAATCATGGCTTTCAGAACCGAAAACCGTCTTGTTAAGGCAGGAGACGATGCGCTCCAACACGTCAAAAGGCAGCACCGATGGGGTACCGCCTCCTATATATAATGTGTCCCGATATTCAGGATGGGCCTCCGAAGGCAATGTCGCACGGATTTCGTCCGCACGCGCCTCTATCTCCGAACAGACCTGTCCGGCATACTTGGAGAACCTCATGTTTTCGACATCAAGTCCCAGGTTCCTTTCCCGGCAGACCGGAACAGCCTCGGAATAGAAACCACAGTAAGTGCAGAAACTTCTGCAGAATGGGACGTGAATGTAAATCAATGATTATCTGAGCATCAGTTCAGACTTTCCGAGGAAAGACTGTTCAGTGTAAGCCTCTACAGTATATACACCTTTGCGATATTCCG
>OHCO01000342.1_pt1 | contig 9829 bp, 10 predicted proteins | sample 1577601 | NCBI WGS metagenome assembly OHCO01 (sample SAMEA3879546, study PRJEB24766) | human gut metagenome | biome: human-associated habitat; feature: feces | place: USA | collected 1985/1987 | reverse complement strand
CCCTTGACTATGGAAGAGATCTTCAAGACGATGCAGGATCTGATCGCCGAGCAGTTCGCTATCGATGCCGACGAGATCAGCATGGACAGCTCTTTCGTGGACGACCTGGGTGCCGATTCTGTGGATCTGGTGGAATTGGTCATGGCGATGGAAGAGGAGTTTGACATCGGCGAGATCGACGAAGAAGACCTGGCCGGCCTCAAGACCGTCGGCGACTGCGTCCGCTATCTCAACAGCAAGCTGGGCTGATCCGACTATAACGACAGAAAATACGGCCCGGCAGGGCCGTATTTTTTCAGGAGGTTCCTATGGAAGAACTGGAAAAAAAGCTGGGCTACACCTTTCGTGACCCGGAGCTGCTCCGTGCCGCCCTGTACCACAGCTCCTACGCCAACGAGCACCGCAGCGAGGGCATACGCAGCAACGAGCGCTTGGAATTCCTGGGCGATGCCGTGCTGGGCTTTGTGTCCGCCGAGCACCTGTTCAAGAAGCACCCGGAGCTGCCGGAGGGCGACCTGACCCGCATCCGCGCCGCCCTGGTGTGTGAGGAGAGCCTGCACGAGGTGGCCCAGTCCCTGGACCTGGGCAATTACCTGCTGCTGGGCAAGGGCGAGGAGCAGGGCGGCGGCCGCTGCCGGCCCTCCATACTGGCCGACGCCACCGAGTCCGTATTTGCCGCCGTGTATCTGGACGGCGGGATGGACGCCGCCAGCGACCTCATCCACCGCGTCCTGCTGGACAAGGAGCGTGAGGAGGTGGTGGAGGAGCGCCGCCGGGACTATAAGACGGAGCTGCAGGAGCTGGTCCAGCGCAGAAGCGGCCAGGTGCTGCACTATGAGCTGACCGGCACCTCTGGCCCCGACCACGCCAAGCAGTTCACCTTCCGGGTGACGCTGAACGGCAGAGAGCTTGGCCAGGGCACCGGCCGCAGCAAAAAGGAGGCGGAGCAGTCCGCCGCCCGCAGCGCCCTGGCGCAGTGGAACGAGCAATAAGCAAAAATCAAAACCTCCGGCTTAGCCGGAGGTTTTGATTCATTACGGCTGGTAGTGGTGCGCGTCCTGCAATACCATCTCCTTGACCTTCATCAGCCGTGTGGTGTTGCCGCGCTCGTTCTCGTCCAGCTTCATGGTGATATACCGGATGTTCTGCTCCGTCTCCGGGATCATCACATACTCCAGCGCGTTGACCCGCCGGCGGGTCTTTTCGATGTCCTGGGCCAGCAGCTGCATGGTCTTTTCCACCTGCGCCAGCTCCAGCATATCGGCGAATACCGCCTGCATCTTCTCCAGCGCCGCGTCCAGCTCGCCGCTGGTCTGGGCGAAGCCATAGGGCAGCAGCGCGTCGTCGCCGCTGTCGGTCTGGAAGGTGAACACCGGCACGTTCACGCTCATGATGTTCCGGGTGGATACCTCCAGCGACACGCTGCGCCGCGGGCAGGACAGGGCCTCCTCCAGCACCTCCGGTCCCATCAGGGCGGCGGCCACGGTGAAGGCGGCGTTGGCCTCCTTCAGCCCCTGCTCCACCTTGGCGCGGAGCGCGCGGTTGCGCCGCACCACGTCCATAAACTGCTTCATCAGCTCGTCCCGCTTGTCCTTCAGCAGCTTGTGGCCCCGGCGTGCGGTCTTCAGCCGGCCCTTCAGCCGGGTCAGCTCCATCCGGGTGGGATTGACAGTCTTTCCCGCCATGGCGCTCACTCCTTCACCGGCAGATACTTGTTCAGCATCTCCGGCTTGATGCGCTTCAGCTCACTGCGGGGCAGCATACGCAGCAGCTCCCAGCCCAGGTCCAGTGTTTGCTCTATGGTGCGGTTCTCGTCGAACCCCTGCGAGACGTAGCGCTTCTCGAACTCGTCGGCGAACTTGGCGTACAGCAGGTCCGTGGGACTCAGGGCAGCCTCGCCCAGAATGGTCATCAGCTCCTTGGCCTCCTTACCGCTGGCGTAGGCGGCGAACAGCTGGTTCATGGTGGGCGCGTGATCCTCCCGGGTCTTGCCGGCGCCCACGCCCTTGTCCTTCAGACGGGACAGAGAGGGCAGCACGTCCACCGGCGGCAGGATGTTCTTGCGGTACAGGTCGCGGCTCAGAATGATCTGCCCCTCGGTGATGTAGCCGGTCAGGTCGGGGATGGGGTGGGTCTTGTCGTCCTCCGGCATGGTCAGGATGGGGATCATGGTGATGGAGCCCTTGCACCCCAGCTTGCGGCCGGCGCGCTCGTACATACTGGCCAGGTCGGTGTACAGATAGCCGGGATAGCCGCGGCGTCCGGGGACCTCCTTCTTGGCGGCGGAGACCTCACGCAGCGCCTCGGCGTAGTTGGTGATATCCGTCAGGATCACCAGCACGTGCATATCCTTCTCAAAGGCCAGATACTCCGCGGCGGTCAGCGCCATACGGGGCGTGGCGATACGCTCCACGGCGGGGTCATTGGCCAGGTTGGTGAACAGCACCGTGCGCTCGATGGCGCCGGTGCGCTGGAACTCCCGCACAAAGAACTCCGACTCCTCAAAGGTGATGCCGATAGCGGCGAACACCACGGCGAAGTTGGAACTGTCGTCCAGCACCCTGGCCTGTCGGGCGATCTGCGCCGCCAGATTGGCGTGGGGCAGACCGGAGCAGGAGAAAATGGGCAGCTTCTGGCCGCGGACCAGCGTGTTCAGTCCGTCGATGGTGCTGATGCCGGTCTGAATGAACTCGTTGGGATAGTCACGGGCCGCCGGGTTCATGGGCAGGCCGTTGATGTCCCGGTATTCCTCCGCCAGCAGGGCGGGGCCGCCGTCGATGGGCTCGCCCATGCCGTTGAACACGCGCCCCAGCATATCGGCGGATACGCCCAGCTGCAAGGGGTGGCCCAGGAAGCGGATGGTGGCATCCCGCAGGTTGATGCCGGCGGAGGAGTCGAACAGCTGGACCACGGCGCGGTCGCCGTTGACCTCCAGCACCTTGCAGCGGCGGACCTCGCCGCTGTGCAGCTGGATCTCCGCCAGTTCGTCATAGGTGACGCCCTCCACATGGTCCACCACCATCAGGGGACCGGACACCTCGTGGATGGTACGGTATTCCTTCATCATTCCTCTTCACCAGCCTTTCGGATCAGCTCGGCGATCTCGCGCTCCATATCGGCGCGGACGGCGGCGTAGTTGGCGGCGTATTCCTCTGCGGCGGCGTACTTGGCCCAGCCCAGCTTCTCCCGGGCGGGGATGGCGTACAGCGCGGATGGGGCCACGGCCTTGTCCACAGCGCCGCGGCACAGGGACTCGTAGTGCAGGATCAGCCCCAGCAGCTGCATCTGCCGGTCAAAGCTGGAGTAGGAGTCCACGTCCATAAAGGCATTCTGCTGCAGGAAGTCTTCTCGCAGCATCCGGGCGATCTCCAACGTCAGCTGGTCGTTGGCGGACAGGGAATCCTTGCCCACCAGCTGGACGATCTCGTTCAGCTCGTTCTCCTCCTGCAAAAGGTGCATGGCGCGGTTGCGGTTCCGGATGAAGTCCTCGCCCATGTTCTCGTTGAACCAGGGCGTCACCGCGTCCAGATACAGGGAGTAGGAGTTCAGCCAGTTGATGGCCGGGAAGTGGCGGCGATAGGCCAGCGAAGCGTCCAGCGACCAGAAGACCTTGACGATACGCATGGTGGCCTGTGCCACCGGCTCACTCAGGTCGCCGCCGGGAGGCGACACCGCGCCCACGGCGGTCAGGGAGCCGGTGCGCTCGTCGCTGGCAAGGCACTGCACCACGCCGGCGCGCTCATAGAACTGCGCCAGACGGGAGGCCAGATAGGCGGGATATCCCTCCTCGCCGGGCATCTCCTCCAACCGGCCGGACATCTCGCGCAGGGCCTCGGCCCAGCGGGAGGTAGAGTCGGCGATGACGGCCACATCGTAGCCCATGTCGCGGAAATACTCCGCGATGGTGATGCCGGTGTAGACCGATGCCTCACGGGCGGCCACAGGCATATCCGAGGTGTTGGCGATCAGCACTGTACGCTTCATCAGGCTCTCGCCGGTGCGGGGGTCGGTCAGCTCCGGAAACTCCCGCAGCACGTCGGTCATCTCGTTGCCGCGCTCACCGCAGCCGATATAGACCACGATGTCCACGTCAGCCCACTTGGCCAGCTGGTGCTGCACCACGGTCTTGCCGGAGCCGAAGGGCCCGGGCACGGCGGCGGTGCCGCCCTTGGCGATGGGGAACATGGTGTCGATGACACGCTGGCCGGACTGCAAAGGCTTTACCGGCGGGAATTTCTTTTTATAGGGGCGGCCCACGCGGACGGGCCACTTCTGCACCATGGTCAGCTCACGCACCTCACCGTTGGCCAGCTTCACCCGGGCGATGGGCTGGGTGATGTTGTACTGTCCGGCCTCGGCCAGCCACGCCACCGTGCCCTCGGCGCCCTTGGGCACCATGATCTTGTGCAGCACGGACTCCGTCTCCGGCACGGTGCCCAGAATGTCGCCCACAGCCACGGTGTCGCCCACAGCGGCGGTGGGGGTAAAGTCCCACAGCCTGTCGCGGTCCAGCGGCGGCACCTGAATGCCGCGGGTGATGTTGCTGCCCACCCGGCGGACGATCTCCTCCAGCGGACGCTGGATACCGTCATAGATATTCTCGATCAGGCCGGGGCCCAGCTCCACGCTCAGCGGTGCGCCGGTGGTGACCACATCGGCGCCGGGACCAAGACCGGACGTCTCCTCATACACCTGTATGGAGGCCCGGTCGCCGGTCATATTCAGGATCTCTCCGATCAGCTGCTGGGGACCTACGCGCACCACGTCCGCCATGTTGGCGTCCGCCATGCCGTCCGCCACCACCAGCGGGCCGGAGACTTTGATGATCTTACCCATTCTCTTGCTCCTTTCAGGAAATATCCGCGCCCACGGCGCGTTCCACCGCGTCGTGCAGGGCGGCCCCGGCGATGCCCAGCGAACCGGTCTTGCCGGGGATGAGGATAACGGCGGGCAGGGGTGCGTCTTTATACCGGGCGATCTCGGCGGTCAGCTGCTGCGCCAGCTGCTCGGTGATATAGATGACGGCGTAGTCCTCCTGCGCCAGGCGGTGCAGCGTTCTGCGCCCCGTGTCGGTATCCTCGGTGGGGAACACGTCCAGCCCCAGCGCACGGAAGCCCAGCACGCTGTCCCGGTCCCCAATAACGGCGATCTTATACATATTGCTCACGCAGCCTTTCCCGGAGCGCCTCCGCCGGCACACCGGCCATCCGGCCGGACAGCACGGTACGCACCGCCGTCCACTCCGCTTCCTTTGCCGCCAGATAGCCCAGCGCCACCTCTACGCCGAAGGGTACCCGGCGTGCCGCGCCGGCGGCGCGGAGCACCGCGTCGTCGCAGGCCTTTTCAAAGGCGGTCAGGCTGCCGCCCTTGGCGGCCTCGTCTCCCAGCTCCGCCTCCCGGGCGAAGGCCGTGCCCCGCCACAGCGCGGCAGCGCCGCTGCCGCTTCCGGCGCGGATCGCCTCCGGCGTCACGCTGCCGCCGGGGAACAGCACCTCCCGCAGGAAGCCGGCATCCAGCCCCAGCCGCTGGGTGCGGATGAGCGAGCGCAGGTTCGCCGCGTCGATCATGGCGCGGACATAGTCCTGCAAATAGGGTATGTGGCTGTCCGCCGCCAGCTTTTCCAGCCGCGCGAAGTAGGCCCGATCCAGGATGCAGTCGCTGCTGCGGGCGCTGCCCGTCTCGGCCAGCGCCCGCTGGGCCTCATCGGCCGCGGCGGCCATGTCGGCGGGCAGAAAGTCCCAGCCGCCGTTTTCAGCGTGCTTTTTCTGCATCGTCTCTGCCGGTACGGTCCCGGCGTCGATCAGCAGACGCTCCGCATCCTGCGGTGCTTTCAGCAGCGTTTTGATGTTGTGGTAGTCGTATTTCAGCCGGAACACGTCCAGCACCTCCGCCTCCGGCATAAAGCGGGAAACGTCGGCGAACACCGCCTCGCGCTGCGCGCTCAGCGCCGCCTGCAGGGACGGCTCATCGTGTACGGGCGCGTAGCCCCACTCGCTCAGCAGCTGGGCGCACGCCTCGACGGAGGGTGCCGTCAGCAGCTGCTCCAGCCGCTGTGCCGTCAGCAGCCGGCGCTCCATGGCGCGTATGCGGGCGGACAGGAACAGATAGTCCGTGTCCTTTCTCCGTTTTGTCAAAGGGACGCCCCCTTTCAGTCAAACAGCACGGCGGCCACGGCGGAGGAGTCCTCCTGCCGTGCCCGGCGCAGCAGCTCGGCAAAGCCGCAGTTGATCTCCATACGGCCCCGCTGCAGTACCACGCCGCCGCCCGTCTCCCGGGTGTCGGCGGCCAGCGTAAAGCCCGCGCCGGGCTTTTTGCCGTTGGCGGCGTCCACCACCGCCTGACCCACCGTGTCCCGGTCGGCGGCGGAGAACACCAGCGCTTCGCCGCCCTGCCCGTTTTCCGCGGCCAGCGATGCCAGCAGGTCGATATACTCCGGGCGCGGCAGCTTCAGCAGCGCGTCGGCGGCGCGGGCGAAGGCCTCGTCCAGCAGCCGCTGCTTCTCCGCCAGTACCCGCTGGCGGCAGGCCAGACGGCTGCCGCCCTCCAGGCGCTCCACCTGCTCGTGCTCCAGCACCTTGCAGCGGGCCTCGCCCTCGCGGAGCAGCTTGTCCGCCTCGGCGCGGTACCGGGCCAGAATGGCCTCGGCCTCCGCCGCCGCCTGGGCGGCGATGTCGGCGCATTCGGCCTGTGTGTCGGCCTCCATGCGTGCGATGATCTTGTCGATACCGTTCATAGGCGCACCCGCCTTACTTCATGATGTTCAGGGAGATCATAATGGTCGCCACCAGAGACAGGATGGCGTAGAACTCCACGATGCCGCAGTAGATGATGCCCTTGGTAGCGGCCTCCGGGTGCTTGGCCACGATGTTGATGGACGCGGCGGCCACGCGGCCCTGGAAGATGGCGCTCAGCCAGCCGCCCAGCATGATGGGCAGGCAGGCGGCGAAGAAGGACAGCCCCTGGGTCAGGGAGAGATCCAGCACGCTGCCGCTGAGCAGGCCGGTCTGGCCCAGCACCAGGAACAGCGCCACAAAGCCGTACAGGCCCTGGGTGCCGGGCAGTACCTGCAGGATCAGGCACTTGGTGGACTTATCGGGGTCCTCGCTGGTCAATCCGGCGGCGGCCTCACCCACCATACCGGTGCCCTTGGCGGAGCCGATGCAGCACAGGCCGGCGGTCAGCGCCGCGCCCAGGATGGCGAAACCCAGTCCGCCCACAGATTCAAGAAAAGCTAACATGATTTAGTATCCTCCTTAATGATCTCTACGTGTTTGGCCCGGACGCGCAGGGGACGGTAGGCCTTGCCGCCGTCCTTGTAGAAGCGTCCGAAAAATTCCAGAAATTGCAGGCGCATATCGTGGACGTAGCAGCCCAGCAGGTTCAGCGCCAGGTTCAGCATATTGCCGACGAATGCGATGATGATGAAGGTGACCACGTTGCCGGTGGTGGCGCCCAGCATATTGAACACCTGGGCCAGCACTGCGCCGGACAGCATCAGCGCCATCAGCCGGACGTAGGACAGGATATCGCTGAAGAAACCCGTCACGCCGTTGTACACCGCCGCCACGAAGCCCGTCACCTTGCCGAAGCCCTTTTTGCCCCGGCCCGCGCCGTATACCAGCATAAGAACGCCCGCGATCAGCACCACCGGCACGCCGGATACACTGCCGATGCCAAGCACCGCAAGACCCGTGCCCGCCAGAATGATCCACCAGGTGATCTCGTCAAACAGGGCATCCATAAAGCAGCCCTTTTTGCATTTTTCCACCACGCTGACGGTCATGCCGGTGAACACCTGCAAGGCGCCCAGGATCAGCGAGCCCACCATGATGGCCATGGTGTCGTCCAGGGGTGAGAACAGCGCCGGCAGGGCAAAGGTGCTCTCCGGGTCAAAGAACTTGAAGAGCTGCGGCAGGAAGTCGCCGAAGAAGCTGCCGGTCATGGCGCCGAAGACCACGGTGGTCACGCCGCACCAGAAGATCATCTCCATAAAGCTGCGGTCGTCCGGCCGTTTTTTCTTCAGGAACAGCCATGAGCCGAGGAGCATCAGCAGCCCGTAGCCGATGTCCGCCATCATCATGCCGAAAAACAGGATGAAGAACGGTGCCATCACCGGGTTGGGGTCCACGCCGTCGTAGGCCGGCAGGGAGTACTGCTCGGTGATGCAGTTCATGGATCGCGCCACCGCGTTGTCCTCCAGCAGCACCGGCACCTCCGGTATCTGCTCCGCCGTGGGATCGGACAGGGTGTAGTCGCAGTCCGCCGTGTCCAGATACGCCGTCAGCCTTGCCGTCTTTTTCTCCGGCACCCAGCCGTCGAACGCCACGATGCACCCGTCGGTCAGCAGTCTGCGGCGGTTTTCCTCCCGCTGCAGGCGGGAGGCCAGCCGGTCGGCGCACAGATACAGCTCCGGCAGCCGTTCCGCCAGCTCATCCAGCTGCTTTCGCAGGGCCTCCTGCTGTCTCTTGACCTCTGCCAGCCGGTCTGTGTCCCGCCGCCGGTTTTCCTCCGGCGTGCCGGTGCGGCCCTTCAGAGGTGAGGCTGCGAAGCCCCGGCCCCGCAGCAGCTCCAGCACCGGTGCCGTCGCTGCCTTGTGGGTGATGAGCAGCACGCACTGCTGCTGCCGGTCGGCGGAGAGCAGATGCAGCTCGCTCTCCGGATATTCGTTTTGTACCTGCCCGCACAGTTCGTCCCAGGGGACAAAGGGCGGCAGTACGCCCAGGGTCACGTCGCAGCAGCGTGTCTCCGTCAGCTCCAGGGGCAGGTCCAGACTCAGCCAGGGCCCCAGGGTGATCCGGTCGGTCTCCAGCTGGGCGGCCAGCGCCGTCAGCTGCTGTAATTGTCCCGTCGCCTCGTTGACCTGGCGGGCCAGCGCCAGCCCGTCGGCCAGCCCCGTCTCGCTCAGGTATTCCGCCTCGCCGATGGCGGGGCGGGGCGCCAGCAGCGGCGCTTTCTTGGGCGGCGCAGCCCGCCGCAGGGCGTCGATCGCCGTCTGTACCTGCCGCTGGCGGGCCAGGCAGTCCGCCGTCTCGCTGTCGCAGCGCCGCAGGCTCTCCGGCGCATCCGGCGCGTCCGGCTCACTGATCTCCACGCAGCCCATACGCTCCAGCTGCCGCAGCAGCGCGTCGTGGTCCCGCTCCAGCGCCAGCACCTGCAGGCGCTTCATTTTTGCAATGGGCATTTACCGCTTCACCACCTTTTCCACGATGGCGCGGACAGCCGTGTCCATGCGCTGCTCCGCCTGCTGTCGTATGGCTGTGCAGGTGCGCTCGGCGTCGCTTCGCAGGGCGGCGTCCGCCGCCTGTCCGGCTTCACCGGCCCGCTGCATGGCTTCGTTCTCCAGCACCTTCACGGCGTTCTGCGCCTCACGCACCAAACCGTCGCCGTCCCGGCGGGCCTGCTCGGCCAGCGCCCGGGCAGCGCGCTGGGCCTCGGCCTTCTGCTCCAGAAGCCGCTGCTCCGCCGCCTGCAGCTGGTCTATTTTTTCACGGTACAGTTTACTCACCGCCTTTCCTGATCTGGGAAACAGACAGGGGAAGACCCCGTTTTCGGAAGCCGTCCCCCTTTGAAGTATATATTCCGCGGAGGAAACTCCCTTCGCCTGCCTCTGATTATACATAGTTTATCATACCACAAAAGCACGGGGAACAACAACAGGCAGAATGGCAAAAATAACCGGCATCCTTTGTGCAGGGTGACGGTAAAATGACAGCCGGGTGACAGGGCTTCAAAAGATAAGAGGGCTCACAACAGCAGCAGGTCTGTGGGTTGTTGCCTGTATAGGCCTTGCCTTCGGAACAGGCTTTTATTCCGGCGGCATTGTGGCAAC
>OHCO01000339.1_pt1 | contig 9879 bp, 9 predicted proteins | sample 1577601 | NCBI WGS metagenome assembly OHCO01 (sample SAMEA3879546, study PRJEB24766) | human gut metagenome | biome: human-associated habitat; feature: feces | place: USA | collected 1985/1987 | reverse complement strand
TTCGAGATGCCGATAGAGCCGGAAGAAGATGAGATCGAGCCGAGGCTGCTCAAGTGTCATGTCAATGTTGAGATGTCATTGTTCTTCGGCAACACTGTATCCATCACCTATCGATTCCTTTTCAACGGACATTCCGGGACATTGTCCGCGCCGGTCGGCATTGACCACATAATAGCATTGCTCTCGACTTGGCTCGGGGCTGAATATTGGAGCCGCGATGTGAACGAGTCCTGCGAGGACGGAGATTCGCGTACGAATATCAATCTTGAGGGGGACTTCAAGGTGGAGAACCTCTTTTTCAGCGAATTGGGCGACCCTCTGGAGGAAGGGGTGTGTCTGCCGATGGGTAGCGGAGAGAGGGGCTTCGGAAAAATAGCCGTAAGGTACAAGCGTTTTATCTACAGATGCTGCACCAGGCTCAGCAAGTCTCTGAGTGGCGAGGAGAAGGCAAAGTTCCGTAAATCCATGAAAACTACGCCGGTAAGCATTGTCAATGATTCCCGCTTCGCGATGGTTGACTTGTGGGAGGACATCCGCCATCCGCTTCCTGACGGAACCGACCTGTTCAGCAACGACAGGCCTGACAGGATGACGGAAGCCCAGATAGTCAGCCATATACGTGATTTCCACAAGCCTGAGCTCATCGGTCTTATGACATTGTACCCGGGCGAATGGCCGTACAGGGACGCGGAAGCTTATGACGATGTGTGCGGCGAGAACATTGCCATTGATACTGACGACCTTGTGCTGGTCAACAGCAATATGAGCATTGTCCTCGGGACTTACGGGCGTCGGGGAGATGGGCAGGAAACCGCGGGAACGGTGGAAAAGAAGGGAGTGAACTGGGCGGAGCATCTCAAGGAACGTGCGCGTTATCATGTGTCCTGGCCGGAGTATCTGCTTATCCTGCAGATGGTTCTGGCCAAGAAATACGTGATAGGCCGTGCGAATGATGTGCTTATAGATGCCACATTGTCTGCCTCCAGTACCTCGTCATTGGATCTGATAGGCCAGAATGCCAAACTCAGCATGCGTCTGTCAAGGATGGTGCTGCAGCTGGATGTGGTGAAGTATTCCAAGTTCGCTTCGCATAAGGTGATGTTCGACCGCACCACCAGACGACTGAATCTGGACAATGACCTCGACCGCCTGAATGAGATGATGTCGATGGTGGACAGCAGTCTGCACAATCTGAGCGATTTCAAGTCAATGAAATCCGACTTTGTGCTGAACTTCATATTGGCCATTATCTCTGTGGCATCCACGTTCGAGCTCTTCTTTCAGCAGATAGTCGTTCCAGATCCACATGGCATTCAGGATGGCTACGGTGATGGCAGTCGGCTTTAAGATTGGCATTACGACACCAAAGAAGGTCTGCAAAGGGTTGCAGCCGTCGATCATGGCTGCCTCTTCGATGTCCAGCGGAATCGATTTGATGAATCCACAGAACATGAACACGGACAGGCCGGAACCAAATCCCAGATACAGCAACACCATTCCGGGAGGGTTGTTCAGCGTGTCTGCCGGAAGCATCCTGGGATAATCCATGGTGATCAGATTGCCGTTTACACGCATTTTGGGTGGGATACCTACCGTCAGATGTACATCACTTGCTCCCGCTTCCTTGGCGGCTCTGAGTATTTCTTCGATTGTTGGCATAATTGCTCCTCACTATTTATTGAATATATACCGGTTGTCCATGGTCTTCATGACATCCACGATCTGGATGTCCTCATTCCCGGGAAGGGACAGATCCAGGATACTGTTATCCCGGAAGCTTACCACTGTCGGCCGCAGTACATTTTCTTCATTTTCATTCAATACCAGTGCTTTCTCTCCCGTACTGAGTTCCACGCTGGCACCGGGCGGAAGGATATTGATGGAACGGATCAATGCCCGTACCGTCTCCGGATCATATACCTCCGGGTACTCCAGAAGTTCCTGAAGAGCCTTCACCTCAGACTGTGCCGTTCCCTGTAATGTCATGGCCGTGATCTCATCATAACGGTTCGCCACCAGCAATACATTGGCTCCGACCAGCATTTTATACCTGCTCTTCTCTCCGTCTTCCGGGAACAGGTCCAGCTGTTTTCTGGCTGCCTGTTGGCAGATCCTGCGGATGCCGGATCCGTCGGTGGCAAAAGCCTCCTCGATGATACCGTAGGCCTCTTCCTGCGTCTCGCAGTTCCGCAGCATATCCTCTCTGGTATAAGGTGCCCCGTAATACACGTCATCATGTTTTTTCACTTTTCCCATATCGTGAAGGATGGCAGCACATACGGTATGATACTGTTCTTCCCGTCTGATATTCATCACATGGGTGACCATGGCACAGAGTATTGCCACGTTCAGGGAATGTCTGGAGAAATAATCCGCAGTCTGCACATTTTATCAATCCTGCGAAAATCTGTGTCGTACCGTTTCTGCGTTTCCTGCGTCTGCTTGCAATCAGCTCCTGAACTTTTTGGAACACTTCTTCAGAAATGATGGCTTCGTGGGTATTTTCCACACGATACCATTCTTCCTGCGGCTTCCGCACCTTTTTCTTGTTCTTGAATGAAATGTTGCTCTGCTTGTTGTGAATGCTGTGACCGATGTAGGTTTCCTCTTTCAAAATGCTCTTGACCTGTGCTATCGTCCACGCATAGGCTTTTTCTGCGGGCGCACCGGCGTAGATATTGGCGAAAGTCCCGTATCTTTCATAGTTCAGCCAGCCGGGGGTAGGTACTTTTTCCTCCACCAGAATCCGTGTAATGCTGGCGGCTCCACGCCCGTGTACAGCAAGGTCAAAAATCTTCTCTACAATCCAGCGTGTTTCCGGGTCGATCAGAAGATGACCTTTTTTGTCCGGGTCTTTTACATAGCCCAGCGGTGCATAGGCTCCATAGTGTGCGCCATTGGCAAATCTTGTGTGCATGGCAGCCTTGACCTTTTTGCTGGTCTGTCGGGCGTGCATTTCATTCAGGATGTTTAAGAACGGTGCAAGCTCGCTTTCTCCGTTGATGGTGTCCACATTGTCATTGATGGCAATGTAGCGTACTCCCTTGCTGGGGAAATAGATTTCCGTGTACTGACCGGTCAGGATATAGTTTCTTCCCAGACGGGATAAGTCCTTTGTGACAACGCAGTTGATTTTCCCGTCTTCGATGTCATCAATCATCCTTTGGAAACTTGGACGCTCGAAATTTGTCCCACTCCATCCGTCGTCAATGTACTCGTCTACAACGGTCAGCCCATGCTCTGCGGCATACTGTCTAAGCATCATGCGCTGGGTCTGGATACTGCCGCTTTCCCCCTGTAATTCATCGTCACGGCTCAATCTCAAATATAGTGCAGTGTTATAAATCGTTGTATTGTATGGTTGTTTCACGGTTAAAAATCCTCCTTCTAAAAGAAACAACCCACGCTTATACAATACTCGCTGGTACAAGTATATCATAAGCGTGGGCTGATTGACAGTCGTTATTCCGTATTTTTTCAGGAAGCGGCGGCAGCGTGCTGGATCACATCTTCCAGCAGGCTGTCAAGCGGCTTCCCATCCTGTGCGAAATGCTCCGATACCTTGATACGGACTTTCCCCATGACAAAATACTGGGTGCCGTCTTTTTCGGTAAGCAGGGTGCCGCTGTTTTTGTTATTGCTCTCGTTTTTGCTTTTTGCCATAGGCAGTTACCTCCATAAATGAAATATGCCCGACAAGGGAATGTCAGACAGGTGTACAGCCGCAGACTGTCTCCGTGTCAACCAAACCGTGTCAACCGGCAGAAAAGACTTTGAAAACAATCCATAGGCGCTCTATTATTACTTTTTACTTTTTCTTTGATTTCTTGGTTGACATGGTTGACAAAGGAGAGAAATGCCCCAAATATCAGGCTTTTCCCCGTCAACCGGCTGTCAACCAAAGCGTCAACCAAACTGTCAACCGGTGGCTTTTCAGAATGGAAGTTCCATTTGCCGGGCTTCTTCTTCCGTGATTTCCTGAAAACCGTCCCCCTCCGGCGGAGCTTGGTTGACACGCTCCCAGCCTTTTTGAGAACCGTATTTCTTATACCGCTTCGGGCTTTTGTAGGCTACCCAGCCCTGTATGATGCCGCCCGCAATGCCGGTATTCATAATCTCGCAGATTGCCCGTGTCTCCCAGTCTGCTGGGGAATTTAAGTTCCCCAGCGCTTCCTCATAAAGCTGCTTGGAACATACCCTGTCGCCGGTGTAGTCCTCCAAATAGGCGTAGATCATGCCGGCCTGTGTGTCTTCCTGCATAAAGTCCTGCTGGTGGGCGTTCAGGTATCGGTTCATTTCCATGCTGAATGACAGCTTATACTTCCCACTGCGATAAACCGTCATGGCTTCCGCCCACATCTGTTCGATATACGCCCTCGCCGCCGCTTCATCGTCCAGTATGTGAACCTCCGCCCGTTCCGGGTACACCGTCACGGGGAGAAAGCGCCGGTTGCCGGTGCGGTCACGGGGCAAAAAGTCCTGCCGGTTGGTCGTCCCTCCAAATACACATTGCCGCAGCCGGTCTGCCGGATGTGTCTCATACGGCACTTTGTAGGTTTCTTTCTGGCGGCTTAAGAATGACTTGATTTCCTCAATACTCTTGGCGTTGGCTGTGGCAATCATCTCCGACATCTCGATAATCCAATGCCCTTGCAGCTTGCGGTACACATTTTCATCGTCCAGCTTTTTCAAATCGTCTGAAAACCATTCGTCCCTGCCTGCCAGCAGCCGGAAAAAGGTAGATTTCCCGGCTCCCTGACCACCAACCAGACAGAGCATGACCTCAAACTTGCTCCCCGGTCTGAATACCCGCCGGATGGCTCCCATCAGGAACAGTTTCAAGGCTTCATAGGTGTATTCGTCCGTATCGGCTCCCAGAAAGTGATGCAGGGCGTAACGGATGCGCTCTGTGCCGTCCCATTGCAGGCTGTTCAGGTAATCCCTGACTGGATGGTAGCGGTTTTCATTGGCAACAATCTTGATGGCGCTCTGCACCTTTTTCTCGCTGGTAAGCCCGTAATTTTCTTCCAGATACAAAAGCAGGTAGTTCATGTCCATGTCGGTCAGCGTGGTACTGGTGCGCTCCCAGCCCAGCGGCTTCACAATGTCAATCTGCTCCGTCAAAAGGTTCAGGCGCAGCGCCCCGCGAAACAGAGGGTCACGCTGGAACACCGTCAGGCAGTTTCGGATGCTGTTCTTCACGCCGCCTTTCTGCGTCCCCTCTAATGTTTCCCGGATTTCTGCCGGTGTCTGCGCCGGTTCCATTGTGTCCATCGTCCTTTTGACCGCTTCCTGCGTTTCCGGCGGCAAGCTCTGAAATTCGCTGTTCAAGCCGCAACACCTCCTTTCCCTGTGCGGCGATCAATGCCGCTTTTTCTTCTATTTCTCCGTATAACAAAATATCCAAAAGGTATTCTGTGTAGCTTATCCTCTGCAACGCTTCCACAAAAAGAGGATGCCAGATGGCATCCTGCGGCTGTGGGGCGTGTGCTGTTTTCCAATGCTCCAGCAGGCGCAGATAATCGCATAGCACCCGGAAACAATACCGTTCCGTTTCCTGAAATCTCTGCTCCGCTGATTTTTGTCGGGGCTGTGACCTGTTGTGACGCTTCCTATCTGGCGGCGCATTGCCGGATTTCTCATAGGAAACGCCGAAGTCCTCCGCAAGCCTGACCGCAGCTTCCCGTTTCCCCAATCCATGCAGCAAAGCGGCAAAGTCGATCACATCCCCGGAAGCCCCGCAGCCGAAGCAGTAAAAGCGGCTGTCCACTTTCATGCTGGGCGTGCGGTCATTGTGGAATGGACAGCAGACCATGCCGTTTCTCCCCACCCGGATTCCATAGAATGAAGCAGCCTGCCGGGTGGTAACAGACTGTTTCACCGCTTCAAATACATTCAAATGCTCCCTCCATAAAAATACTGGTAGCGGTAAAGCTGCCGGTTATATCATAGCTCCATCTCATGTTTCTTTCTCTGTACTGCCTGTGGCTGCTCCCTCCGGCGCAGTGCGGTATCTACGGCGTTCTGCACCTGCCGTAGCCGTATGACTTCCTCCCGGAGTGGCTTGTGCTGCGGAGACAGTTCGGCATACTCTGTTTTTAACTGTGCGTATTCCTGTTTCCATGCTTTCAGGGCAATGGGTTTTCCGTCCAGTTTTTCTTTCAAAATACGGCGGGCGGCATAAAACAGCCGTAACTCCGCATCGTGGGATGTTTCAAATTTCTCCCTCTGTTTCTTAAACTTGATATTGTTCAATTCCGTATGAACAGGTTTTAGCCGCTGGTAATTCTCGCCCTCCCGTATCAATTCCTGCAATTCCTTTATCCGGGCAGATTTCTTTTTCATGGAGTCGCTTAACGCTTCAAATTCTTCGTTGACAGAGGAAAGACGCTCCTGCAAATCCTCTAATGTGAGCAGCTTGTTTTCCGTCAGATAATTGACGGCTTCGGCAAACTGCTTTAAGTTTCCGGTTCTGGCTTTATTGCTCCATGCCCCTGCGTTGCGCTGGTTGTAATAAGCGATCAACAGGTCGGCAAGGCTCGGTGTCTGCGGTTTGGAAAGTTCTTCTTTTACCTCTGCCATCCAGACAAACAGGGCTTTGATCTTCTTCCTCACATCCTGCATGAGCCGGTTGGTGGCTTTAATCCAGCGGTTCAGTTCCCCTTTCTCGGTGCGGATGCCCTTTGCTTCCATCTGCCGGACATTAGCTCCCTCGTGGACAGTAGGTATCAGGTCAAGCCCCTGCCGCACATAGGAACGGTGGTCGATACGCACATCCAGCCCTTTTTCCTCAAATTTTGTATTAACGGCAGCCGCCCACTGCTCCCGCCAGTGTTCCAGCGTTTCCGGCTCATGCCAGTCTGTTGTATGGACAGCGTTAAACATATAATCGCCGTTTTTATCCCGGATTCGGTTTCCATCTTCATCAAGAAGATATTCCCGACGCTGTTTTTGTCCCCATGTGCCATCCGGGTTCAAAGGGCGCATGGTTGTCATCACATGAAAATGCGGGTTAGGGATGCCGCCGTCCTCTTTCTCCGGGCTGTGAAAAGCAAGGTCGGCAATCATGCCTTTTGTCACAAACTGCTCCTGTACGAACTTCCTCGCCAGCTCCATGTTTTCTTCCAGCGTCAATTCATTCTGCATGGCAATATCAAAGGAATAGGCAAGCTGTGCTTTTGGATGTTTCTCGCAGTTCTCCACAGCATTCCAGAGGGTCGCCCGGTCAAGATATATTTCCGGCGCATGGGGCGGCAGCATGATTTCCGAAGCGATCACGCCGCCCTTTTTGGTGTAGTCGCTGACTTCTCCATAGTAGCTGCTGTAAAGACGCTCCCCGGCTCGATAGGCTGCGCTGGCAATGGCGCTCTGACCGGCGCTGCGCTTGATCTGTGCGATTGAAAAATGATAAAGTGCTATCCTTAGTCACCGCCTTTCTCCTGCCCGGAAATACGGGCGTGGTTCTCTGTGGCAGACCGGATGAAATGCTCCGCCTGCGGCAGATTCAAAATGCTTTCCATGAGGGAATAAAATTCCGCTTCGGATAGCTCCTTTGTCTGTGGTGCAATGCTCTCAATAGCTGCCCCACGGGTAATCAGCCGGTGCGTCCTCTGTTTCCGGGAACCGCTTTCCAGATACGCCTGCCGGTTTTTCAAACGCTGCATTTTCCGTTTTTCCTGTTCCAGCAGGACAGTGGTTTTTTCATATTCCTGCTTCAACTGTTCCAAAGATTTTTCCATGTTCTCACATCCTTTGCTGATAAGATAAAGAAAGACCATCCGCAGACAGTCCGTGTGTCAGTGCTTCTATAAAACCCGATGAAAAGGGAAAACCGCAGAGCGGATTTCTCTTTGCGGCGGGTACACAGGGGATAGCCGCTTTAGCGGCGCAAGGGGGTGTAGCCACCTTGTCGGAGCGAAGCGAACGCAGACCTCGGATTGCTGATTTTATCAGCGGCAGAGGTAAGCTCCGCAGGACGCACGATACATGGTCTTTAGACTATGTATAGAAGTGCGCCCTTAGTTCCTAAGGGATTTTGCCGTTTCCGGCAGTCTTGTCCTTTTTCTTGGAACGCTTGGAAAGATACTTCGGGCAGTCAACCACAACCGCCCGGAAGCTCTGTTTACATTCGTGCTGGCATTTCCGGCACAGTTCGTTGTAAGTGATACGGCTGCGGTCATTTAAGAAGAAAGACCATTCCAACCGCCGCTTGTTACTCATTCTTGCCATAACCGGCTCCTTTCTCCGTTTCTATCTGATGTACGCAGATAGGCTGTTTTGATGTAGCGTCTCGGTATCATTTTTAAGTTTTTTTCCCTCTGTATGCCCCTTTGGAAAGTGCGGCAGTATTGCAAGTCAGGGAATGATACCTCACGCTTATTTGTCGCTTCCCGGTACGGTTTCGGAGCCTTTTGCCATCCATTCAAAGAAAGCAATTTTGCTGACCTTGATAAGTCTGCCCCTGCGGAACGCTGGAAAGCCGGGTGTGTGTACCAGCTCATAGGCGCTCGCTCTTGAAATTCCCATAATCCGCTGAATGTCCGCCACATCCAGAACCAGCGGTAAATCCTCGTAGCTGTTCAATCTCTTTTTATCGTTCATTCTGTTCCTCCCATAAATCAAATAGGTTAAAATGCTTCCTGTTGCCGTTCTCCCCAAAAGCCGTTTTCCTGCCCCATTCCTGCGGTGTTTCCCTGCATTGGTGCGCCGAATGCGTCACTTCTCCTGCCGGTCATATCCCTTTTGGACGGTCATTCACTTGTCAAGGTACTGTGCGGTACGAAATTACCAACCGCAATCATCATAGCGCACTATCCTTGACAAAACAATGATTCTGCGATACCATGAGTGTAACGGATATAACTGAATTATATAATTACCATAAACAAAGGCAGGGGATAGGGATGGAGAATCAGTTTATACGGCATGAGCCATGTTTTGAGAGGATTTTGTTTGTCCTGACGCTGGACAGGAAGAAAATGAAAGAGCGGATTTTGATTGGGGAAGAACAGCAGATCCGCTTCCGTCTGAACGGGAGCCAAAACGCAGAGGTGCTTTGTGATATGACACGCCCACTGGGAACTTTTTTGATAAACTTTGAGCGTGACCCAGACCCGAACTGCCAGAGCCGAACAGCGAAACGCACAGGCAGAAAGCCGCAGACAGACCATTGCAGAACGCAGGGCGGAACTGGAACAGGCAAAACAACCGCAACAAAGAGCTTCCGAAGCACCCAAAGGGGCAGCTCCTGTCCATGAACGCCCTGTTACTGCAAAACAGCCAGAGGATTTTCGACATCATGCAGATACCACTCATGCAGGAAAACCAGCCATGCAGCCAGCTTCCCCATCCATCAGGGAACGGGGACAGGTTTCTTATGGGGGAACTGTGGCGGAACGGGCTTCGGTTCCGGTGGTAAAAGCAGCTTCCATCCACCATGAACAGATACCGTCTGCAAGGACAGAACGCCAGATACTCCCTCCGATTTCCCCAGACAAACCAGAGGAAAGACAAAAGACAACTCCAACCATCACCCTTGCTGCTCCCCGTCCGGCAAGACCTGTCCAAAACGATACGGCTCCTGTGATACCGGAAGTAAAACGGGCTGCCCCTGTGGTAAAAGAATCGAACTTTACCATCCGGCGTACCACAGCCAGAAAGGAGTGGACAAAAACGGTAAAAACGGCTGCCAAACAAAAGAAAGGGGAGAAACCATGAAGTTAAGACACCTTTTCTTTGCCTGTTCCGGCGTGTTCGTGATGATGTTCTCCCTGCTCCTTTTGGTGGTGATTGTCTTCTCGGATGAGGAAGACGGCGGAAGCGGCGGAAACCTTATCTATGGGGGCGTGAGCGTATCACAGGAAGTCCTCGCCCATAAAC
>OHCO01000336.1_pt1 | contig 9932 bp, 11 predicted proteins | sample 1577601 | NCBI WGS metagenome assembly OHCO01 (sample SAMEA3879546, study PRJEB24766) | human gut metagenome | biome: human-associated habitat; feature: feces | place: USA | collected 1985/1987 | reverse complement strand
ACCTGCCCTACTTTTTGCTGGGGCACAGCATGGGCTCGTTCTACGCCCGGCAGTACCTGTGCGAGTGGGGCAGTGAGCTCTCCGGTGCCATCATCATGGGCACCGGTTTCCAGCCCAAAGCCCTGGTGCAGCTGGCAAAAGCCATCTGCCGGGTGCTGGCCGTCTTCTTCGGCTGGCAGCACCGCAGCAAACTGGTGGCCAGCCTCTCGTTTACCGGGTACAACAAGGGTCTGGAGGGCCGCACCCCGCAGGACTGGCTCAACCGCGACGCCGCCGAGGTGGACAAGTACCGCGCCGATGAGCGCTGCATGTTCACGTTCACCCTGAACGCCTACTACAGCATGTTCACCGGCATCCTGCGGCTGTACGACCCAGCGGTTCTGGCCCGGATGCCAAAAGACCTGCCCCTGCTTTTCCTGGCCGGCGACGCCGACCCGGTGGGCGAACAGGGCAAAGGCGTCCAGCGCGCCATCGACAGCCTGAAAGCCGCCGGGGTACAGAACATCCAGAAGAAGCTCTACCCTGGCGCGCGCCACGAGCTGCTGATGGAGCTCAACCGGCAGGAGGTCATGGCCGACATTGCCCACTGGCTGGACGCGCAGCTGCAGCCCTGACCGCAATTTCCCACACACACGCAGAAATCCCCCTTTGCAGTTTCACCGCTGCAAAGGGGGATTTTTTCTTCCGTATGGGTCACCGCCGCATTGCGTGCAGCAGGATCCCCGCCGCCCGGGCATAGTCTTCCAGCCCGATGGTCTCCACGCCGTCCACCCTTGCCGGGGTATCCGTGGCAAGGGCCAGCAGGGTCTCCGGGGCACAGACGCTCTCATGGCTCACCGCGCCCCGCACCAGCTCGATCTTGGGGTAGGGCGACGCTTTCTGTCCCTCCAGCAAAACGAGGTCACAGTCCGCAAACAGGCCGATGAGAGCTTCCAGACTGCCGGGCTGGGGGCGGACCACCATCCACTGATGGCCGCTGTAGACGGCCACGCCGTCGGCCCCGGCCTGCCGCATCCGGAAGCTGTCGGTGCCGGGCACGTCCGGGGTAAAATCATGCCCGTCGTGCTTGATGACGGCCACCCGCAGCCCCCGCGCCCGCAGAACGGGCACCAGATGCTCCAGGAACGTGGTCTTGCCGCTGTTCTTGATGCCGCTGATGGCAGCTACAAAGGGCTTTCGCGCGCTCACAGCAGGATCACCTCAACTTCGTCTCCGGCATTCAGGGCCCGGCTGCCCGCCGGGACATCCACCAGGCAGTTGCAGCCCGCCAGCGCCCCAATGCCGCCCGAAAAGTGCCCACCCTTGGGCAGAGTGACCACACCACCCATCAGCGTGGCCCGCACAAAGCGGCGCAGGGGCGACGGCTTGCCAAAGCCATTGGCAAGGGCGGCTCTCACCCGCACGGGGGCAGGGTCAGCCCCCTGCAATTTGGCCAGTGCGGGCCGGGCCAGCAGCTCAAACGTCGCAAAGCTGGCAAAGGGGTTGCCGGAGAGGCAGAGCAGGACATGCCCGTCTTTCCCCGCCGCCAGCGCCGGGGTGCCGGGCTTTGCGTCGATGCCGTAAAACAGTAGCTTTGCACCGGCCTCTTCGGCGGCCTGGGGCAGATAGTCCCGGTCGCCGACGGACACGCCGCCCGTGGTGATGACCAGCGGATACTCCGCCAGCAGCCGGGCCAGCTTTCCGGCCAGCGCGGCGGGGTCATCCGGGCCTGCCGCCAGCAGGGTGGGCTCGGCACCGAGGCGGAGCATCCGGGCCGCCAGCATGGGGCCGTTGGAATCGTAGATCTTGCCGGGGCGGAGCGGGGTTTCCGGACTGCAGAGCTCGTCTCCCGTGGGCATGAGGGCCGCGCGGGGCTTGGCGTAAACGGTCACTGTCTGCACGCCCTGCCCGGCCAGCAGGCCGAGGGAGACTTCGTCCAGCCGGGTGCCCGCCGGGACCAGGCATTTCCCCGGGGCGATGTCCTCCCCCGCAAAGCAGACGTTGGCCCGGGCTTCCACAGGAGCATGGAACGTCACGGTCTGGCCATTGCTCTCGGTATCCTCCTGCCGCAGCACGCAGTCCGCTCCGGCGGGGACCGGGGCCCCCGTCATGATGCGGGCAGCCGTGCCCGGGGCCAGCGGCCCGCCAGGGTCGCTGCCGGCACAGAGATACCGGCTGACGGGCAGGGTAACGGGCGTTTCCGGGCCGGCGGCGGCAATGTCCGCCGCCCGCAGGGCATAGCCGTCCAGCGCCGAGCGGTCAAAGGGGGGCTGTGCCACCCGGGCACAGACATCCCCCGCCGCCACCCGGCCCAACGCCTGCAGCAGCGGGATCTCCTCGGTTTTCTCTGGCACATCCAGCGCGTTCAAAATCCGCGCCACGGCCTCTTCCACCGGGGTCTGGCCCCGCTTTTTCTGCGGCATGTTGACGGCTCCTCTCACAACAAATCGGAATCCTGTTGAAATTAAGTCTTATTCATAGAACAAAAGCACCTGTTCCGGGGCCACGCCCAGCCGGGTGGGCATGGTTTCGGGGACGATCTCTTTCGAGACACGCCACCAGAGATCCGGGCTTCCGGCGGTCTGACCCTCGGCGCGCATCCGGATGATCCACTCAAAGGGCTCTTCCATCTTGCCCACGCAGTGGACGGCAAGCGGGTTCCGCACCTCTTCCGGGCGGAAGGAATGGGCGCGGACGCCCATGGCCACCAGTCCGTCCTCGACCATCCGGGCCGGGTGGAGATCGACGCCCCAGTCCGGCACAAAGATGGTGTGGTCATCCACCTTGCGGGCCGGGAAGATGTTCTTGCAGCCCGTCAGGCGGCCCCCCTGCACGGTGCGGGGGTCGGCAAACACCTGCTTGGTGGGGCCGTGGGCCAGCACCCGCCCGGCGTCCATCACGGCGATCTGCCCGCACATGTGGTAGGCTTCGTCCCGGCTGTGGGTCACGATGACCATATCGCCGGGGAAATCCGCCAGCAGGGCCAGCAGGTCCACCTGCAGCTGATCCCGCAGGTGGCTGTCGATGGCCGAGAACGGCTCGTCCAGCAGCAGGGCCTTGGGCCGGGAGACCAGCATCCGGGCCAGCGCCACGCGCTGGGCCTGCCCGCCCGAAAGCTGGGCCGGGCGGCGGTCTTCCAGCCCCTCCAGCTTGAGCAGATGGATGGCGTGCTCAAAGGCGGCCTGCTTTTTGGCGGCGTCTTTCTCCCGGCGCAGGCCCGTTAAAATGTTGGCCCGCACCGTCATGTTCGGGAAGAGCGCGTAGCTCTGAAACAGATATCCCACGCCCCGCTGCTGCGGGGTGAGGTTGATGTGCCGCTCGCTGTCGTAGAGGGTCACGCCGTCCAGCACGATGCGGCCTTGATCCGGTGTCTGGATGCCCGCAATGCAGCGCAGCGTCTGGCTTTTGCCGCAGCCGGAAGCGCCCAGCAGGCCGGTAATGCCGCCATTGGTCTCAAACCGGGAGCAGAGATGGAACCCGCCATAGTCCTTTTCAATATCCACCAAAAGACTCATCGCGTTTTCCCTTTCTGCTTCTGTTCCAGCATGTTCACGGCCAGCAGCACCACCGCCGAGATGGCCAGGTTGACCAGCACCCAGCGGCACGCCAGCGCCTCGTTGTCGGTGCGCCAGAGCTGGTAGACCGTGGTGGAGATGGTGGCCGTCCTGCCCGGGGTGTAACCGGCGATCATGCTGGTGGCACCGTACTCACCCAGCGCGCGGGCAAAGGTGAGCACCGTACCGGCCAGAATGCCCTGGCGGCAGACGGGCATCCGCACCCGCCAGAAAATGTAGGTGTTGGAGAGGCCCAGCGTCCGGCCAGCGTCGGCCAGGTCCTCGTCAAAGGCTTCAAACGCGCCGCGGGCCGTGCGGTACATCAGCGGGAACGACACCACCGCCGCTGCAAACACCGCCGACCACCAGGTCATGGGCACCTTGATGCCAAACCGGGCAAGGAAAATGCCAAATGGCCGTTTGACACCGAAAAGCAGCAGCAGGAAGTACCCCACGACCGTGGGCGGCAGCACCATGGGCAGGGTGAGCACCACGTCCAGCAGGCCCTTGACCAGCCGGGGCAGTTTGGCTACATAGTACGCGGCAAAAATGCCCGTAAAGAACACTGCCACGCAGGCAATGGCCGCAATGCGCAGCGAGTTATAAAGCGGATACCAGTCCATTATTTCACCATGGCAAAGCCAACACTCGCAAAGATGGCCGCGGCATCGTCGGTGGTGAGGTAATCCAGGAAAGCCTGCGCCTCATCGGCGTGCTCGGTGGAAGCGGTCAGCGCTGCGGGGTAGATGACCGGGCTGCACTCCTCAGCGGTAGCCTGGTCCACCGTTTCCAGACCGGCAGAGAACGCGTCGGTAGCGTAGACGATGCCGCAGTCGGCGGCAGCTTCCTTGACCTGGGTGGTGACTTCCTTGACGTTGGAGCCATAGGTGATCTTGTTGCCGCTCTCCAGCTCGTCCAGGATGCCCAGGTTGGTCAGGATCTCAACAGAGTAGCTGCCCACAGGCACATCCTCGTTGCCCAGAGCGATCCGCTTGCACTGATCGGTGCCGATGTCCTCAAAGCTCTGGATGTCGGCGGGGTTTCCCTCGGGAACCGCCAGAACGACCTTGTTCTCCAGCAGATCAACCTGCAGGGCGTTCATCTGCTTCTGAGCGGCAGAGATAAACAGATCGCAGTCCGCGCCCTCCTCGATCTGGGTCTTCAGGGTGCCGGAGGAATCAAAGTTGAAGACCAGCTCCACGTTGGGGGCCACGGTCTTGTACTGCTCGGCGATCTCGTTCAGGGTCTCCGTCAGGGAAGCAGCGGCAAAGACGGTCAGCTGGACGCTCTCGCCGGAAGCCTCGGAAGAAGCAGCGGCAGAGGAAGCCACGGCCTCGGAAGAGGCGGAAGCGGCCTGAGAGGAAGCAGCGGAGCCGCCGCAGGCACTCAGCAGCAGGGAAGCGGACAGGGCCAGAGAGCCCAGGATCAGGGCACGACGTTTCATGTTGTTCCAAACCTCCAGAAAATGTAAAGGCTTCTATCAGCGCGCGCAGTCGCGCACTTCTCCGCGCAGGAGCCCCAGCGCGTGGGGCATCTGCGGCAGAAACACATCCATGCTTTCGCATACGGCTTTCGGGCTGCCGGGCAGGTTGACGATCAGCGTCTTCCCCCGGATGACCGACACCGCGCGGGAGAGCATCGCGCGGGGGGTGATGGCCAGCGAAGCAGCCCGGATGGCCTCGGCAATGCCGGGGGCCAGGCGGGTGGCCACGGCCATGGTGGCCTCGGGGGTCACATCCCGGGGGCCAAAGCCGGTGCCGCCGGTGGTCAGGATCAAATCGAGCTGACGCTGGTCGGCCAGGCGCGTCAGGGTGGTCTTCAGGGCCGCGGCGTCGTCCGCCAGCAGGATCTGCTCCACCACCTCATAGCCCTCGGCTTCCAGCCGCTGGACGATGGCGGGGCCGCTCTTGTCCTCCCGCTCGCCCCGGGCACCTTTATCGCTCAGGGTGATGACCGCCGCCTGCCAGGGCAGGGGCTCGGCGCGGGGGATGAGCTTCATCTCGTCGCCCACCTTGATGTGGCCGCCGTGGAGCACCTTGGCAAACACGCCCTCCCGGGGCATGATGCAGTCGCCCACGGCCTTGTAGATGGCGCAGTGGTTGTGGCACTCCTTGCCGATCTGGGTCATCTGGAGCAGGACATCGCCCACCGCCAGCAGACTGCCCACGGGCAGGGTGCGGAAATCGAACCCGTCCACCACCAGATTTTCGCCAAACGCGCCATAAGCCACATCGGCCCCCTTGGCGCGGAACGCTTCGATTTTTTCCAGCCCCAGCAGGCTGACCTGCCGGTGCCAGTTGCCGCCGTGGGCGTCGCCCACAATGCCCCACTCCGGGGTCAGGTCGGCTTCCGGGATGGCGTGCTTCTGCACGCCCCGGACTTCGGAAATGCAAATTGCTTGGATGATTCCCATAAGTATAAAATCCTCGATGTTTTCCTATTTTCAGCCGCCAATGGCCGCCATGACGTGCTGCTCCGTGATCTGGCCCGTGCCAAAGCAGTGGGACCGGGGTTTTTCGTAGATGGTGGCCGCCATGGCCTGTTCCAGCGCCGCGTCACCGGCCCCGCTGCGGAGCAGGGCCCGCAGATCGGTGCCCTCGCCGTAGCACAGGCAGGGCTTGAGCAGGCCGGTGCTGGTCACCCGCGCCCGGTTGCAGCTGGCGCAAAACGCGTGGCTCACGGCCTCGATCCAGCCGATGCGGCCCAGCAGCCGGGCGCTGGCGTCGTAGTGGGCCGGGCCGTTGCCCCGGTGCTCGTCCACCGGGTGCAGGTCGGGCCACTGGGCCAGCAGCAGTTTGCGGGCCTCCGCCGGGGCAAGACCGCGGCTCTCCGCCCCCGCGCCGATGGGCATGACCTCGATGAACCGCACATCCACCGGGCGGCTCTGGGCCAGCTTTGCCACCGGGAGCACCCGGCCCTCGCAGCCCGCCAGCAGCACAAAGTTGATTTTGGTGTGGAGCCCCGCCGCCAGGCTGGCGTCCAGCCCGGCCAGTACGTTCCCGAGCTGGTCAAAGCCCGTGATGGCTTGGAACGTTTCCGGGTCGGCGGCGTCCAGGCTGATGTTCACGCCGTCCACGCCCGCGGCTTTCAGCGCCGGGACCAGCTCCGCCAGCCGGACGCCGTTGGTGGTCAGGGTCACTTCCTCCACGCCGGGCAGCCGCTTGAGGGCCGCGATAAAATCCGTGACCCCCTTGCGCACCAGCGGCTCCCCGCCCGTAACTTTGAAGCGGGTGATGCCCAGATGCACCGCCGCCCGCGCGACGCGCAGGAATTCTTCGTAGGTCAAGATCTGCTCGTGGGGCGTGAACTCCACCCCGTGGGGCATACAATATTTGCAGCGCAGGTTGCAGCGGTCGGTGATGGACAGGCGCAGGTAATTGATGTTCCGCCCGAAATGGTCCTTCAATGCTCTTGCTCCTCAAAATAAAAATCGCCGCTCTTGCCGCCGTGCTTTTCCACCAGATGGATCTCGCCCAGCGTCATCCGCTTGTCAATGGCCTTGCACATATCGTAGACCGTCAGCAGGGCCACCGAAACGCCGGTCAGGGCCTCCATCTCCACGCCGGTCTGGCCCTCGCACCGGACGGTGCACTCCGCCTCGATGCTGTGCTCCTCCGGGTGGAGGGTGAATTCCACGGCGCTCTTGGTCAGCAGCAGGGTGTGGCAGAGGGGGATCAGGTCGCTGGTGCGCTTGGTGGCCATGATGCCAGCCACCTGCGCCACGCCCAGCACATCGCCCTTTTTGGCGCGGCCCTCGGCCACGGCCGCAAAGCACTCCGGGCTCATGGTGACGCGGCCCACGGCCACCGCCGTGCGGTGGGTGACGGCTTTTTCGCCCACATCCACCATCCGGGCATTGCCCGCAGCGTCCACATGGGTAAAATGATTGTCCATTCCGTTTAAACTCCTTTTCCGAAACCGCAGTTGGGCCAGGTGCAGACCTTGCAGTTCAGGCAGAGGCCGCCCTCGCCATAAGCGGCGATCTGCTCCCTGGTCACCGGCACGCCGGCTGCCAGGTAGGGCAGCACCAAGTCAAAAATCGTCCGCTTGGCGTACATCACACAGCCGGGCAGGCCGCAGACCGGGCGGCCATCGTCCGTATAGCTGAGCAGGAACATGGCACCGGGCAGCACCGGGGCACCATAAGTGACCACGTTCACGCCTGCATTTTTGATGGCCAGCGGGGTCTTGTCGTCAGGGTCCACGCTCATGCCGCCGGTGCAGAGCACCATGTCCACGCCGTCGGCCAGAAATTCTTTGATCTTCTCGGTCACAGCCGCGTGATCATCCGGCAGGAGAACGTGGTGGGTCACTTCGGCCCCATACTCGGCCAGCTTTGCCTTGATGACCGGGGTGAACTGGTCCTGAATGCGGCCATAGTACACCTCACTGCCCGTGGTGACGAGGCCCACTTTCAGGGCGCGGTAGGGGGTCAGGGTAAGCAGCGGGGTATTGCCCGCCGTCTCGCGGGCCTCGGCCATCTTCTCTTTCTCAATGACCAGCGGGATGACCCGCATTCCGGCCAGCTTGTCGCCCTTTTTCACGGGGCCGGCGTGCCGGGTGGCGATCATCATTTCGCCCAGGCTGTTCACGGCGTAGAGCCGCTGGCGATCCAGCGTGAACAGGCCGTCCACCTGTGCCGTCAGCTCAATTTTGCCCTCGCTGGGCTCGCTGGCGTCCGACGCGCTCAACGGCCTGACCTCCTATCCCTACCGCATGGTCATCCCGGCGCTCGTCATCTCGCGCGATCTGGACGTTTTTCCCGAGTGTCTTGAAATGGCGCAGAAGCATGGCCGCACGCTGCTTCGCACGAAGTACACTTCCGTGGAGTTCACCGCCATGACGATCGACTACCTGAACCACGCGCTCGCGCCCGTCATCACACGCCACGGCGTGCTCGTCGACGTGTACGGCGAGGGCGTGCTGATCTTCGGCGACAGCGGCATCGGCAAGAGTGAGACGGCCATCGAGCTCATCAAGCGCGGCCACCGCCTCGTCGCCGACGATGCGGTCGAGATCACGCGCATCGGCTCAACGCTCTCGGGCACGGCGCCTGAGCTCATCCGCAACTACCTTGAGGTGCGCGGCGTTGGCGTCATCGACGTGGAAAAGCTCTTCGGCGTGGGTGCAGTGCAGGATTCGACGCAGATCGACCTTGTCATCCAGTTTGAAAAGTGGGAGGATGACAAATTCTATGACCGTCTGGGTCTCGACGAAAACGACACGACCATCCTTGATGTGCCCGTGCCGCAGATCACCATTCCCGTCAGTGCGGGCCGTAACCTCGCCGCGATCGTGGAGCTGGCAGCGATGAACAACCGCCAGAAGAAGCACGGCTTCAACTCCGCGCGCGAATTCGCCGCGCAGATCGACGGCCACATTGACCGCGTGACCCGCGAAAATGAGCTGAAAAACCAGAATCCGTGAACGGAGGAGCATCTATGTCTTGGGAAACCGCACTCGACCGCCAGATCCATGACTATCTGCCCGACCTCAAATGGGCCGCAGATGAGCCGATGGCAAAGCATACGTCGTTCCGCATCGGGGGGCCGGCCAAACGCATGGCCTTTCCGAAAACGCGCGAGCAGCTCGTTGTGCTGATGGGCTTTTTGCAAGACGCAGGCGTCAAGCCGCTGCTGATCGGCAACGGCACGAACCTGCTCGTCGCCGACAAGGGCCTTGACACTGTGGTCATCGACACGTCCGCCGAGCTTTCTCATATTGAGCTGACGGACGAGGGCGAGATCGCAGCGGACGCAGGCGTGTCGCTCGCGAAGCTCGCGCTGTTCGCATGGAAAAACGGCCTGACGGGCCTGGAATTTGCCCACGGCATCCCCGGCACGCTCGGCGGCGGCGTCGTGATGAACGCAGGCGCCTACGGCGGCGAGCTCAAGGATGTTGTCACCGAAGTGACGGCGCTGTATCCCGACGGCGTGAAGGTTTTAACACCTGCGGAGCTGGATTTTTCTTATCGCCACAGCGTGTTTTCTGCGGGCGAGGGCATCGTCCTCGGCGCGAAGGTCAAGCTCGAATCGGGTGATCCGGACGCCATCAAGGCAAAGATGGACGATCTGATGGCGCGGCGCAAGGCGAGCCAGCCGCTCGAGCTGCCGAGCGCGGGCAGCACCTTCAAGCGCCCGGCGGGCTACTTTGCCGGCACGCTCATCGAGGGCTGCGGCCTCAAGGGCTGCCGCGTCGGCGGGGCGGAGGTATCAAGCAAGCACGCGGGCTTTGTCGTCAACGTCGGCGGCGCGACCTGCGCGGACGTGCTCGCGCTCATCGAGAAGGTGCAAAAGACCGTTTACGACGCGCACGGCGTAATGCTGGAGCCGGAGGTGAAGATCATCCGGCAGGAAGAGGACTGAGATGGAAATTTTGATCATATCCGGGCTGTCGGGC
>OHCO01000335.1_pt1 | contig 9939 bp, 10 predicted proteins | sample 1577601 | NCBI WGS metagenome assembly OHCO01 (sample SAMEA3879546, study PRJEB24766) | human gut metagenome | biome: human-associated habitat; feature: feces | place: USA | collected 1985/1987 | reverse complement strand
ACATCATGCCCAAGGGCTTCCACGACGGCTTCTCCGGCAACACCAACTACTACGACTCCTTCCGTGAGTGCCTGGAAAAGGGCAAGGAATACATAGAGTACGACAAAAAGAAGGCCGAGTACGCCAAGGACACCGGCAACATCCGCCGGGGTATCGGCGTGGCGGCGTTCTGGTACAACACCGCCGTCTATCCCATCTCGCTGGAGACCTCCAGCAACCGTATGCTGCTGAATTTGGACGGCACCGTCACCATGCAGTGCGGCGAGACGGAGATCGGCCAGGGCGCTGATACCGCTTACGCCCAGATGACCGCCGAGGCCGTAGGCCTGAAGAGCTACCGGGACGTCCGCGTGGTCTCCTGCCAGGATACGGATATCACGCCCACCGGCCTGGGCGCTTACGCCAGCCGCCAGACCTATGTAGCCGGCTTCTCCATCCGGCAGACCGCCACCCTGCTGCGGCAGAAGATCCTGGCCTACGCCACCAAGCTGACCCGCCAGGCCGTGGATAATATGGACATCGTGGACGGCAATATCGTCCGCAAGCAGGACGGCGCGGTGCTCATGAGCTTGAGTGAGCTGGCCATGACCGCCCAGTACAACGCGGCGGACAGCGAGCACATCACCGCCGAATCCACCTACACCATCCGCAACAACGCCTACTCCTTCGGCTGTACCTTCGCCGATGTGGAGGTAGACATCGCCCTGTGCAAGGTCAAGCTGAACAAGATCATCAACGTTCACGACTGCGGCAGTCTTATCAATCCCGCCCTGGCGGAGGCCCAGGTCCACGGCGGCATGTCCATGGCCATCGGCTACGGTATGAGCGAGCAGCTGCTGTTCGATGAAAAGACCGGCAAGCCCCTGAACAACAATCTGCTGGACTACAAGCTGTCCACCTTTATGGATCATCCCCATCTGGAGGCGCAGTTCGTGGAGAATCCCGAGCCCACCTCCCCCTTCGGCACCAAGGCGCTGGGTGAGCCGCCGGCCTGCTCCGGCGCGCCGGCCATCCGCAACGCCATTCTCAACGCCACCGGCGTGGCCATCGACTGCACACCCATCACGCCCCACGTGCTGTTCGCCGAGTTCAGCAAGGCGGGCCTGATCCACGACAGCTGGAATGAAAAGGAGGGCAACTAAGCCATGTATGATATGAAAGCCTTATACGAGGCCTCCAGCGTGGAAAACGCGGTGGCCCTCCGTCTGGAGCATCCGGAAGCCCAGATCATCGCCGGCGGCAGCGACGTACTGGTGCAGATGCGCGAGGGCAAGCGCGCCGGTGCGGAGCTGATCTCCATCTACGGGCTGGACGAGCTGCGCGGCATCACCATTGACGCCGACGAGAACATCCGCATCGGCAGTCTGACCAGCTTCTCCCACATTACCCGCGACCCCATCATCCAGCAGTATATCAACGTGCTGGGTGAGGCCGTGGATATGGTGGGCGGCCCCCAGATCCGCAACATCGGCACCATCGGCGGCAACACCTGCAACGGCGTGACCTCCGCCGACTCCTCCTCCACCCTCCACGCATGGGATGCCATCGTGGAGCTGACCGGTAAAAACGGCGTCCGCCGCCTGCCCATCCATGAGTTCTATATCAAGGCCGGCAAGGTGGACATCCGCGCAGAGGACGGCGAGATCCAGACCGCCATCCTTATCCCCAAGGAGAGCTATGACCGCTGCTATGGCCACTACATCAAGTATGCCATGCGGAACGCCATGGACATCGCCACCCTGGGGTGCAGCGTCAACGTCCGGCTCAGCGAGGACAAGAAGACCATTGAGCGTGCCCGCATCGCCTACGGCGTAGCCGGCCCCGTGCCCCTGCGGTGTGCCAGCGCTGAAGCGGCAGCCCAGGGCAAGCCCCTGACCGAGGAGACGGTGGAGACCTTTGCCCACGCCATCCTGGACGATATCAACCCCCGTGACAGCTGGCGCGCCAGCAAGGCCTTCCGGCAGCACATCGCCGTGGAGATCGCCAAGCGCTGTCTCGTAAAATCCATTGAGCTGGCAGGAGGTGAGCTGGCATGAGCAAGCAGTATAAGCTGATCCGCTGCAATATCAACGGCAAGGACGTAGAGAAGATGGTGGACGTTCGCGCCAGCCTGACCGATATGCTCCGCAATGACTATCACCTGACCTCCGTGAAAAAGGGCTGCGAGGTAGGCGAGTGCGGTGCCTGCACCGTCCTCATCGACGGCGAGACGTTCAACTCCTGCATCTATCTGGCCGTGTGGGCCGACGGCAAGCACATCCGCACACTGGAGGGCTTGCTCAGCCCCGACGGTGAGCCCAGCGACATCCAGCAGGCCTTTATGGAGGAGTCCGCCATCCAGTGCGGTTTCTGCACCCCCGGCTTTCTGATGACTGCCGTGGAGATCCTGGACAGCGGCAAGCTCTACTCCGATGCGGAGCTCCGCAAGCTGCTCTCCGGTCACCTGTGCCGCTGCACCGGATATGAGAACATTCTCAAAGCGGTGAAAAAGACCATGTACCGCCGCCTGGGTATGGAGATGCCCACCATTTGATGCCCGCAAAAAGGCCGCCCGGATGGGCGGCCTTTTTTATTTCTCTGTGCAGAAGCCGAACAATTCCCGAAACAGCTCCTGTCCATAGGCATCCAGCTTTCGGCAGTACGCGTCATAGGCCTCCATGATCTGTCGGGCCTCGTCGGTAAGCTGCGCGCCGCCGCCGCCGGAGCCACCGATGGTGGACCGGAGCAGTTTGCAGCCGAAGCCCTGCTCCGCCGCCCGGACGATGCTCCACGCCTTGGAATACGCCATGTTCATGGAGGCCGCGGCCGCGCGCAGGGAATGGTTCTGCGCCACCGCGCCCAACAGCCGGTGAACCCCGGGACCGTAGCACTTTTCCTCCGCGAACAGGCGGGCGGTGATATGGACGATGATGTTGTCGTTCACTGAAGCACCTTCTTTCCTTTCGTGGGTCCATTTTACCAGACCTGCGTCCCCCCGTCAACGGGGCTTTGTTGACAACCCCCTCTCGTTGTGTTATTGTACGGATAACGAAAGGATGGTTAGCTATGCTTGTTTTGATACGCGGCGCAGGCGACATTGCCACCGGCATCGCTTTGCGGCTGTACCGCACCGGGATACAGGTGGTCATGACCGACCTGCCCCGCCCCACCGCCATACGGCGGACGGTGTGCTTCTCCCCCGCCATCACCGACGGCGAAACGGTGGTAGAGGACGTGCGGGCCGTCCGCGCCGACAGCCCGGCGCAGGCGCTGTCCCTGCTGGCACAGGGTGCGGTACCCGTCCTCCCCGACCCGGAGTGCCTGTGCCGTGAGCAGCTGCACCCGGATGCCCTGGTGGACGCCATACTGGCCAAGCGCAATCTGGGCACCCGCATCACCGACGCCCCCGTGGTGGTAGGCATCGGGCCCGGCTTCACCGCCGGAGAGGACTGCCACGCGGTAGTGGAGACCATGCGCGGCCACACCCTGGGGCGCGCCATCTATCAGGGCAGCGCCCTGCCCAACACCAACATCCCCGGCCTGGTCGGCGGCTACGCCGGTGAGCGCGTGCTCCGCGCCCCGGCGGACGGCATCTTCACCCGGATACTGGACATCGGTGACGAGGTCCAGCCCGGTGACATCGCCGGGACCGTGAACGGCCAGCCCATGAAATGCACCATCGGCGGCGTGGTACGGGGCATCCTGCCCAGCGGCACACCGGTACACCGGGGGATGAAATCCGGCGACGTGGACCCACGGTGCAAACCGGAATACTGCACCACTGCCTCGGACAAGGCGCTGGCCGTTGGCGGCGGCGCGCTGGAGGCCATACTGCACCTGACTGGTGCACTGCGATAGGAGACAAATCATGGAAGAGCAGAACATCAAGCTGACTAAGCTGACCAAGTGCGCCGGCTGCGGCGCCAAGGTGGGCGCAGGTGTGCTGGCGCAGCTGCTGGAGGGCATCCGCGTGCACCACGACCCCAACCTGCTTGTGGGCTTCGACAAGAGCGACGACGCCTCCGTGTATAAGATCAGCGACGAGCTGGCCCTGGTGCAGACGGTGGACTTCTTCCCCCCCATCGCCGACGACCCCTACCTGTTCGGCCAGATCGCCGCCACCAACGCCCTCAGCGACGTGTACGCCATGGGCGGCGAACCGAAACTGTGTCTGAACATCATGGCCGTTCCGGAGGATATGCCGAAGGAGGCCGTGCATGACATTCTTCGGGGCGGCTATGACAAGGTCTACGAGGCCGGGGCCCTGATCACCGGCGGTCACAGCATCCTGGACGATGAGCCGAAATATGGCCTGGCCGTGACCGGCTTTGTTCACCCGGGCAAAATGCTCACCAATTCCGCCGCGCGGCCCGGCGACGTGCTGGTACTGACCAAGCCCATCGGCATCGGCGTGCTGACCAGCGCCGGGAAGGCCGACCTGCTGACGAAAGAGACGGTGGACTTCATGAACCGGATGATGACCACTCTGAACAAGGCCGCCCGGGACGTGATGGTCCGCTATCGGGTCCACGCCTGCACCGACGTGACCGGCTTCGGTCTGATGGGCCACGGCTTCGAGATGGCCCAGGGCAGCGATGTGGCACTGCACATCGACGTGTCCGCCATCGACCTGATCCCGGAGGCACTGGAATTCGCCCGGATGGGCGTGCTGCCCGCCGGTATGTACCGCAACCGCAGCTTCGCCGAAGCCGGTGTGGACGTGGGCACCACCGAGCTGGCCGTACAGGACCTGTTGTTCGACCCCCAGACCTCCGGCGGCCTGCTGATGGCCGTAGACCCTGCGGACGCGGACGCGCTGCTGGCGGAGCTGACACCGGTAGTGCCCAGCGCCCAGCGCATCGGCACCGTGGGCGAATATCACGGCGGCAAGCGTATTCTTCTGCGATAACCAAAAACCGGGCGGCACTGCCGCCCGGTTTAATTCATGCCAAGGCCCGTATGGCCGCCAGTGCCGCGTCCACGTCCGCTTCCGCGCTGGCCCAGCCCAGCGAAAACCGCACAGTACCCTGGGGAAACGTCCCCAGTGTTTTGTGGGCCGAGGGCGCACAGTGCAGGCCGCAGCGGGTCAGGATGCCGTACTGCGCTTCCAGCGCATAGGCCATCTCGGCGTTGTCACGGCGCAGGAAGTCCACGGAGATGACGCCCACCCGACGGTCCATATTCCGGGGACCCACCAGTCGGACCCCGGAAATATCCGCAAGACCGTCCAGAAACCGGGCGCACAGCACCCTCTCGTGCTGCCGCAGAACGTCCACGCCCGTCTCCTCAATAAAGCGCAGGGCCGCCTCCCAGCCGTAGCAGCCGGGGAGATTGGCCGTACCGGACTCAAACCGGTCCGGCAGATAGGGCGGCAGGTACTCGCTGTCCGAGGCACTGCCGGTGCCGCCGGCGATCAGAGGCGTCAGCTTTTGGGCAAAATCGTCCCGCAGCAGCAGCGCGCCCACGCCGCCGGGGCCCAACAGCCCCTTGTGGCCCGGTACCGCCATGGCGCTGAGGCCGAAAGCCTGAAAGTCCACAGGGAGGTGTCCCGCCGTCTGGGCGGCGTCCAGCGCAAAGGGCACGCCCTTTTCCGCGCAGATGCGGCCGATAGCCGCCGCGTCCTGCACCGCGCCGCAGACGTTGGAGCCGTGGGCCATGATGACCAGTCTCGTATCCTCCCGGAACAGCCCCGGCAGGGCGTCCAGATCTGCAAAACCCTCGGCGTCACAGGGAACGCGGCTGACCGCCACTCCCGGCAGGCGCAGCAGCGGCCGCATGACCGCGTTGTGCTCCATGCTGCTGACGATGCAGTGGTCGCCGGGACGCAGAAGGCCGGAGACGATCATATTCAGCCCCGCCGTAGCACCCGGCGTTAGAATAACGTGGGTAGGCGGCTCCGGGAAATCGAACAGCCGCGCCAGCCGCTGCCGCAGTGTCAGCGTCACCAGCCCCGCCTCCTGGGCGGCGGTATACACGGAACGGTTCACGTTGGCTCCCACGCAGTCCAGATAGTATTTCATCCGGTCGCTGACCCCTGCCGGCTTAGGGAACGACGTGGCGGCGTTGTCAAGATAAATGGCCTCCATGCAGGCACCTCCTCACAGCTCGTGACCCATCATACCACAGAAAGTGACGTTTGTCACGGTCTTGACTTTTCCGGTACAGTGTCGTATAATGGCATCGCTATTCTTTAAAAGAAATAACGCAAAGGAGAGACATATCACATGAAAAAAGTAAGTTGGGTCGTGGTCATCGCCGGCGCGGTGGTCGGTCTGGCTGCCGTGGTGCTGACCCATCTGGGCAACCCGGCCAACATGGGGTTCTGTATCGCCTGCTTCCTGCGGGACATCTCCGGCGCGGTGGGTATGCACAGCGCCGCCAAGGTGCAGTACGTCCGGCCGGAGATCATCGGCCTGGTGCTGGGCGCGTTCATCATGTCCGTGGCCACCAAGGAGTTCCGGGCCAAGGCAGGCTCCTCCCCCGCCACACGCTTCGTGCTGGGTGCCTTCGTCATGATCGGCGCACTGGCCTTCCTGGGCTGCCCCCTGCGGATGGTCCTGCGTATCGGCGGCGGCGACCTGAACGCCGTGGTGGGCCTGGTGGGCTTCACCCTGGGCATCTTCATCGGCATCCAGTTCCTCAAGCGCGGCTTTTCCCTGAAGCGTGCCTATCCCGTTGGGAAGGGCGAGGGCGGCGTGCTGCCCATCGTGATGACCGGCCTGCTGATCCTGGTCATCGCCGTGCCCAGCCTGTTCAAGTTCAGTGAGGAGGGCCCCGGCTCCAAGCACGCGCCCATGCTGGCCGCACTGCTGATCGCCGTGGTGGTGGGCGCTCTGGCCCAGCGCGCCCGCCTGTGCATGGTGGGCGGCATCCGCGACGCCATGCTGTTCAAGGATTTCAAGCTGCTGTACGGCTTCGTGGCCATCTTCGTGGTCGTCCTGGCGGGCAACCTCATCACCGGCAGCTTCAAGCTGGGCTTTGAACTGCAGCCCATCGCCCACAGCAGCCAGCTGTGGAACCTGCTGGGCATGGTCCTGGTGGGCTGGGGCAGCGTGCTGCTGGGCGGCTGCCCGCTGCGTCAGCTGATCCTGGCCGGCGAGGGCAACGGTGACAGCGCCGTGACCGTGTTCGGCATGATCGTGGGCGCGGCCTTTGCCCACAACTTCGGTCTGGCCGGCAACGCCGACGCCATGAACGAGGCCAAGGAGATCGTGGTGGGCGGTCTGTCCAACAACGGCAAAGCAGCCGTGTGCCTGGGTATCCTCATCATGCTGGGTGTGTCCCTGTGGAATATGCCCAAGACCGCCAGTGCGCCTGTTGAGGCCGCCAAGTAAAGGAGGAACATCGCAATGACTGTTGACGCAAGAGGTTATTCCTGCCCCATGCCCGTGGTGATGGTGCAGAAGGCCGTAAAGGCCGACGCCCCCGCCACCCTGGAGGTGCTGGTGGACAACCAGTGCTCTGTGGAGAATGTCACCCGCTTCGCCGAAAACAGCGGCTACAAGGTCGCCGTGGCGCCGGAGGGTCAGGACTTCCGTCTGTCCCTGTCCAAATGAGCCGCTACATCGCCACGTTCCACACCCATCTGTCCGCTCTGCTGACCTGCCAGCGCCTGACGGCGGCGGGGGTCCGGGCCCGGATGATGCCGGTACCGCGGAAGCTCAGCGCCTCCTGCGGCACCTGCGTGGACTACGAGGCATCGGGGCCGCTGCTGGAGCAGATGGACACCGATGTGGAGCGCGTGTTCGCCGTGGAGGGCGAGATATACACCCTGCTGCTGGAAAACGAATGAAAAGAAGTGACCGCTTCCGCGGTCACTTCTTTTCATTCCCGGCCCTCGGGCCGTGGCGCCTATTTTTTGTTTTTACGGGCCAGACGGGCGATGTCGCCCACGCCGTCCAGAATGACGTTGGGCTGATAGGCATACGTCTCCACCGTCTGACGGGTGGACACACCGGAGAGCACCAGCACCGTGGACATACCGCTTTCCAGACCGGAGATAACGTCGGTGTCCATGCGGTCGCCCACCATCACCGCGTCGGCGGAGTGGCAGTGCAGCAGCCGCAGACCGGTCCGCATCATCAGGGGATTGGGCTTGCCGCAGAAATAGGCCTGCTTGCCGGTGGCCATTTCAATGGGGGCCACCAGAGCGCGGCAGGCCGGAGCAATGCCGCTTTCGATGGGGCCGGACACGTCTGAGTTGGCGCCGATGAGCTTTGCGCCGGCCATGACCAGGTTCACCGCCTTGGTCAGCGTATCCAGGGAGTAGGTGCGGCCCTCGCCCACCACCACGTAGTCCGGGTTCACGTCGTTCATGGTGAGGCCCGCGTCGTACAGGGCGTTCAGCAGCCCCGCCTCACCGATGGCGAACACGGAGCAGCCGGGAGCCTGATCCTTCAGGAAGGCCGCCGTGGCCAGGGCACTGGTATAGAAATGCTCCTCCGGCACATCCAGTCCCATCCGGGCCAGCTTCTGCTGCAGCTCACGGGGCGTGTAGCCGCTGTTGTTGGTCAGGAACAGGTACTCCTTGTTCTCCTCATGCAGCCACTGGATGAAGTCCGCCACGCCGGGCAGGATGCGGTTCCCGTGGTAGATGACGCCGTCCATGTCGCAGATAAAGCCTGTTTTCTGGTTGAAGTCGATAAAGTCTTTCGGCATAATGGCCCCTCCCGTCTGTTGCTGCTCCCAGTATACCACAGCGCGGCGGCGCTTTCCATAAGGAGAACGTAAAATTTTACCGCTTTCCGGCATAAAAAGGCCCGCTTTGCAGCGGGCCTTTTCGATGTACTTACTTGCTCAGGTACTCGTCGATGGACTTTGCGCCCAGCTTGCCGGCACCCATGGCCAGAATGACGGTGGCCGCGCCGGTCACGGCGTCGCCGCCGGCATACACCGCCTGACGGGAGGTCAGGCCCTCCTCGTTGACGATGATGCCGCCCTTCTTGTTGACCTCAAGTCCCTTGGTGGTGGACTTGATCAGCGGGTTGGGGCTGGTGCCCAGGGACATGATGACCGCGTCCACGCTCAGGTCGAACTCGCTGCCCTTCTTCTCCACGGGGCGGCGGCGGCCGGAGGCATCCGGCTCACCCAGCTCCATCTCGATGCAGGTCATGGACTTAACGCAGTCCTGCTCGTCGCCGTTGATCTGGACGGGATTGTTCAGCGTCTTGAAGATGACGCCCTCCTCGATGGCGTGCTCCACCTCCTCGTGACGGGCAGGCAGCTCCTCCATGCCGCGGCGGTACACCACGTACACCTCGGCGCCCAGCCGCTTGGAGCAGCGGGCGGCGTCCATGGCCACGTTGCCGCCGCCGACCACGGCCACGGTCTTGCCCTTCAGGTCCATGATGGGCGTGTCGCTGTCCTCGCGGTAGGCCTTCATCAGGTTGATACGGGTCAGGAACTCGTTGGCGGAATAAACGCCCTTCAGGTTCTCGCCGGGGATGTTCATGAACATGGGCAGGCCCGCGCCGGAACCGATGAACACTGCCTCAAAGCCGTACTCCTCCATCAGCTCGTCGATGGTGATGGTGCGGCCCACCACAGTGTTGGTCTCCACCTTGACACCCATGGCCTTCAGTCCGTCCACTTCCTTCTGGACGATGGCCTTGGGCAGACGGAACTCGGGAATGCCGTACACCAGCACACCGCCGGCCAGATGCAGCGCCTCGAACACCGTGACCTCATAGCCCTTCTTGGCCAGGTCGCCGGCGCAGGTCAGACCCGCGGGGCCGGAGCCGATCACAGCCACCTTATGGCCGTTGGGGGCGGGGACCGCCGCGGCCTCGGTGCTGTGGGCGTTGTGCCAGTCGGCCACAAAGCGCTCCAGCCGGCCGATGCCCACGGGGTCGCCCTTCTTGCCGCGGACGCAGTGCATCTCGCACTGGCTCTCCTGGGGACACACACGGCCGCACACGGCGGGCAGGGAGCTGGTCTGGTGGATGACCTGATAGGCGCCCT
>OHCO01000334.1_pt1 | contig 9950 bp, 10 predicted proteins | sample 1577601 | NCBI WGS metagenome assembly OHCO01 (sample SAMEA3879546, study PRJEB24766) | human gut metagenome | biome: human-associated habitat; feature: feces | place: USA | collected 1985/1987 | reverse complement strand
GGTCCAAAAATCCCGTGGCCGAGCCGGAGGCCGAGGCGTAGTGCACCGGGCTGCCGAAAATAAAGCCGTCGGCAGTCTTGGCCTTCTCAATGGCCACGTTCACCGCATCGTCAAACACGCACTTGCCCTTGCCGGCACAGCCGCCGCAGGCCACGCAGCCGCCCATCTGCTCGGCACCGACGGTCAGGATCTGCACCTCGGCACCGGCTGCGCGCAGCACCCGCTCCATTTCGTGCAGGGCGGTGTATGTGCAGCCGCGCGGATGCGGGCTGCCGTTGATCATGAGAATTTTCATCGTATCACCTCACGCGCAGGATAGCACAAATCGCCGCGCAGCGCAAGGCGGCGGGCCCGGCCAAAAGCCGTGACGCCCGGAACTTTTCGTACATTCTGGGCATCGGGTGTCTGTTTGTTTGAAAACGCTGTATTATGCTTCGCTGAACGGGGTGTACTTCGCGTTGGGATGATAGTGCCCCCGCTCCAGCTCGGAGACGATGCGGTCATAGTTCTTGCTGTTGAGCTTGTAGAAGCACATGATGACGAAGATCACAACGGCGAAACCCAACAGCAGGTACAGGTACACATCCTTGATGGTATTGAGCGCGGAGGCGACCTGCGTGGTCGCAGCGCCGTCGTAACCGGAGGCACCGAGGATGAGCGTCGTAACGCCGCTGCCGATGAATACGCCGAGCTTGTTCTTCTCGGGGGCAGTCTCAGTCTTGACGCTCTCCTTGATGGTGAACGCGCAGATGAAGTTCACAGCGATGCCGATGGTCGTCGCCGGCTTCAATCATTTTCTTGCCTTCCGCGCGGACTTCCTCGGTGATCTTCATCGGGCGGATCTCGTCCTCGGTCCAGCCACGGTACTTCCGCACTTCGTACAGAGCGTCGCCGCCGAGGTTGTTGTAGATGTAGTCGGTGAAGGCCTTGTCCCAGTCAACGTGCAGGTCGAAGACATACACATATAGTCATCGACGAGCTTGTCCCAGAGCTTGTTGGCGGTCTTCTTGTCCCCTGCCTTGTAGGCATCGCGGATGCGGGTCGTGATGGGAACGATCATTTCCTGTGCGAGGATGAAGGTGATGAGCATGCAGCCGGCTAGGACGAGCATGAATGCGCCGGCGTTGATGCGCTGGCCACTGCGCCGTAGACCATGAGCATGACCGTGCCGCCCATGCTGCTGAACAGCAGGCAGGCGCCCATGTTCTGCTGGGCCATGTTGGGGCCGACGATCTCGACCGTGAGCGCCACGCGGGGCCGCCGGAGATGTTGGTGAAGCCGATCATGATAAAGTATAGCACGGACAGACCGGAGGCTTTCAGACTGCCGCCGGTGGTGAACATGACGATCGTGAAGATCGCCGCGCCGTAGGTGTGCACGCGGTCAACGAGCTTCTTGTGCGAACGTCGTCGGGCTTTGGAACGGGTTTTTCATGATGACGCCGTTGTCATACTGTAAGGCCGTCTGGTTCGCGCTGGCGAAGATGAGGCCGATGGCGCCTGACTGTCCGTCTATAAACAGATAACCGAACGCCCTCCGGACGGATTTCCGTCCGGAGAGCATTTTTGCGGCACAAAGAACGGCCGCCCCAAAGGCCATCGGCTTTCGGGGCGGTTTTTTCCATTTTTGGGACATACGCTCGCGCACATGCACATCAGCAGAGGCCGGGGAACAGCGCGCACATCACGATGACGGCAATCGTGCCGCAGGTCGTAGCGATGACCGTTGTGATAAACATGGGCGGATAAATCTCCTTGAGCTTCATACGGCACATCGGCAGCAGCATCAGGATGGCGCCGGAGTACGGCATGGAATCGAGCGTCGTCGCGGCAAAGCAGGCGATGCGGTGGATCGCATTGACATTAAGCCCGAGATCGAGCAGCTTCGGTGCGATGAGCGGCAGAGAGATCAGCTGGCCGGTGGAGGAACCGCCGGTAAGCATGCACATGACGGCGACGACCACGGCGCAGATCAGCATCGGGGACATGTTGATGCCGGTGATGGCATTGAGCATGGTCGTAAATGCTTCCGTGTTGGTCACGACGCCGGCAAAGCCGCAGATGGCCGCGACCGTCAGCGACATGTGGATGGAGTCCGCTGCACCGGTGCTGATGAGCTCGCGCAGGTTCTTCGCCTTGAGCTGCTTCCAGAACAGCAGGATGGACAAAACGGTGCTGCCGATCACGCAGATGTTGATGTTGATCTTCAGGATGTTGAAGGTGACAAAGAGCGCGACCAGCGGAATGAGCGCGATCCAGAAATTCGGCCGCGGCGTGTTCTTGTCATAGTGCGGATCGAGCGGGTGGAGCTCAAAATGCTCGCCCTTGGCCCGCGCCTTGTTGATGTAGATATTCATCAGGACGATGATGACGACGACTTCGACCGCCGCGCCGACAAGGCCGGGGACGAGCGCCACATCCGCCGCCGTGCCGAGGGCGGTCATGGCGGCGACGTTGGTCACCTGCGGGCTGCCGGGCATGGTCAGCGTAAACGTATAGGAAGCCGCGGCGAGCACGCCGAGGATAAAGCGCTTGGGAATGTCGCAATATTCAAAGATTGTAAGTGCGACCGGGTACATGAGCACGATGAACACACTGGCATTGATGCCGCCCATGCAGAGAATGATGCCGATGGCCACGATGACCGCAACCGCAATCACATTTTTCTTTGTGTTGCTGGCGCCGGGCCGCAGAAGCTTACTCATGATCGTATCGGCGATGGAGAAGGCCGCGCCGCTCTCCGAATAGATCTTTGACTGAATGCTGCCAAACAGCAGCAGGAAGAAGAAGCTTTTGATCGGGACGAACATGCCGTTGACATAGGAGTCGAGCAGCGTGTCCATGAACGGGAGCACGTTAAATGCGATCACGACCGCCGCGCCCACGATCGAAGCAATATATACGGACCAGTCCTTGTAGCAAAGATAGATCACGACAAGGAAGCCGAGAATACAACCAACTACGCCCATAGAATGCTACCTTTCGTATTGATGTCGGTCTCTCCGCTTTCAGTGCGGCATGACCGGAGAAAGAGAAAACCGGTCATGCCACAAAAAAAGAAGGGAGGATGGTCTGCGGATGATGCTGCGCGGATCAGGCCTGCGCGGCCTTCTCCTGCGCGGCTTTTTCTTCTGCGGCGACCTCTGCCAGCGTGCGTCTCTTGGGCATGGGGATGGTGGTATAGACGGCGACGGCAATGATGCAGGCGACGATGGCATAGATCATGGAGGCAGTGTAGCCGCCGGTGGCCTTGACGAGCGCCGAGCTGATCTTCGGGCTGATGAAGGTGCAGATGATCATGTAGCCGAGCATGCAGATGCCGAAGATGCCGCCGGCATACTTGGAGCCGTAGGTCTCCTGAACGGCAACCGGGTGGCAGCAGTTCGTCGCGCCGAAGCCGACCGCCAGCAGGGCATAGGCAATGTAGAACATGGCCAGGCTGTGGGCAAACATCAGGCAGAGCGAAGAGGCGACGGAGCAGATGCCGCAGATCGTATAGACCTTGCGGTAGCCGAGCTTGTCGATGAGCGCGCCCATACCGAGACGGCCGATGACGTTGCTGATCGAGTAGATCGACACGCCGATGGTGGCCGCGCTGAGCGAGTAGCCCGCGTCCGAAATGAGGACGGAGAAGCGGGGGTAGCAGATGATGTACATGGTCGGGAACAGACCGTAGCCGAGGAACAGGTGCCAGTAGCCGCGGGTCCGGAACGCCTGGCCGGGCGTCAGGCTCTCAAGCTGCGTGGCCGCGAGCTTGGGATCGTCCGCCTTGGCTTTCCAGCCGGCCGGGGCATAACCTACCGGAGCGGTCTTGAGGCCGATGGCCGCGCAGATGCCGATGACGATGATCGCGCCGCCGACGATGTAGAGCGTGACGATGATGCCGATGCTGCCGATGAGCTTAACGATCAGGGGCGCGAGGAAGGTGGCGGAGCCGCCGTTAAAGGCCATGCACAGGCCGGAGGCAAGACCGCGCTTGTCGGGGTACCAGCCGGTCGCGCAGTAGGTGCTGCCGGTGTACGTGAAGCCGACGCCGAGACCCTGCAGGACGCTGAAGGTGATGTACAGCATCCAGGGGGAGCCGGAGGGGACCATGCCGGACAGCAGGAACGCGAGGCCCAGCAGGATGCAGCCGAGGAAGAGCGTTTTCTTGGCGCCGATCTTGCCGAGCAGCCAGCCGCTGATGATGTGGCCGGGCGTCTGCATAAAGGCCATGTAGGTGGCGACGCCGGCAATGGCTTCCGTCGTCCAGCCGAAGTGCTTTGCCATCGGGGAGACGAAAACGGCCGCGGAGTTAACGATGCCGCACATGGCGAGCACGATCAGGGCACGTACCAGAATACCTGTGCGATTCGGTGTTTTGATTGCCTTGTCCATATCTTTCTCCTTATATCTCCGTAGTTATCTGAGCGGATGCGTCAGTTGCAGGTCCAGCCGCCGTCGACCGCGACGATCTGGCCGGTCGTGTACGTGCAGCAGGGCGCGGCGAAGTAAACACACAGGCCGTCCATCTCGCCGAGGATGCCGTGGCGCTCTTTCGGGCAGCGGTCCTTGTGCAGCTGCACAAAAGCGTCGGAGTCGATGAACTTCTCGGTCAGCTCGGTCGGGAAGTAGCCCGGCGCGATGCAGTTGACGGTGATGTTGTACTTGCCCCAGTCGTTGGCCATGGCCTTGGTCATCATGTGCACGCCGCCCTTGGAAGCGCAGTACGGTGCGGTCCAGACGTTCTTTCTGGAGACGAAGCCGTGGATGGAAGAGACGTTGACGATGCGGCCATAGTTGTTGGGGATCATGGACAGGCGCGCGACGTCGCGGCAGAGATAGAACAGGCCGGTCAGGTCGGTATCGACCACGTGGGACCACTGCTCATCGGTCATGGTCGCCGGGTCGCCGGAACCGCCGGTGCCGCCGGAGTTGACCAGAATGTCGATCTTGCCGAAGTGCGCGATGACGTCCTCCACGCACTTGGTGACGGACTTGGAGTCGCACAGGTCGAGGTAGTGGGGGTAAACCTCCACGCCGTACTCCGCGGCGATCTCCTTCGCGTTCTTCTCGAGGCGGTCGGTGCGGCGCGCCACAATGGCGACGTTGGCGCCGGCGTTGGCCATTGCCTTTGCAAACTGCAGGCCGAGGCCGGAGCTGCCGCCGGCAACCAGAGCGACCTGACCTGTCAGATCAAAAATGTTGTTTTTCACGGTATCGTCTCCTTTTTTGGATGTTTCAGAATCGTTTTTTCGTATCTATGTGTCAGAATTCCCAGGCGAGGGCGAACGCATCGCGGTTGGCCTCGAGCATGGTGCCGCCGCGCACAGCGTCGCCGGCATAGACGACGTGGTCAAAGTTCCGGTCGAACGCCGCGCGCGCGGCCAGATCCGGCCGGCTGCCCATCGCCAGAACGACGGCCTCGGCCTTCAGCTCAGTGTACTGGCCGGTGTGCGTGTCCCGCAGACGGATGCTGCCGTCGTCCACCGCAGCGATGGCCTGGCCGGTGCGGAACGTCACGCCGGCCTCCCGCAGCATCGGCAGGAGCTTGAACTTGGTGATGTAGTACACGGATGCGCCGATCTCATCGGCCATTTCCACGATCGTGACCTTGTTGTTCGCGCACAGGAAGTGGGCCACTTCAAATCCGACATGTCCGCCGCCGATGACGGCGACCTCCCTGCCCTCGATCACGCGGCGGCCGAGCAGAATGTCCTCGATGCCGAACACGTTTTCGCGGTCGATGCCGGGAATGTCCGGCACGATCTGCTGCCCGCCCATGGTGACGAAGATACCGTAAGGATTGAGCCGCCGGAGCTCCGCCATGGTCGGCGCGTGATTCAGCTCCACCTGCACGCCGAGCGCGGCGAGCTGGTTTTTCTGCGTCTCGATATACTCGGCCACGAGCCCTTTGCACGGCGCTTTCGAGGCGAGCACTGCGCTGCCTCCGAGATAGGCGCGCCGCTCAAACAGGATCGGGCGGAAGCCGCGCTCGGCCAGGACGATGGCCGCCTGCATACCGGCAGGCCCGCCGCCGATCACCGGCACGCAGCGGCCCGCGCCGTCGCGCCGCAGCGCCGTGGGGTTGTAGTCCCGCTCACGGCCGAGCCGTGGGTTGATGGCGCAGCGGATGCCGCGGTGGTTGACGACCTCCTTGTTGCAGCTCATACAGCCGATGCACTTGCGCAGGAGCGCTTCCCGACCGCTGCACGCCTTGTTGACCCAGTCCGGATCTGCGAGCTGTGCCCGGGACACACCGGCGAAATCGCACACACCCTCGCGCAGCAGCGCCTCGGCGGTCGCGGGATGCTTGATGACGTTGACCGCGATGACCGGGATCTGCACCGCCGCCTTGACGGCCAGCGCATTTTCCTTCTTCCAGCCCTCAGGGAAGTAGCAGGGCTCGATGAAAGCGGCCGGGTTTTCGTAGCCGCCGCTGCTGACATTGATGCACGACACACCGTAGCCCTCGAGCAGCTTTGCGATCTCCACCGCATCCGCCTTCTGCAGGCCCTCAGGGATGTAATCGCAGCCGTTGATGCGCACGCTGATCGGGAAGTCTCTGCCGCAGGCGCGGTGGATGCCCTCGATGATCTCGCGGACGATGCGCATCCGGTTTTCAAGGCTGCCGCCGTATTCATCGGTGCGCACATTGCTGTGCGGACTGAGAAACTGGTGCAGCAGATAACCGTGCGCGCAGTGGAGCTCCACGCCGTCGGCATTGGCCTGCTGGGCATACACGGCGCCGGTGACAAATTTGTCGACCATGCCGTGAATCTCCTCGCGCGTCATTTCGTGCGACACGCGGCCTGTGGCCGGGTTGACGATCCCGCTCGCGGAGATGACCTGACGGCCGCCATTGAACTGCGGCTTGCCCTCGCGCCCGGGATGGAAGAGCTGGAAGAACACTTTGCAGTCGTAGCGATGCAATGTGTCGGTCAGCAGCGCGAGGCGCTTGATGAACCGCGGCGCGTGAATCTGCAGCTGGTGGGTCTCGGCGATGCCGTTTTCCCCGTCGACCGCGCAAAACTCGGTGATCAGCAGCCCGCAGCCGCCGGCCGCCCGAGCCTTGTAGCAGGCGATGATCTCGTCGGACGCCTCGCCATTTTCCGCGGCAAGACCGTTGCCCATGGCCGTCATCACGACGCGGTTTTTGATCCGCAGGCCACCGATGTAACCGGGCGTAAACAGGTTTTCGTAGTTCATGGTTTCGTCCTTGTCGTCATGGAATCTTTCAAAGTACCGCTGAGCAAATGCGGATTTTCCGGGCAGGGCGTGTTCGGCTCGATCCCCTATCTCGTTGTGCAGTATGACAACGGCAAGGAGAAGCAGTGCACCTTCAAGCGCGAGGAGGACGTGGACGAGATGCTCGCCTGTATCGGCGCTGCGCATCCCGAGATCCCGACGCTCAGCGCAGGCGGCGAGCAGCGCTTGCAGGCCAAAGCGGAGCAGGAGGCCAAGCGCTATTGCAAGGAGCTTTCACCGCAGGCGCTCTCCGCCCGCGAAACGCTCGAGCAGGCGGAGACCTTCCTCTCCGGCTACCCTGAAATGACGAAGACGCTTGCGCTCGCGGCCAAGGCCAAGCGCGTCAACGAGCATACGAATCCCGCCTACCGCTGGGTGGCGCTGGCCATCGTGCTGGCGGGCGCGGCGTCGCTCATCTACGGCATTATTTCCTGGCGCAGCGGCGGAGACTTCGGTGTGTACTTTGCGCTCTTTGGTTTTGCGGCGGTGTTCTTCTTCTCCGGCGCGCACGTGCTGCCCACGGCGAAAAACAACCGCAGTGCGGTTGAGCGCGCGTGGACGCAGGCGGTCGATGCGATGGAAAACATCCTGCCCGAGGATTTTCCGCTGCCCGCGCGCTACGCGCATCCCATTGTGGCAAGGCGCATGGTCCGCATCCTGCGCGAGGGCCGCGCTCAGAGCATTGCGGAGGCACTGGAGGTGCTCAAGACCGATCTCAAGGCCCTCAATGCCGATGTACAGGTCGAGCAGGAGGAGTACGACGAGGTCGTGGTCATCAAGCCGTTGTTCCTCGTGAGCAACTATCAGTAAATAAGAAAAGCGAATGTCCGGCGCGTGCCGGACATTCGCTTTTTTCTGCGGGGACTTATCGTTCGTTTTCGTAATTCTCGATGGCCTGCAAAAAGGCCCTGCCATAGCGCGCGGCCTTCTTTGCGCCCACGCCCGATACCTCGAGCAGCTCTTCCATCGAGCGCGGGGCCTTTTCCGCCATGTCGGTGAGCGTCGCATTGGAGAAAATGACGTAAGCGGGGACACTCTCGTGCCGGGCAAGCTCCGCGCGCAGGGCGCGCGTGCCGTACGCTTTATACCGCAGCTTAAGGCGGAAGATGCCGATCTCTGGGGCGATTTCCTCTGTGCGATTTTCCATATCTGGGCGCGGGAAGATATCGGGCGAATAACGATAACGTTGTTTGATGAAACCCTGCGCATCTGGTGCGGGGAACCGCTGCGCGAGCGGCGGCAGGTCGCCGCCAACAGCGGCTGCTTCGTCTGCGCCTGGCGGCGATTATGCGCAGGCGACGACGACCCGCTGTGCGAAGGCTATCGCCAGTTCTTTGTTGCCAGCGCGCCCTGCATGCGGGTCATGCGCGATCTGCGTAAACAGCAGCGGTCACCGGGAGAACTGATGCCGCTGCTGCGGGCGATTTAGCGCCCCTTCGCCAGATACTGCGCCATCTCTTCTTCCGGCACCATACCGCCGCCGGTGGCCCATACCAGATGGGTCGCGTGGCGCAGCTGTTCGGCGCTCAGCCCTTGTAGCTGGTGATACTCCCGGCTGGCGCAAACGCGCTGCGGCCCGGCCATTCCGGCCAGCGCGGACGGCTCAAGACGAATGTTCTCCGCCGTTGCCAGCCAGCCCAGCATGTCGTACATCGTCCGGTCGTCGAGGGTATACAGGCCGTCGAGCAGGCGTTCCATGGCCCGGCCAACGAACCCGGAAGCGCGACCGACCGCCAGACCATCGGCGGCGGTCAGGTTATCAATGCCTAAATCCTGCACCGCAATCTGGTCGTGAAGCCCGGTATAGATACCGAGCAGCATGCATGGCGAGTGGGTTGGTTCTGCGAACAAGCAGTGAACGTGGTCGCCAAATGCCAGTTTCAGACCGAATGCTACCCCGCCGGGGCCGCCGCCGACGCCGCACGGCAGATAGACGAACAGCGGATGATCGGCGTCGACCACGCGTCCGGCTTTGGCGAACTGCGCTTTCAGGCGCTCGCCGGCAACGGCATAGCCAAGGAATAGCGTGCGCGAATTTTCATCGTCGATGAAAAAGCAGTTCGGATCGGACTCCGCCGCCTTACGCCCCTGTTCGACCGCGACGCCGTAATCCTCTTCATACTCAACGACCGTTACGCCGTGGCTGCGCAGCCTGGCCTTTTTCCACGCCCTGGCATCCGCCGACATATGCACCGTGACCTTAAAACCGATGCGCGCGCTCATGATGCCGATCGACATACCGAGGTTGCCGGTAGAGCCGACGGCGATGCTGTACTGGCTGAAGAACTGTTTAAATTCCGGCGTCAGCAATTGGCGATAATCGTCTGCGGTGGTGAGCAGCCCGGCTTCCAGCGCTAGCTTTTCCGCATGGGTCAGAACTTCATAAATCCCGCCGCGGGCTTTGATTGAGCCGGAAATCGGCAGATGACTATCTTTTTTCAGCAGCAGATCGCCGGCAATCGGCTGGTTGAACTTTTGTTCGAGGCTGCGTTTCATTGCCGGAATAGCAACCACTTCTGATTCGATGATCCCGCCGCTGGCGGCCGTTTCCGGGAAAGCTTCCGCCAGATACGGCGCGAAGCGCTCATGGCGATCGTGAGCGTCTTGTACATCGTCGGCGGTCAGGCCGACGTAGGGTAACCCTTGCTCCAGGGTTGTTGTCGCCGGGTTAAACCAGGTGGTTTCTTTCAGGGCGATCAGGTCCTGCACAAGCGGGAAGTTCGC
>OHCO01000313.1_pt1 | contig 10161 bp, 8 predicted proteins | sample 1577601 | NCBI WGS metagenome assembly OHCO01 (sample SAMEA3879546, study PRJEB24766) | human gut metagenome | biome: human-associated habitat; feature: feces | place: USA | collected 1985/1987 | reverse complement strand
ATTTGGCAACGTAAACTTTCCAATCGGCAGCTGATAGGGTACTTATACCCAAAATATAGAAGAATGGAATCATGAGGCCTGCAGCATTCCTTTGGAGATCGTAGTGGATGAGCCGAAGGGAAGTGCTGAGGAACTGGCACAGGTAACGGATGTATTGGGAAGCTTTACCACATCTTATAAGACATCCGGATCCTCCAGAAGTGCAAATGTGGCGAACGGCTGCAGTCTGATCAACGGAACGACTCTGTATCCGGGAGAAGAATTTTCTACTTATAAGACGGTATCTCCTTTTTCCGTGGCGAACGGCTATTACATGGCGGGTTCTTATGTCAGCGGAAAAGTGGTAGACAGTCTGGGCGGCGGTATCTGCCAGGTATCCACTACCCTGTACAATGCAGTATTACTTGCGGAGCTGGAAGTAACGGAACGTTATAATCATTCCATGATCGTAGGCTATGTGGATCCTTCCGCAGATGCAGCGATCGCGGAGAGCTCCGGCAAAGATTTTAAGTTTGTAAATAATACAGATGCACCGATCTACATAGAAGGCTATACGCATGACAAGCAGATCACGTTTAACATCTATGGCAAGGAGACCAGAGCTGCCGGACATTCGGTACGTTATGAAAGTGAAGTGCTGGAGACGATCACACCCCCTGCGGATCAGATTTATGCGGATGCCGGTCAACCCATCGGTTATATCGTAACAGAGAGTGCGCATATCGGCTATAAGGCAAGACTGTGGAAGATCACGATGGAAAACGGTGTAGAGGTCAGCAGAGAACAGGTCAACAGCAGTACTTATAAGATGGTGCCCCGCAGTGCCACTGTGGGAACCGCTACCTCGGATCCCCAGGCGTATGAAGAGATCATGGCAGCTATCAGTACAGCGAATATTGACCATGTGAAAAATGTGGCAGCAGCGTTAAATGCAAGAGCAGCAGCGGCTGCTGGGCAGACAGAAATCGTAGACGACTAAAGGTGAGACAATGAACAGCGGTAAGGTACCCGTGAACGTCTTGAAACGTTCCGTTCTCAGACAACTGAAGAATAAAAGATCGGAAATAGCAAATAGCGCAGGTCTGGGGGCAGACTGCGCTATTTTTGAGCCTTTTTCGGAGGGGCAGCTGGTGACCTGTGTTCAGGAGGGCGTAGTGGAGCTTTGCTGTGAGAACGATCTGGCGGAAGCGGAAAGAGAAGATCCATCCGTGATGCCTATGCGTCGCTTTTTCCAGAAATGTGCCAACAATCTGGCAACTGCCGGTGCAGAGCCCGTGGCAGCGGAATTGGTGATCTTCCTGCCGGAGAGCGTGGAAGAACCGGAATTGAAAGCACTGATGTCCGAAGCGGAAGGTATTGCCGCAGAGTTAAACATACAGATTATCGGCGGACAGACCAGAGTAAGTTCCGCGGTACGGCAGCCCCTGGCCACGGTGACCGGATATGGCATCCGCAAGACTGGTGCGGTGCAGATGGATGTGCGGAAGAAGCTGGCGGGACAGGATATTATCATTACGAAATGGATCGGCCTGGAAGGCACTGCGGATCTGGCGGCCCGGAACCAGGAAGAACTCCTGACGAGATACCCGGCGTATCTGGTGGAAGAAGCTGCGGCGTTTGATCGGTATTATTCTATTTTGCCGGAGGCCGCTACCGCCGTGAAGTCCGGCGGTTGTACCATGCATGATATTTCCGAAGGCGGTGTATTTGCAGCGCTGTGGGAGATGGCAGAGGGTGCAGGTGTTGGACTGACAATAGATATGAAGAAACTTCCTCTCAGACAGGAGACAGTGGAGGGAATGTCCACTGAGGATGCGCTGGTGGCTTCCGGAAGTACCCGTCTGCGTCCTATCCTGATGACGACATTGACAACGATCCTGTCCATGATCCCCATGGGACTGGGACTGGGCGATAACGGTGTCATAATGCAGGGAATGGCACTGGTTATCATCGGCGGTCTGACGGCTTCCACGATCCTGACCCTGATCCTGATCCCGACCTTCTATCTGATCTTCGATAAGCGGAGCAGACAGGAGAGAAGAGCGGCTAAGAAGCTGGCAAAATCTCAAAGATCTGGAAAAACGGGGGATGCGGAAAATGAGTAAAATAACCGGATTGGAGGCACCGAACCAGGTGCCTCCCAAGGTGACCGCCATGTACCGGGCAGTCAGCACACTTTTGCGGGAGGACAAGGATATCTCGGAAATGAGCGTGTCCATGATCACCGGGCTGGCGGGCATTGGCAAGGGAACTGCTTATGAATATTTTGATTCCAAGGAAGAGATCATTGTCTGTGCCCTGTTGTATGAAATCCGTACAGTAACGGAGCAGGCTTCCCATCAGATTCAGACCTGTCCGGATCTGGAGACCCAGATCCACAGAATGCTTTTGCTGGTGGAAGAACATTCCCAGTGTGTGGATGCCATCATGGCGTTTCTGCATCTGCTGACGGATCATTCCAAGGAGGGAAATCTTCTGCGGCAACGGATAGCGGAACAGAAGGAAAACGGGCCCGTGGATCTTTTGGTCCGCCAGATCATAGACAGTGCACGGGCGAAAGGAGAACTGCGGGAGGACATTCCGCTGTCTTATATTACCAATGCGCTGTTAGCTCGGATGATTTCCTATCTGATGTACCAGTGCCACCATATCGGTGATGATATGCCCCCAGAAGAGATGCGCAGACTGGTCACCGAAAGCATAATGAATGAATTGTGCAAAAAAAATATATAATTTAAAATAATTCTATTGACAAAGTGAGATACCTTTGATAGAATGTAACACGGTGATTGCGTTAGCAGTCACGTGATGCTGCTGTGGCTCAGTCGGTAGAGCGTCGCATTGGTAGTGCGGAGGTCACGGGTCCGATTCCCGTCAGCAGCTCTTTTGAAAAGCGTGGAAACCTTGAAAATACAAGGTTTCCACTTTTTTTGTGTGCCTGAAAGTTTACAGACGATGGTAGACAACCAGAATAAATCAGATGTACACTTGCACGGGCCAACGATTCAGCTTACAATATAAAATAGTAAATTTATGTTCGGACACAAACTAACCCGGTCAGATGAGGAAAACGTATGGAGGAACTGCACAGAGTATGTAAAAAATTCACACGTCATGACAAGAAGACCCGTACGATCCTGCTGTGCGAGATGCTGGAGTACACGAATGTATTTTTGGAGGCGGCATTCCGGGCGGAGGGGTATTCCTTCGAGACTTTAAAGAACCCGGTGAAGGACCGCACTCTGGCACTTCGCTATATCAGTAACGACTATTGCTATCCGACGGTATTGATCCTTGCACAGTTCCTGGAATATCTGGAAAGCGGGGAGCGGGATCCGGGGGAGATCGCTTTTATGGAGCCGCAGGCGGGTGGTGCCTGCAGAGCCGGGAATATCTACAATCTGCTCCAGAGAGTGTTGTACCGCATGGCGGAGCAGGGGCAGACGGAGTATGCGCAGATCCCCGTGATTTCCTTAAATCTCATGGGAGAGGAAAAACATACCGGCTTTCGTATTACTCCGGGGCTGTTGTCCGGTGGGATCGCTGCCGGATGCTATGGCGATCTGATCATGTGCCTGTACCAGCAGGTGAAGCCCTACGAACAGAATCCGGGAGAGACGGACCGCATCCGCAGTCAGGTGGAAAAGAAACTGTGCGAGAGCATTCGGAGACACAGGAACGGACGGCACACCAGAGAGAAAAATTACCGGTATGCCTGCGAAGTATTTTCGAAGGTACCGGTGAAACCCGGGAAGAAAAAGAGAGTCGGCATCACCGGTGAGATCTATATGAAATGTTCGAAACTGGGAAATGACGATATCGAAAGTTTTCTGCTCCGGCAGGGAATGGAGCCTTACAGCGGTGGTTTCGTCAACTACTGTCTGTATTTGGTGGATACAGAGCGGTATAAGGTAGAAAAGTACCAGCACAATCCCATCATGGCGAAAGCCTGTGCCTTTGTGCTCCACCGGTTGTGTGAGGCACAAAAACATCTGCTTACGGTGATCGGGGAGACAGACCGGTTCCAGACGGATCTGCCGTTCCCGGAACTGAAGGAGAAAGTGCAGGGGATTCTGGCGGAGGGCTGCAATACCGGTGACGGCTGGCTGATTGCCGCAGAGGTGATACAATATGTGGAAAAAGGCTGTGGAAGTGTGCTGATCCTGCATCCCTTCGGATGTCTGGTCAGCCATGTCTGCGAGCGGGGGATTTTGCAGCGGCTGCATGCCCGTTTTCCGGATGTCAGTATCCAGACCATAGAGTATGATTACGACCAGAGCAAGACCCTCAGAGAAAGCCGCATTTTATTGGCAATTTCCTAGGTTGGCAGCAGGTGCAGAACGTGGTACAATAAAACAGAAACTATTGCAACGTGTATTTTCAGGAGGGGAACATGAAGATAAAATGCGACTGGTGTGGCAGCTGGATCAATGATTTCGACCAGGTCTGCCCGAACTGCGGAGGAGTAAACAACAACTATAACCGTCATGCCAACGGCGTGCCTCAGACCATTGAGGAACTGAAAGCCTGGGCGAAGGAGATGAACCTTCCGCTGGAGGAAATGCGGACCTTTATCGGTGAGGATTACAAGGGAGCTAAAGCCTTCGGTATTTACAAGGATGAGACCGACGGCACTTTTGTCGTCTATAAGAACAAGGAGGATGGCACCCGGGCGGTACGCTACAAGGGATCGGACGAAGCCTATGCGGTCAACGAACTTTACCAGAAGATGAAGGAAAGGGTGGCCGTACAGAAGGCGCACCAGCAGCCGAAAGCTGCAAAGCCGGTTTCCGGGCCTACTGCTTCTGCGCAGCAAAAGCAATCGGAAAAAGCCTTGTCCAAAACCCTTTTTTCGATTTTCCTGATAGCAATAATAGCAATCATACCATTGTCCGTTATTTTTGCACTCATAGGGGAAAGCGGACCGAGTACCGGCTACTACACTTATGGAGACCAGAGCTATTACTATTATTCCGGGGACTGGTACGAGTGGGAGGATAATTCCTGGCAATACGCACCGTCGCAATCCTGGATGGACAGTGATTATGAGAATTACTACGATTCCTACAGCTATGACAGCGATGCGGAATATGAGGATTTTGAGGATTCCTCCTATTACACTCCTTATGAGGACAGCAGTGATAATGACAGCGACTGGGATGATGACAGCTGGGATTCCGGTTGGGATTCCAATGACAGCTGGGATTCCGGCTATGATGACTGGGGATCCGATTGGTAAAATGTGATGCAGAATACATACAAAGGAAGTCTTTGACAGGCTTCCTTTGCTTTTTCTTTTTTTATGGTTTTGAACAGGAGAGAATATGAGCAGTTTACCCGGCATTACGAGGCAGGATGAGGAAAAAAGATTACAGCATACGTTAGAGATCGCACAGCGCAAGGTGGAGGCCAACAGGCAGAGCGTACAGGCTCTGGCGGAAGAACTGCATGCCATGCAGGAGGAATTCGACGAGAACGACAAGGAGGCCCAGACCCTGTGGCACAATGCAGATGCCCGTTTCAAGTTCGTGAACCAGGATCTGCGCCGGGCGGAACAGGCGAGGAAAAAGCCCTACTTTGGCAGAATCGATTTCCGGGACAAAAAACTGAAAAAAGACGAGGTCTACTATATCGGCAGAAGTGTCATTGCGGATAACCCGGCAGAACCGGAGGTCATCGACTGGAGAGCACCCATTGCCAGCGTATATTACGATGCCGCTCTGGGGGATGTCTCTTATTCCGTAAAGGGGGAGGGAAAATACGATATCACCCTGTCGAGGAAGCGCACCTATGAGATTGAAAATGATGAGCTGAAGGACTTCTACGATTCGGATGTGGTGGCCAACGATGAACTGCTGACAAAATATCTGGCGCGGAACAAAAAGGCGGTGCTGGGCGAGATCATTGCCACAATCCAGCAGGAGCAGAACGAAGTCATCCGCAAAAAGCCCCAGCACAACATGATCGTACAGGGAGCGGCGGGCTCCGGCAAGACCACAGTGGCCATGCACCGTATTTCCTACATCCTGTACAACTACGAGCAGGAGTTTGCACCGGAAGATTTTTATATTGTGGGAAGCAATCAGGTGCTCTTAAACTATATAACGGGAGTGCTGCCGGAACTGAATGTTTACGGTGTCTCCCAGATGACTATGGAGCAGTTGTTCGTAAGGCTTTTGTACGAGGACTGGGACAAGTCCTGGAAGATCAAGCCGGTGGTAAAAGGTGTGACCCCGGCGGTGAAGGGAACTCTTGTCTGGTTTAAGGAGCTGGAGAATTTCTGCCTGCGTTACGAATACCGCGCGATACCCAGAGAGGACGTGGTGATCGAAAAGACTGGCAAAGTGCTGCTGGACCGGGCCACCATTGCACGCTTATTGAAAGAGACAAAGAATCTGTCCCGGGCGGACAAAATCAGCAGACTGACGGATTATCTGATGGCACGGCTGGAAAATGAGCTGAGTGGAAAATATTATTCCTATACCCAGCCGGAAAAACAGAAGCTCAAGCATTATTACGAGACCTATTTCGGAAAAAGGGAATGGAAGGGCTCGGTGGCGGAACTTTATGAACAGTTTCTGAAGGAAGAGCAGGAAAAGGACTTCCCGGTCGAGGTGCCGGACGGCAGCTATGATGTCTATGATCTGGCGGCCATGGCTTACCTCTACAAACGTATCAAGGAGGATACGGTGATCCGGGAGGCGGGGCATGTGGTGATCGATGAAGCCCAGGATTTTGGCATGATGGCCTATGCGTCCTTAAAATACTGCCTGAGCAAATGCACCTACACGATCATGGGAGATGTGGCACAGAATATTTCCGACCGCTACGGTCTCAACGACTGGACGGAACTGCGGAAACTCATGCTGCCCGGAGAATTCGATTATTTCGGCATTTTGCAGAAAAGCTACCGTAACACGGTGGAAATCTCGGGGTTTGCTACGGACATCCTGTATCACGGAAGCTTTCCGGTCTATCCTGTGGAGCCCATCATCCGCCATGGGGAGTCTGTCACCGTGAAAACGTGCGTGGATTTTACGGATCAGGTGACACAGGCGGAGCAGACCATTAAGCAATGGCAGTGCAAGGGACTGGACACCATTGCCGTGGTCTGCATGGACGAAGCGGAGGCGGAAAAAGTAACGGCCGCTCTACAGGGCAGCGTGGAGCTGAATACCGGCGATGCGGGAAAATGGGAAATCGGCGAGGGCGTTATGGTACTTCCGTTAAAATACACCAAAGGTCTGGAATTCGATGCAGTACTGATCTTCAACGCTTCGGAGGAAGATTACCCGGTGGAAGACGGGTATGTGAAGCAGCTGTACGTGGCAGCCACCCGAGCCCTGCATGAACTGACGGTGCTGTACCGGGGGAAACTCACCGGACTGATCGCAGATCCGGTATCCCCGGAGCAGAAGAAGAGAATGCGCCTTGCCGCAGATGCCCAGAAAAAGCCGGTGAAAACGGTGGTAAAACAGGCAGAGCCGGAGAAGACAAAAGAAGAGATATACAGACAGAGGGCACAGGAAGCGGAAAAGGAACGTGTGGCCAGAGAGCGTTACGGCCCAAAGAAGATCATCGTGACAAGAAACAGTCAGGGGACAACAGACGGCGCCACACCGAAGAAAGCAGGACAGTCAGGGGGGCCTGAATCGAGGCGGACGGGACAGCCGTCACCTGCGAAAGTATACGGGGCAGGAAACGGCAATGCTGGCAGAGCAACCGGCAGACAGGAGCCGCGGATGGTAGAAAATAACGGCGAGTACGGCGATATGCCGGATGCCAAAACACTGATGCCCGCCGGACATTCCAGGATCGACTGCGCTGTGCGCATGGTCATGAAGGGCAAGGGCTATGTGGATCTTTTGAGTAGCTACGGAACCTTGCGGATCACACCCCTTGCGGTGGATATGTTCCGGATTTGTTTTGCCAAAGGGCAGTGTCGTGAATTCCCGAAAGCGGCGGTGACGGCAGCAGGAGACCTCAGATGCACGGTGCGGGAGAATCCTTCCCTGGTGGAAATTACAGCGGGATATGCCCAGATCCGTGTGGATAAAAAGACGGGAGCATTGACATTTTTAAATACACAGGGTAAGATTCTGCTGACGGAACGAAGAAGAGAACCAAGGCAACTCGGAGAAAAAAAGAACTGGAGCTTTTTTGAATGGAAAAAGGACGAGGCTCTGATCGCCGGAGGGATTGGGGCACCGAAACCTTTGAAGATAGGTAATTCCGCTGCTTATTTTTCCTACGGAAGAGCGGATGACAGATATCCGGGGCTGGCTTCGTCCAAAGGATATGAGATGATCTTCCCTGCGGGAAGCAGGGTATTGTGCTGCAACATAGGCATGTACGGAACTTATATTTCCATGGAAGAGACAGATATCATCGATTACTATTTACGCGCAAAATGATGGGGATCATAGGTATGGGCAACAATCCGATGGTGCTCTGGATGTGAGGAGAATTATGAAGACAACAATAACCGCAGTGATATTTGATATGGACGGTGTCCTCTTTGATACCGAGAGGATGTATATGGAGTGCTGGAGAGAAGCGGCGGAGCCCAGGGGCCTTAAAAATGTGGACGAGATTTCCAAAGCCTGTATCGGAAGGACACTGCAGGGCACGAAGGAAGTGTTCGAGGCAGCGAAAGCAGAGCAGGGCATCGATGTGTCTTTTGAAGAATTGCATGAGGATTGCAGCCGGAGATTTAAGGAAAAGGAAGAACGGGAAGGCCTTCCCGAGAAGCCGGGCGTGCATGAGATCCTGGAATATCTGAAGGAGAACCGCATTCCAACAGCATTGGCATCCTCTACACGCAGGACCGCAGTTATGGAGCATCTGGACAGAGCGGGTATCACATCTTATTTTCAGAAAATTATCTGCGGCGACATGGTGGAGCATGGCAAGCCTGCACCCGATATTTATCTGAAGGCATGCGAGGAGCTTGGGGTTGCACCCGGACAGGCACTGGCGGTGGAGGATTCCTTCAACGGTATCCGGTCCGCCTATGCGGCAGGTTTATATACTGTGATGGTGCCGGACCAGCTGCCGCCCACAGAAGAGATCCTTGCGCTGGTAGATAAAAAGTGTGACAGCCTGACAGAGCTTCAGGCACAGCTGCCGGAGCTTCTGGCGGTATGTGGGGACTGAGGATCATTCTACTGCGGCATGGAACCATAGAACCTTACAGCAGTCACAGGAGGGATCCCGTCTGATCACATGATCCGTGTGAGCCGGTACCATAAAGGCGGTACCGGGCAGCAGAGGGATTTCTTCGCCATTGATGAGAGCATATCCTTTTCCGTCCAATACGAAGAAGCCTTCCTGATCGTCATGCTTTTGCGGCATGTGATATTCTGTGTTGCGATAGAGGGATACGCCCATACGACACCCTTTTACACACCCCTGGTTTTCATCTAACAGAGTGTGCCCGGTGCGTTCGGGCATTTGAGCTATAATGGAATCTAAAGTAGTATAAGGAATCATTTGTGTGCCTTTCTATGGATGTAATGTAACGATTCAGTTACCATATTTTTAATAACAGTGTAGCAGACTGAGAGAGGAAAAACAATAGACTGCCTGTTCGGGCAGAGTAAAGGAATATAAAAATGGAAGAAAAAGAGACAATACAGCCCATTGAGATCACATGGGAAGAACTACAGTCCCGGGACCTTGACCGATACATCCTGGTGGATACCAGAGGGGATGAAGCAGTAAACTATGGAATGATTCCCGGAGCCATTGCAATCCCCGAATGTGAACTTATAGACAGACTGGCGGCGGCAGCAGGGGATAAAAAAGTAATTTTGTATTGCAGCCGTGGACAGAACAGTAAGGTGTCCGCAGAGTATTTCAGAGAACAGGGAATGGAGGCCTACAGCTTACAGGGCGGCTATACCGGATGGCTGCTGAACCTGATGCAGAAGGAACAGCCCGGAGAAAAGGAAAATGAACGGGCAAGGGAAATTGAGAAGAGCATCCGCAAAAAGTTCCACAAAGTCCTGTTTTCCCGGTTTGCCAAAGCTATCAACGAATACGATATGATTCAGGAAAACGACAAGATCGCTGTATGCATTTCCGGCGGTAAAGATTCCATGCTGATGGCAAAACTGTTCCAGGAGCTGAAACGCCATAACAAGTTCCCCTTTGAACTGG
>OHCO01000310.1_pt1 | contig 10218 bp, 7 predicted proteins | sample 1577601 | NCBI WGS metagenome assembly OHCO01 (sample SAMEA3879546, study PRJEB24766) | human gut metagenome | biome: human-associated habitat; feature: feces | place: USA | collected 1985/1987 | reverse complement strand
ACGTGGGCGGCACCAACGCGCGCTTAGCGTTGTGTGATGTCGAGACCGGTGACATTTCCCGGGCCAAGACCTATTCAGGTCTTGATTACCCGAGCCTGGAAGCGGTCGTTCGCGTTTACCTCGAAGAGCACGAGGTGAGTGTGGAAGATGGCTGTATCGCCATCGCTTGCCCCATCACCGGCGACTGGGTGGCGATGACCAACCACACCTGGGCCTTCTCCATTGACGAAATGAGGCAAAACCTCGGCTTCGCGCATCTGGAGATCATCAACGATTTCACCGCCGTTTCAATGGCCATCCCGATGCTGAAAGCGGAACACCTGATTCAGTTTGGCGGCAACGCGCCGGTTGAAGGCAAACCGATTGCCGTTTACGGCGCTGGCACCGGTCTTGGCGTCGCGCATCTGGTGCATGTGGATAAGCGCTGGGTGAGTCTGCCGGGCGAAGGCGGCCACGTCGATTTCGCACCGAACAGCGAAGAGGAGGGGATTATCCTTGAAGAGCTGCGGGCTGAAATTGGCCACGTCTCCGCCGAGCGCGTGCTCTCCGGCCCCGGGCTTATTAACCTCTACCGCGCAATTGTCAAATCAGACGGTCGCCTGCCGGAAAACCTGCAACCAAAAGATATTACCGAGCGTGCATTGTCGGACAGCTGCACCGACTGTCGCCGCGCGCTGTCGCTGTTTTGCGTGATTATGGGCCGTTTTGGCGGCAACCTGGCGCTCAATCTCGGCACGTTTGGCGGCGTTTACATCGCGGGTGGCATCGTGCCGCGCTTCCTTGATTTCTTCACCGCATCCGGTTTTCGCGGCGGCTTCGAAGATAAAGGGCGCTTCAAAGCCTATGTGCAAGATATTCCGGTCTACCTGATTGTTCACGATAACCCAGGCCTGCTGGGCTCCGGCGCACATTTGCGCCAGACGCTGGGTTATGTCCTCTAAAGATTCATCAGTTGCCTGAATTCTTTTACCTTGCTGCGGCTGACGGGCACCTGAAAGTCCAGGTCCCGCAGTCGCAGAATATAGGTGTTGTTAAACCAGGGTTCGATCTCGCGGATCTTGTCCAGATTAACGCAGTATGAGCGGTGGCAGCGGAAGAAGTGCGCCGTTGGCAGCTTGCTGCAAAACTCGGTAATATTCATCGGCATCACGTACGATTCCCGCTTGGTATAGACAAACGTCATCTTCTCGTGCGCTTCTGCGTAATAGATGTCGTGAATACTGGTGACAATAATCCGCTCATCTTTTACCAGGTTAATGGTGGCGTTTTCCCGCGATTGCGGGCTGCTCGCGGTACCAGCCTGCTGCTGCCAGGCGCTCTCCAGCTTCTGGAAATCTTCGTGGTGAATAATCTGGTTGATCTGCTGCGACAGCTTCTCATCGATACCGGCAATCAGGTTCTGGATGGTGCGATAGGTGTCGGAGGAGAACGTAACGGTGTTCTCCAGCGCCTGCTGCGCCAGCGTTTTCACCGCGCTTTCGACCGCGGAACGCGCCTGATCGGTTTTTGGACGAAACTCTTTATTGAGCAGAGAGCTGAACTCGTCCTGACTAAAGGACTGGGCACCCTGCTGCAGTTCTTGTTGTTGAGAAGGATTGCTCATCAATTATTCCTCTTTACCTTGCGCACTCTCGTCACTGTTCGGCATCTGGCTGAGTGATTTCAGCAGGGTCGGATCCTTCAGCACTTTTGCAATCAGCTCTTCGGCACCGTTTTTACCGTCCATATAGGTCAGCAGGTTAGAGAGCTGGGTACGCGCTTCCAGCAGCTTGTTCAACGGTTCGACTTTGCGGGCAACGGCATCCGGCAGGAAGTCATCCATGCTTTCGAAGGTTAAATCCACGTTCAGACGGCCGTCACCGGTCAGGGTGTTGTCTACGTTAAACGCGACGCGCGGTTTCAGCGCTTTCATGCGTTCATCGAAGTTGTCCACGTCGATTTCGAGGAATTTACGCTCTTCAATAGAAGGTAAGTTCTCCACCGGTTTCCCTACCAGATCCGCCATTACGCCCATCACAAACGGAAGCTGGATTTTGCGCTCCGCGCCGTAAACTTCCACGTCGTACTCGATCTGTACGCGCGGCGCACGGTTGCGGGCGATAAATTTCTGACCACTGTTACTCATTGCCATGATGTTCTCCATCGAATATACGCGGTGAAGGTTTGATGACAGGCAACACGCCTGCCGTCATAACGCGGTTTGCGTCACTCCTGACGCCCAAAAATATTTTGTAGCTGATTGACGCCGTCCGGCGCCAGATCGCGAATGATCTCCATAAAATCCAGCTCGATTAATCGCTGCACGCGGTCGATCATCAGCGGTGCGGGGTGGCTCGGCTCATGCTGGGCAAAGTACTGTTTTACCTTCTCCAGCATTAACTGTGCATCCGCACGTGTGGCGACCTGCGCGGTACGCCAGTCGGTCATCGCCGGTAGCGGAACGGCAGCCGCAGGTTGCGCAGCGCTCTGCGTTGGTTGCGGCTCAGATGTCGTCTCTACAGGCTCATCAGAGCGGGAAGCGCGGCTGACACCGGCAATCATACCCACGGTCTTGAGTAACTGTTCCATTTCCGGCACCCCGCTTTCGCCCAGTTGTTCCAGCAGCCATGTACGGATGGTTTGCAGACGCCCTTCGATTTGCCCGATAGCCTCAATGCCAGGCTGACCGCCACGCGTCAACTCATCAATCAGGCGCACCCGTCCACCGGGATAGCCTGCACACTCTGTTTTGCTGCCGTCGAGCAGCGACTGCGCATCACGCACGATAATTTCATCACCGTTACTGCGCAGTAATACGGACTGGCGAAGCGTGGTGGTGAGCGATGATTTATCGCTTAACCCGGCCAGGGCGTTAATGCGGTAGAAGGGATCAAACTCGCCGCCATCAGTCAGCGATGGCCAGAGCTGCTCCCAGTACAGGGAGAGCGCCTGACCCAGCAACAGCAAACCATCGGCATACCCTTCAAGGCCGCGACGGCGTGTCCAGGCGTGGGTCAACGCCATCATCACTCGGATATCTTTGGTGCGTGACAGCAAGCCAGTGGCCAGTTTTTCCACGCGCGTCCAGTCAGCCGGTTCAGCAGGAATAATGGTGCTGCCAAACTGCTGCTCGGCTTTGCCAAGGCTCGCCTGCTCCATCGCCTGGAAATCGGCGTCGTACTCAAGGTTTTCACCGCACGGCTGCTCCGCAGTAACCGGAGCCAGTAACGTTTCAATAGTCATCCGCAACCTGCTTATTCATCAAACATTGGTGGGTAAAGACCGTGACGACCGGGTCTTGCGCCGCCCGCCGGTTCAAACAGTAGCGTAAAGAGCTGACCGGTAAAGTTGCCGCTGTGTACATGCGTGTAGAGCGGATACCCGTCGCTACGGTTGGTCCACCAGAAACTAATCTGACGCTGCGGATCAAAGCACTCGGCGGCCTGCTGCCAGCCGATCGATGATTCGCCATCGCCTTCATAACCAATCACATCGAGAATTTCAGAGCGCGCTTCCGGCTCTGCCAGCTGTACCGGTGGGATAGCAAGCAGCGCCTGATCGAGCTGCTCCGGCGAATAGCCGTTGCGCACGGCGTGAAGCATGGTGCGTCCCAGTTGCTGATACCAGTCACCCGCTTGTGCCAGGTGTCGCGGTGACCACTCCAGTGGGTTAATCGCCATCAGCGCGCAGAGCGGATACTGGCGGCCAACGCTATCGCGGCCGGGAAGCAGGCAGCCCATCTGAACCTGCTGCCCGCCCAGCATCGGCGGCACAACGAAGTTCCAGATTGGCGCATTGCTGAACTGCCGTTCACCGCCGCGCTGCTCCTCTTTTTGCCAGTTCATCAATCCCACCTGAAACCAGTGGGACCATTGACGCTGCAGAGCGTCTGGAAAGCGGCGCTGGAGAAAATCACCCGCACTGGGTAATTTCCCATACCAGCTAATTGCAGAAGTCGTAGTCATTAGGCGTTCCTTTGCGGATCAAGGACATGCGAATCGTGGAAGCTGGAACGGATTGCGGATACTGTTAGGCGCAAACTCCAGCGTGACCTGATGCCCGTCAACCGTGAATGTCGCCTGGCGGCTCAGGCTGCTGCTGCCAGGGCTCACGCGCGCTTTATCGAAAAAGCGGTTCAGCGCCCAGGCGCCGTTGGTCACCAGTGTTGCCGTTGTACCATTGGCCAGACCCAACTGCATGCGCACCTGGTTGGTGCCGCCGGTGCCCGGCCAGCTAACAATTTGTACCGCCTGTGGCCCGTGGCTGTAGCGCAGGATCTGTCCGTCCACATCCAGCGTCATATTGAGGATAGTGTTATCCATCCGCACTGTACGCACCGTGGTACGAAAAGAGGGTGTTGCACTGCCATTGGCAAAGAAGGCATCGCGAATCGACTGTGCCTGCTGGAACGGGACCAGCACCCCTTCGCTTCCCGGCAGCGTTTTGCCATCGATCCCCGGCATAAAGCGCCATGTGGCCTGCGTGGTATCGACTTTATTGGTCAGGTTATCGCGAAAGAAGACATCCATCAGGCCGGTACCAGGGGCGAACATACGCGCCAGATCGTCCGGCGTCACTTCAGCGCTGGCAGAACGCACCAGCGGGTAACGCCCGGCGATCGCCTGGCGGCAGAAGCTGCCCACTTCGACGCTGATGCGTTTACGCACATTTTCCATATCACGACGTTGCGTATCGCTGCTCGCGCCGACCGCCATGTTGCTGAACATGGTTTGCAGACCGCCGGGCAAGCGCCCTGCGCTGGCCTGCAGGCGGCTGATTGCTTCACCACCCGGTGCAGGCATACCGCTGTTGGCCGCGTCCTGCACCGCCGTCAGATAGCGATAGAGTTCATCAACTTGTTTGAGGAAATCATCAAAGACGATGGTTTTACCGCCCTTCTCCAGCGGCTGCGCCAGCTCAATGATCGGCGCAAAGTGCTCGGTCACGCGCTGTTCAGGCGTCTGGTTAGCGGCCGCGTTGCCCGCAGCGTTGTTTTCACGATTGCTGAAGAGCGACTCCAGCATCTGTGTACCGCGATTGCTGCTTTCAGGGCTTTTCTCTTTCTCCGCCGCCGCAGGGTCATCGCGCACCAGCGTCAGTTGCTGGCTGAGGTTAACCACCAGACGGCGCAGCGGTGAGTTGTTGCTGGAGAGAACACGCGCGGTGTTGATGCGCTGATTGAGATCGGCGCTGTTATTCAACTGAATATCGCTTAAGAAGCTGTCCCAGAGGGTAATGAAGTCGCGAGCGTAGAGCTGGCGCACTGCATTATCCGTCTGCTGTTTGTCCTCAGGCTGCGTGGTTGAGCCTAATACCCATGCGTCATCTTCATGCAATGAGGCGGTCACCGGCGCAATCTGCGCGTTGAAACTGTTCCAGTAACCGTCCGGCGTGTAGAGCCCCGGAATGCCATCGTTTACCGGCTTGCCGCTTTTACGCGAGAAGACCAGTTCACTCTGCGGACCACCCAGCGTAGCCAGCGACACTGGTTTGAGGTTTTCATCACGCTCCAGCAGGCGTTTAAGGCGTCCATAAACACGGGTTGAGAGTGGCTGCTGGTTAATCAACGCCTGCTCGCGGCTGATGAGCGCATCATCTTTTGCATAGGGTGAAGCGACAATCTGCTGCTCCAGCAACTGCATCAGGTGCCACTCAAGCTGGCGGATCTGGGCTTTGGTCACATTCTGCGGCAGGTTGCGCTCCAGATTGAGCATCACCCATGAGTGCAGGAATTTGCCATCGTAATGTTTCGGCTGGTAGAGCATCTGATACGCTTTCAGCGCTTCATAGCTGTACTCAACGTCACTGCCGTTGTCGTTACGCAGCCAGGTGGTGACGCGCATTGCCACTTCCGGCAGCAGCATCTGCTCCAGCGCTTTTCGGTAGAGCGCCTGCGAGGCATCCGATACATCGTTACCGCGATAGAGCCCCATACGGCGGGTGATCGGCGGATGATTGATATCGAACTCTTCACTCTGCGGCAGTTCGGCAAGGCCATTCAGCAGCGGCAGTAAGGCAAACAGATCGCCCTGTTGGCGGTTACGCAGCGCTTTGATCTCCTGATCGAGCGCCGGCACTTTCGCCTGGACTTCATCAAGGTAATCTTTGTTGTTGCCGTAGCTGGTGAACCAGAGCGCGCTGAGGATAACCAGCAAAGCCAGCAGCGCGGCATAACCAGACCAGATCACTGCACGGCTGCGCAGCTCCCACCAGCGGTTCTGCCCGGCGATCCCTGCTTCCTGGAAGATAACGTTCTGCAGCAAATGCTTGATAAAGAAGCTCTGCCCTTTACCACCAGGCACCGGCTCATCCTTGCTGACGGAATCCCAGTTATCGCCCGACTTGCCCTGCGGCAGAGAGAGCGCACGATTAAGCTCACCCATCACCCGATCGAATGGCAGACCTTCCTGCGTGCCGCTGGCGAAATAGATACCGCGCGGCGAGAACTCGGTCTCAAAATTGGAGCGGGCAAAAATCGTATCCAGATAGTCCGACAGCAGCGGACGCAGCGCGGCAAACTCTTGCGGGAAGAGGAAACACTCGGCGCGCGCCTGCGGATCGCTTTCACGCAGCATCGTATCCGGCAGGCCGGCGTCCAGACGCTGTTGCAGCAGGGCAAACTCCTGAATGAAACTGCCCTGCAGATCGAAATCGGCGAGCTTCGCTTTTTCCCACGGGAAGGTGAAGCCCCAAATCTGGTCGCGCTGCGCTTTATCAAAGCCAGAGAAATAGGCGCGGAAACCCTTAAGCAGGTCAGCTTTGGTTACCAGCACATAGACCGGGAAACGAATCCCCAGTTGCTCATGCAGTTCGGTAAGACGTTTACGCAGATTGAGCGCCTGCTCGCGCGAGGCTTCAGCAGACTGGGTGAGCAGGTCAGCGATACTGATGGTAATAATCACGCCGTTGATCGGTTGGCGACGGCGGTATTTCTGCAGCAGGCCGAGGAATTTATTCCACTCGCTGGCATCCTGAATCTGCTCGCTCTCCTGCGTGGTGTAGCGTCCGGCGGTATCCAGCAGGACGGCTTCATTGGTGAACCACCAGTCGCAGTTGCGCGTGCCGCCAATACCGCGCAGTGCGGTTTTACCGAAGCGATCGGCGAGCGGGAATTGCAGGCCGGAGTTCACCAGCGCTGTCGTTTTACCGGAGCCTGGTGCGCCGATAATCACATACCACGGCAGCTGATATAGGTACTGCGTGCTGAAGCGCTGAGTCCACAGACCACGCTGGCCCGGCTGGTTAAAGTGCGCTTTTTTCAGTACCTGTGCCGCCTCTTCGAAACGGTCGTTCAGCACCTGATCGTCGCTGGTCAGACGTTGACGCTCGGTGGGATCTTTCGCCTCTTCGCTTTTGAGGTTGTCCATCAGCTTGCGGTTGAGCCACGCATTATAGAGACGCGGCACAATGTGGCTGTGAACCCAAATCAGGTACATCACCGCAATGGCGATCATGCGGTTTTGCTCGGACTCCAGCGGTCGGGAGTCGACGACCGACAGCAGCGGCCCGATCATCCAGATGACCGCAGCCAGCCCGGTAACGCCAAGGAAACCCCACAAAATGCGGTTAGTCAGCAACGAAAGCAACATGTTCATCCATTAGTTTCCTTGCGGCAGTCCGTTCAGCTCGGCGGCCGTATTTTCCGGCGACACAAGCAAGGTAATTTCGACACGGCGGTTACGCGCGCGGTTTTCGGCCGAGTTGTTCGGCGCGATGGGATCCATCTCCCCTCGCCCTTCGGCTTTCACACGCTCCGGCTGCGAAAGGTGTTTTTGCAGCAGCGACTGCACAGAGCGTGCGCGCTCCAGCGACAGTTCATAGTTGGAGGCGAAACGGGCGCTGCGGATCGGCACGTTATCACTGAAGCCGACCACCAGAATCTTACCGCTGACATTGTTCATTGCCTGCGCGACGCGGTCGATGACCGGCTCGTAGCTATCGCGCGCAACCGTGGAGGCAGAGGCAAACAGCCCGTCACCTTTCAGGGTCACGACGCTGCGATCGGCCTCATCACGTACCGCCACCAGGCCAGCCTTGATTTCAGGACGCAGGAACTCGCGCAGGTTGAGCACCGGCTGCACATGCTGTACCGGCTGTTGAACGGAGACTTCCGGCAGCTGCGTCTGGTAGATCTTCGCCAGTACCGGATTGGTGTTGTCGCCCAGCCGCCAGTTGAGGACGATATAGAAGAGGCAGGCGAGGAAACCCGCCAGCCCGGCACACGCCCACAATGGGATCACCGGACGCCACAGTTTGCGCATTACCGGCTGATCTTCCGGATGCGGCGAGAGCGGCGGTGGGTAGTTGCCACGTACGCCGCGGATCATCTGCCATAAACGCTGCTTGATGGTTTCAAGCTGCGTACGGCCGTTGTCCATCACGCGGTAGCGCCCTTCAAAACCCAGCAGCAGGCAGAAGTTGATTAACTCCAGCAGCGCGATATGCTCGCGCGGGTTTTGCGACAGACGCGCCAGCAGCTGGAAGAATTTCTCCCCGCCCCAGGTTTCGTTGTGGAACGTCACCAGCAGGCCGCTGCCGGACCACACGCCGCGGCTGCCCCACGGTGTGAGCGCGGCGGCTTCATCCAGAGCGGTGCAAAGACAGTAGCGTGCGCCCACGATGACTTCGTACGCCAGGCCGGATTGCTGGCAGCGCACTTCAAAACGGCGAATTTCATCTATCAGGTGCTGACGTAGCCCGCTCTGATCGTCATGAGAGACCGAATAGCGGATCTGCGGTATCGCATTGAGCAGCGGATTTGCGGCCGCCACCAACGGATTGTTACCACTTGCTCCTGCCAGGACGGCATCACTGCCGGAGGCGTGTTGTTGCTGCATAGTGTGCGCTCGCTGTGTTATTCCGTCGGGCTACGGATGGCCCAAAATTCCATATCAAGACCGGGGAATTCGCCCGCCAGATGCAGTGCGAAAGCGCCCGATTTTTCCATTTCGTTCCAGAGCTCGCCGCCCTTTTCCAGTTCAAAATAGTTATAACCGGCGTGCCATGGAATTTGCGGCGGTGCAACAGGCATGCTGCGGAGCTTCATGCCAGGCAGCTGAAGCTGCACCAGATCGCGGATTTTGGTCACCGGCGCAACTTTCATCTGCGCCGGGAAGTGGGTTTGCAGAATTTCGCCCGGCACGCTGGCCTTCACCGCCAATACAAAACCAAACTCGCGCGCCATCGTGGTAGTGGGCAGCGTGGCGATGTTCAGTCCATGGGTGCGCTCGGTGAGCGGCAACTGGATGGCATGCTCTTCCATTACCAGCGACAACCCCTGGCGCAGCATCAGCTGCAGTTTACTGAAGCAGCCGGCGAGATCGTCATGGTCATAAATGGGGAGCGTCTCTTCCGGTGAGCGCGCCGCGGTCCAGGTGGTGAGCTCGGTGGCAAACGCCAGCCAGCTGCGCCATAACTCTTCCGGGTGGATCATCGGCAGCGATTTCAGGTGCGACATCTGTCCGACGTGATGGTTAATCAGTGCCAGCAGCGAGAACTCCACCATTTCAGAGGTGTTGAAACGCCCAGGCTGGCGCAGACGTTGACCAATCTGCTGGCTGCGCTGCATCAGCAGGCTCTGCAGATCGTTCATCACGGCGTAAAGTGAGGGGTTGTTGACCGCATTTAACATCGGCGGAATATAGCGATTATCGATGCGAACCTGGTTGTCGTTGCGCTTTTCAAGCACATGCGCCACGCCAATTGCCGTCCACTCTGCGCTGAGATCCTTCTCCAGCATCAGTTTCAGGCGCAGGCGCCCAAACTGCACCGCAGCGGGACCAACGGACATCGCGTTATCATCATCGACTTCGCTCTCCCAGGTGATGTAGCGCGCCAGCGAATCTTTCTCTTCGCTGAAAATCACTTCATCACGACCGCCGCGACGGGCTGGCAGCGCCAGCACGACACGTTCGTTAGTGAGATTATCCGGGATCACCAGCGGGGTTGGCGCCTGGCGAGCATCGTTGAAAGAGAAGAAGGTGCCGTCTGGCAATAAGCCGCTGGCGTAACTGACGGCAATGCATCCCTGGCGAAGCATCGCGTCGTCAAGTTCGATATCAAGGTAGCCCCAAAGATAGGGGCGCTGCAGTGTTCCCCACTCGCGAATATGGTGCTGAAGATAGCTTTCCGCGCGTTGAAAATGGTGGGGACGCAGAAACATACCTTCGGTCCAGACGACCTTTTCTGCTTTGTTCATACTGTATTCCTGTCAGGATGGCGCTATTTGGAAATCACGCG
>OHCO01000293.1_pt1 | contig 10417 bp, 9 predicted proteins | sample 1577601 | NCBI WGS metagenome assembly OHCO01 (sample SAMEA3879546, study PRJEB24766) | human gut metagenome | biome: human-associated habitat; feature: feces | place: USA | collected 1985/1987 | reverse complement strand
TGATGATGCAGCAGCAACATGGATATATTCGTTCCATCGACGTAGCCGAGCATCTGGGCGTGACAAAACCCAGCGTGACCTACGCCACCAAACGGCTGCGGGAAAACGGCTATATCACGATGGACAAGGACGGACTCATCACCCTGACGGCCAGCGGCATGGCCATCGCCGAGCGTATGCTGGACCGGCACCACACGCTGACGAAATTCCTGATAGCGCTGGGCATCGATGCCGCTACGGCGGAGACAGACGCCTGTAAGATCGAGCACGACATCAGTCAGAAGACCTTTGACGCCATCTGTGCCCACGCAAAGGCGCATTTGTGACATAAAAAAGGCCACCCTATCGGGTGGTCTTTTTTGTATGCCCGCCCGCAGAGGCGGGCATTTTCGCGTTTACGCTTCCAACGGCAGGCGGAGGGTAAAGGTGGTGCCCTCCCCCTCACGGCTGTCCAGCGTGACGGTGCCGTGGTGATAAGCCACGGCGTGCTTGACGATGGACAAGCCCAGGCCGGTACCGCCGGAGGCCTTGGAGTGACTCTTGTCCACGCGGTAGAAGCGCTCGAAGACGCGGCCCTGGTGCTCCGGCGGGATACCGATACCGGTATCGGCCACCGTGACCACGGCGTCGGGGCCGTCACGGCCCACGGCGACGGCGACGCTGCCGCCGTCCTTATTGTACTTGATGGCGTTGTCGCAGAGGTTGAAGACCGTCTCGGTCAGCAGACGGCGGACGCCAGGGACCGTAACGGCCTCGCCGGTGACGGTCATGGTGATCTGGCGCTGCTGCGCGGCGCTCTCCAGCGACTTGACCGTGTCGGTGCAGAGGGAGAGCAGCTCCACCGGCTCGGTGGGCAGGCTGCCGCCCTCGTCCAGCTCAGACAGGCGGAGGATGTCGTTGATCAGCGTCACCAGGCGCTGGGCCTCGCCGCGGATATGGCCCACGAAGCGGGGCACATCGTCAGGCCGGACCATGCCGTTCTCCAGCAGCTCGGCGCTGCCGATGATGCCCTGAAGCGGGGTCTTCAGCTCATGGGAGACGTTGGCGGTGAATTCGCGGCGGTTGCGCTCGGCGTAGGCCTGCTCGGTGACGTCGAAGGTCAGCAGCACCGCGCCCACCACCTCGCCGTCGGCCTGGATACGGGTCATGTCGAACTGGTACTCGCGGCCGTCGCGCTCCATACGGGTCTCGCCGTGGCCGGTGTCCATGGCATCGTGGAGGGCGTGGCTGACGGCGCTGCCGCGCTCCACGGTCAGCAGGGGCTGGCCCACGCAGGCCGCATCGGTGTGGAACACGGCGCAGGCGGCAGGGTTCATACTGAGGATGGTGCCGCCGTTATCCACCAGTACCAGGCCCTCGGTCATGCTGGCGGTGATCTGTTCAAACTCCTCGGACCGGCGGCGCAGAGAACGCAGCTGATCGTCGATCTGACGCCGCTGGTGCTCCAGTCGGCGCAGCAGGGGCGAAAGCTCCTCATAGGCGTCGTTTTCCAGGGGGTGCTCCAGGTCCAGGGTGTTCAGGGGGCGGGTGATGCGGCGGGACACGCGGCCGGCCAGAATGCCGGAGAGGATCAGGGCCACGGCGATGACCGCCAGGATGGCGGAGAGCATACTCAGAAGCAGCACGCCCATGGTGACGCGGCTGGCGGACAGGCGCAGGACCGTGCCGTCCGGCAGCCGGCGGGCGTAGTAGAGGGTCTTTTCCAGCAGGGTGGCGCTGTAACGGCTGGACTCACCGGTGCCGTTGGTCAGGGCCTGACGGACCTCCTCGCGCTGGGCGTGGTTCTCCATAGCCGTAGCGTCAGCCTTCGTATCATAGAGCACCGTGCCGTCGGCGCGAAGCCAGGTGATGCGGTAATTGTCGGAGTGCAGCTTGGACAGATAGGCCTCGCCGTCACCGGACTCCATGGCCGCAGCGGCGATGGACAGCTCATCCCGGAGCTGCTGCTCCTGGACATGGCCGAAATAGGTGTACAGTGCGCCCATGATAATGACCAGACTGGCCAGCAGCACCGCAAGCCCCACCGCCACGGTGGAGCGAAATATCTTTTTTGTCATATGGTCTCCTCCCAACGGTAGCCCACGCCGCGGACCGTGGTAATGTGTGCGCCGGCCTTGCCCAGCTTCTGGCGCAGGGTACGGATGTGCATATCCACGGTACGGCTCTCGCCGCAGTAATCCATGCCCCAGACCAGCTCCATCAGCCGGTCGCGGGTGTAGGCCGTGCCGGGGTGGCTGAGGAACAGGCGCAGCAGCTCGTATTCCTTGTAGGTCAGGTCGACGCGTTCGCCGCCGGACAGGACGGTGTGGGCACGGGTATCCAGCGACACCTCGCCGCTGCGGAGGATGGAGCTGTCCCCCTCCGGCTGGCAGCGGCGCAGCACCGCCTTGACCCGGGAGACCAGCTCGATGACGCTGAAGGGCTTGGTCAGATAGTCATCCGCGCCGCCGTCCAGTGCCCGGACGCGGTCATACTCCGCGCCCTTGGCGGTGGCCATAATGACCGGGATGCGGCGCAGGGACGTGGAGGCGCGCATACGGCCCAGCAGCTCCGTGCCGTCGATGCCGGGGAGCATCACGTCCAGCACCACCAGGTCGGGCTTTTCGCTTTGCAGGGCCTGCCAGAAGGCGGCGCCGTCGGTAAAGCCCTCGGCCTCCAGCCCGGCGGAGCGCAGGGCGTACAGCTCGATATCGCGGATGCTGGCGTCATCCTCTACACACCAGATCATGTGGGGTCCCTCCTTTTGGCTCAAGTGGCCTCGGTCTTGTGCACGCCGGTGACAGAAAACATCACCCACTCGGCGATGTTGGTGGCGTGGTCGCCGATACGTTCATAATACTTGGCGATCATCAGTAAGTCAAGTGTGGCTTCGCCGTCATCCACGTCCTTGGCGATACGGTCGATGAGATGGGCCTTGATCCGGTCGAAATAGCCGTCCACCTCATCGTCGGCGGCGATGACCTGCTGGGCCAGGTCCACATCCTGCCGGACATAGGCGTCCACGCTCTCGCTGACCATGCGGATGGTGGCCCGGGCCATATCCCGCAGGGTGTCGCCGGCGCTGAGAGGCCGGCCGGCGCGGCAGAGCAGGATCTCGGCAATATCGTCGGCCTGGTCGCCGATACGCTCCATGTCCGTGATCATCTTCAGGGCAGCGGAGATCTTCCGCAGATCGCCGGCCACCGGCTGCTGCTGAAGCAGGAGCCGCAGGCAGAGGTTCTCGATGTCGCGCTCCTTGCGGTCGATCTCGTGGTCCAGGGGCGCGACCTTCTCCGCCAGGGCGGTATCGCGGTTGGTGAGGGCCTGAGAGGACAGAGCGATGACCTGCTCGCACAGGGCACCCATCTCGATGAGCTCGCGGTGGAGCTGGGCCAGCTGTTTATCGAATTGACTACGCATTATCCAAACCTCCCGGTGATGTAATCCTCGGTACGCTTTTCGCTGGGCGTGGAGAACATGGTCTCCGTGTCGCCGTACTCCACCAGCTCTCCCAGCAGGAAGAAGGCGGTGCGGTCCGAGATACGCAGGGCCTGCTGCATATTGTGGGTGACGATGACGATGGTGTAATGCTGCTTCAGCTCAACCGCCAGCTCCTCGATACGGGAGGTGGAGATGGGGTCCAGAGCCGAAGTGGGCTCATCCATCAGCAGCACGGTGGGCTCCACCGCCAGGGCGCGGGCGATGCACAGACGCTGCTGCTGGCCGCCGGAGAGACCCAGGGCATTCTTTTTCAGGCGGTCCTTCACCTCGTCCCAGATGGCGGCGCGGCGCAGGGACTGCTCCACCAACTCGTCCAGCTTGGCTTTGTTGCGGATGCCGTGGGTACGGGGGCCGTAGGCCACGTTGTCGTAGATGCTCATGGGGAAGGGATTTGGCTTTTGGAACACCATGCCCACCTCACGGCGCAGCTGGCTGACGTCCACGCCGGGGGCGTAAATATCCTGTCCCTTGTAGAGCACCTGGCCCTCCACCTTTACGCCGGGGATCAGGTCGTTCATACGGTCCAGCGTTTTAAGAAATGTGGACTTGCCGCAGCCGGAGGGGCCGATGAGGGCAGTAATGCTGTGCTCCGGCACGGATATGGTGACGTGGTGCAGCGCCTGGGTGGGACCGTACCACAGGTTCAGATCGTTTACGGTGATGATATCTCTCATAGGCTCCTCCGTTTCTTGAAGTAACGCCCGGTCAGCATAGCCGCCAGGTTGATGAGCAGGGCCAGCGCCATGAGGATGGCGGCGATGGCGAAGGCCACATCGAACTCGCCCTGCTCCTTGGCATAGACATACAGGGCCACGGACAGTGTGGCGCCGGAGCCCTCCAGCGTGGCGCGCAGGCTGTTGTACAGCGTGTGGGCAAAGCCCGCGGTGTACAGCAGGGCCGCCGTCTCGCCCAGGATACGGCCCACGGCCAGAATGCAGCCGGTGAGCACGCCGTCCACGCAGCCGGGCAGCACCACCGTGCGGATGGTGCGCCACTTGCCGGCGCCCAGACCGAAGGCGCCCTCGCGGTAGGACTGGGGCACGGTCTTCAGGCTCTCCTGCGTAGTACGCATGATGGTGGGCAGGTTCATGATGACCAGGGTCATGGCGCCGGCGAGAAGGGATTTCTTCATGCCCAGGAACTGGCAGAAGAACATCTGGCCTACCAGGCCGTAGATAATGGAGGGGATGCCGGACAGCGTCTCGGCGGCGTACTCGATAACGGCCACTACCCTCTTGTTGGCGGCATACTCCGTCAGGTACACGGCGGCGCAGACGCCCAGGGGCAGCACCACCAGCAGCGTGGTCAGCACCGTGCAGACGGTGGTGATGATATCCGGCAGGATACCGATGGAGCCGTCCAGATAGCTGGGCTTGGTGCTCAGCAGCTGCCAGCTCAGGTTGGGCACGCCCTTGACGAGCACATAGACGATGAGAAACACCGCCAGCGCGCAGGTAACGGCGGCGCAGAGGAACATCAGGCCCCGCATGGTCCCGCCCCAGATACGACGGCGGGCAGAGAATTGATGTTTGTCCATGGTCACTTCTCCTTACTTCGCTTGAGGAAGAAATTGAGCGCGGCGTTGATGAGCATGATGAACAGGAACAGCACCAGCGCGATGGAAAACAGCGCCTGACGCTGCAGACCTGCCGCCGCGTAGCCCATCTCGCTGGCCACGGCGGTGGTCAGGAACCGAACGCTCTGGAACAGGGAGGGCATATTGGGCACGTTGCCGGAGACCATCATCACGGCCATGGCCTCGCCGATGGCGCGGCCTACGCCCAGCACCACTGCGGCGGCGATGCCGCTGCGGGCGGCGGGGACAGACACCTTGAACCATGTTTCCGTCTCCGTGGCACCCAGTGCCAGAGAGGCGTCCTCGTACTCACGGGGCACCGCCTCCAGGGCCGTCATGGCCACGTTGATAATGGAGGGCAGGATCATAATGGCCAGCACGATGATGGCCGCCAGCAGGCCGGAGCCGTCGGGAATATGGAAGACCTGACGGATGCCCGGCACCAGCACCAGCATACCCACCAGACCGTAGACCACGGAGGGGATGCCCGCCAGCAGGCTCACCGCGGCGGAGACGGCGGTCTTCAGCTTCGGCGGGGCCATTTTGGCCAGGAACACGGCGGTCATATAGCCCACGGGCACGCCCAGCAGGATCGCGCCCGCAGTACCGTAAATACTGGTAAGGATAAAGGGCAGGATGCCGAACTGAGGCTCCGCCGCGTTGGAATTCCACACGGGGCCAAAGAGGAACTTCACAAGGCCGATCTCACGGATAGCGGGGATGCCGGAGACGACAAGGTAGACGGAGATCAGCAGCACGCAGCCCACCGTCACCAGACCCATCAGCAGAAAGAAGCCATGGATGGCGTTCTCCATAAATCGTTTTGCTTTCATATATGCACCTCAGCAGATACGGGGCAAGGCGGCACCCCGCGCGGGGATGTCGCCTGTGTCCGTGCCTTACTTGTTAACCTGCGACTGCCACAGCGCCGGCCTTGGCGATGATGGAAGCTGCGTCGGAGGAAGTGGCGTAGTCAAAGAACGCCTGGGCCGCGGGAGAGAGGGTCTTGCCGTCCACAGTCACCAGCACGAAGGGGCGCTGGACCTTATAGCTGCCGTCCTTGACGGTGGCTTCGCTGGGGGTGACGCCATCCACGTTCAGGGCCTTGACGGTGTCCTTGATGGAGGCCAGAGAGGCGTAGCCGATGGCATCGGGGTTCTGGCTGACGGCGGTGATCACATCACCGGTGGAGGTCAGCTCCTGACGATACTGGCACTTGTCCTTGGTGCCGGTGATGGACTCGAAGCCATCGCGGGTACCGCTGGCGGCCTCGCGGCCGATGAGGACCACCTCGGCGTCATTGCCGCCCACGTCCTTCCAGTTGGTGATCTCGCCGGTGTACAGCTTGGCGATCTGCTCAACGGACAGGTCGCTGACGGGGTTATCGGGGTGAACGATGATGGCGATGCCGTCATAGGCCAGCACAGTCTCCTTCAGGCCGGCGGACTTCTCCTCATCCTTCAGCGCACGGGAGGACAGGCCGATGTCGCAGGTGCCCTCCTGCACAGCGGTGATGCCGGAGCCGGAGCCGGTGGGGTTGTAGTTAACGGTGACACCGCCGTTCTGCGCCATGAAGGACTCGCTCAGGGCGCCGATGACCTTCTCCATGGAGGTGGAGCCGTCGGTGGAGACGGTGCCGGTCAGGGCGGTGGAGGTCTTGTCCTCGGTCTTGTCGGCGTCGTCGGTCTTGGTCTCGCTGCCGCAGGCCACCAGGCTCAGGGCCAGCAGCGCGGTCAGAATCAGTGCAATGATCTTCTTCATATGTATTACCTCGTTTCTTTCGTCGTTTTGGATAACTCCCTTGTACGGTTTTTATTGTAAGTGCCCAATGTAAAGGGAAAAATCCCGCTGGTGTAAAATCCATGTAAAATAAAAACCGGGAAAAGCTTGCGTTCAGCCGTGGAATACGGTACAATGGCCATACAGCAGGCGCAGAAAATGTGCAAAAACGCTGAAAGGAAGGAATAAGGAGTATGAAGAAAAAGCTGCTGTCTTTGCTGCTGGCCCTGGCCATGGTGTTCACCCTGGCGGCCTGCGGCGAAAAGAAACCCGACCCCGGCAAGGACGCCACTGCCACGGAGCCGGTGGTCATCCTGCACACCAACGATGTGCACGGCGCTGTTTCCAACTACGCCAAGGTAGCGGCGCTGGCCAGCCAGTATGAGTCTGAGGGCGCGTATGTGCTGATCCTGGACGCCGGCGACTTCAGTCAGGGCGACACCGCTGTGAGTGTGTCTGAGGGTGCAACGGCTGTGGAGCTGATGAACATGGTGGGCTACGACGCTGTGGCGCTGGGCAACCACGAGTTCGACTACGGCTTCGAGGCGCTGAAGAAGAACATGGAGAACGCCCAGTTCCCCGTGCTGGCCGCCAACGTGAAGTACAACGGCGAGCTGGCCTTTGACGATGCGGCCGTGTTCACCACCCCCGGCGGCACCAAGATCGGCGTGTTCGGTCTGGACACCCCGGAGACCGCCACAAAGGCCCACCCCGGCAAGATCCAGGGCGTGACCTTCGCCGGCGGTGAGGAGCTGTACCAGATCGCGCAGGATATGGCGAATATGCTGCGTGAGGACGAGGGCTGCAACTACGTTATCTGCCTGGGCCACCTGGGTATCGACGATGAGACCGCTGCCACCGGCAACCGCTCTATCGACCTGCTGAACAAGGTCACCGGCATCGACGTGTTCATCGACGGTCACTCCCATTCCACTGAGGAGGAGATCGTTGAGAAGACCAACACGGACCGCAAGGTAGGCGACACTATCCTGACCTCCACCGGCACGAAGCTGGAGAACATCGGCGTTGTGACCATCAAGGACAGCACCATCACCACCACGTGCGTGCCCACCGAGGGCATTGAGGTGGCCGCCGACGACGCCATCGCCGCCCGCGCCGCCGCCATCATCGCCGAGATCGAGGCCGACTACGGCACGGTGTTCGCCAAGACCGAGGTGACGCTGAACGGCGAGAAGGACCCCGGCAACCGCACACAGGAGACCAATCTGGGCGACCTGATCACCGATGCGCTGGTGTGGGGCGCCGAGCAGCAGGGTGAGACTGTTGACGCAGCCATCACCAACGGCGGCGGCATCCGCGCCACCATCGAGGCCGGCGACATCACCAAGAAGGACGTCAACACCGTGCTGCCCTTCGGCAACACCCTGAGCATCATCAAGATCACCGGTGAGGAGCTGCTGGAAGTGCTGGAGGCCTCCACCTTCTGCACGCCGGAGGCCATCGGCGGCTTCCCCCAGGTATCCGGCATCGAGTTCACCGTGGACACCACCAAGGGCTATGACCAGGGCGACGAGTATCCCGGCACCACCTACTTCGCCCCCAAGACCATCAACCGCGTGACCATCAAGACCGTGGGCGGCAAGGACTTTGACCCGGCGGCCACGTACACCATCGCCACCAACGACTTTATGGCCAGCGGCGGCGACACCTACTACCGCTTTGTCAACGCCACCGCCAACTACGACCTGGGCATCCCCATGGATGAGGTGGTCATGGACTACATCACCACCGTGCTGAACGGCACCGTTGCCGCCGACAAGTACGGCGAGCCCGCGGGGCGCATCCACGTACTCGTTTCCTGACATATCCGCACATAAAAAGGACCGCCTCACGGCGGTCCTTTTTATGTGCGAAAAAAACACCCCTCGGCGTGAGCCGAAGGGTGTTTTGTGCACCTGCAATTACTTGCCCATGTTCATCTGCGCAGCGACCTCAGCGGCGAAGTCCTCCTGCTTCTTCTCGATGCCCTCGCCGGTCTGGAAGCGAACGGCATCCACGAACTTGACGGAGCCGCCCAGCTTCTTGGCGGCGTCGGCGATATACTTCTCCACGCTGCCCTGGAAGATGTCGCTGCGGACGAACTCCATCTGCAGCAGGCAGTTCTCCTCGTAAAACTTGTTCATCTTGCCCATGACGATCTTCTCTTTGACGGCCTCGGGCTTGGAGGCCATCTTGGGATCGGTGTCCATCAGGGCCAGCGCGATCTTCTTCTCCTCGGCCAGCACCTCATCGGTGACCTGGGACTTGTCCCAGAAGCGGGGGTTCAGGGCCGCGATCTGCATGGCGACGTTCTTGCCGATCTCGGTGGCGTCGATGCCGCCGTCCACAGCCAGGTTCACCAGCACGCCGATCTTGCCGCCGGCATGGACGTAGCCCACGCTGGTGTTCTCGGAGAAGCGGACGAAGCGGCGGATCTGCAGGTTCTCACCGATGGACATGACCTTCTCGGGCATGGTCTCGGAAACGGTCAGGTCGGAGCCGACATACTTGCAGTTCATCAGGGCGTCCACATCGGCGGGATCCTGCTCGGCGATGACCTTGGCGATGTCCTTGACGAAGGCCACGAACAGGTCGCTCTTGGCGCAGAAGTCGGTCTCGCAGTTGACCTCGACCACGACGCCCACGCCGTTCTCGGTCAGGGCATAGGACATACCCTCGGCGGCGATGCGGCCGGCCTTCTTGGCAGCCTTGGCCAGGCCCTTCTCGCGCAGCCACTCGACAGCCTTGTCCATATCGCCGTCGCACTCGACAAGCGCCTTCTTGCAGTCCATCATACCCACGCTGGTCATCTCGCGCAGGGTCTTCACATCAGCAGCAGTAAAAGCCATTTGTATTTCCTCCTGTAAAAGTTGAATTAAAAGGGGCAGGGACACTTCCCTGCCCCGTGCGTTACGCGGTATCTATCGAGTTGGCTTACTCGGCGTCCTTGGCCTCGGCGGCCTCCTCCACCTGCTCGCCCTGACGGCCCTCGATCATGGCGTTGGCCATAACGGAGGCGATCAGCTTGATGGCGCGGATGGCGTCGTCGTTGCCGGGGATGGGGTAATCGATCTCATCGGGATCGCAGTTGGTATCGGCGATAGCCACAACAGGAATGCCCAGACGGTGCGCCTCGGCGATGGCGTTGCGCTCCTTGCGGGTGTCCACGATGAACAGGGCGCCGGGCAGCTTCTTCATTTCCTTCACGCCGCCCAGGTACTTCTCCAGCTTCTCGATCTCGCCCAGGTGCTTGATGACTTCCTTCTTGGGCAGCATATCGAAGGTACCGTCAGCCTGCATGGTCTTCAGCTGGTTCAGACGGTCGATACGGGTACGCATGGTCTTGAAGTTGGTCATCATGCCGCCCAGCCAGCGGGCGTTGACATAGTACTGGCCGCAGCGGGCAGCCTCGTCCTTGATGGCCTCCTGGGCCTGCTTCTTGGTACCCACGAACAGCAGGGTCTGGCCGTTCTCGGACAGCTGACGCACGAAAGCATAGGCCTCCTCCAGCTTCTTCACGGTCTTCTGCAGGTCGATGATATAGATGCCGTTGCGCTCCGTGTAGATATAGGGAGCCATCTT
>OHCO01000288.1_pt1 | contig 10524 bp, 8 predicted proteins | sample 1577601 | NCBI WGS metagenome assembly OHCO01 (sample SAMEA3879546, study PRJEB24766) | human gut metagenome | biome: human-associated habitat; feature: feces | place: USA | collected 1985/1987 | reverse complement strand
GGTTTAAGCAACTAAGGTGGATGTCGCGTCATGGAGAGGATCACCGTTACTCTCGGGGAACGTAGTTACCCTATCACCATCGCGGCTGGTTTGTTTAACGACCCAGCTTCCTTCGCGCCCCTGAAGTCTGGTGATCAGGTTATGCTGGTCACCAACGAAACCCTGGCACCGCTCTACCTTGATAAGGTACGCAGCGTGCTGGAACAGGCCGGCGTTAATGTCGATAGCGTGATCCTGCCTGACGGCGAGCAGTACAAAAGCCTGGCGGTGATGGACACGGTGTTCACCGCACTGTTGCAAAAACCACATGGGCGCGATACCACACTGGTCGCGCTCGGCGGCGGCGTAATCGGCGATTTGACCGGTTTTGCTGCGGCCAGCTATCAGCGCGGCGTGCGCTTTATCCAGGTGCCGACCACGCTCCTTTCTCAGGTTGACTCCTCCGTTGGCGGTAAAACGGCGGTAAACCACCCCCTTGGCAAAAACATGATTGGCGCGTTCTATCAGCCCGCGTCGGTTGTGGTCGATCTCGACTGCCTGGCAACCCTTCCTGCCCGTGAACTCTCCTCCGGTCTTGCGGAAGTGATCAAATACGGCATTATTCTCGACGGCGCGTTCTTTAGTTGGCTGGAAGAGAATATGGACGCTCTGCTGCGCCTTGATGGCGCGGCGCTGGCTTACTGTATTCGCCGCTGCTGCGAACTGAAAGCGGAGGTCGTTGCCGCGGATGAGCGCGAACACGGCTTACGTGCTTTACTCAATCTTGGTCATACCTTCGGTCATGCGATTGAGGCGGAGATGGGCTACGGTAACTGGCTACACGGCGAAGCCGTTGCTGCCGGGATGGTGATGGCGGCACACGCGTCAGAACGCCTCGGGCAGTTTAGCGCAGCAGATACGCAGCGCATCAAAGCGTTGTTAAAACGCGCCGGTTTACCCGTTGAGGGGCCGCGTGAAATGGCTGCGCAGGCTTACCTGCCGCACATGATGCGCGATAAAAAAGTGTTAGCGGGAGAGATGCGTTTAGTGCTTCCGCTGGCCATAGGGAAGAGTGAAGTTCGCGGCGGAGTGTCGCACGACGTAGTACTTAGCGCTATTGCTGATTGCCAGCAGGCGTAACGATAAGAAAGGTCTGTTCACGCGCTGCGTGGCGTTTAACTTCGGGCGATATGCATCAGTGGCATACGCCTTTGTGTGGGGTGTTAAATGGATGAATTCAAACCAGAAGACGAGCTGAAACCCGATCCCAGCGATCGTCGTACTGGTCGTTCTCGTCAATCTTCCGAGCGTGTCGATGAGCCGCAGATCAACTTTGATGAGGTTGATGTTGATGCCGACGATCACCGTCCTGCGCGTTCGCGCCGGGTGCGTGATGAGCGCGAAGAAGAGAGCTATCAAGAAGATGAAGCCGCTCTGGACGAGGAGCCGCAGGAGCGTCGCCCGCGTAAGCGTAAGAAAGCCGCTGCCGCTGCGAAGCCAGCCTCCCGCCAGTATCTGATGATGGGCGTCGGTATCCTTGTGTTACTGCTGCTGATTATCGGCATTGGCTCTGCGCTGAAATCCCCCGCGCCTGCTAACAACGAACAAAACACGTCGGGCGAGAAAAATATCGATCTCGGCGCGACGGATAACACTGCCGGTAACAGCGGCAACGCTGCCGATCAGGCAAATGGCGCACAGCCCGCACCGGGCGCGTCGCCGTCTCAGGCAAATGGCGCACAGCCCGCACCGGGCGCGTCGCCGTCTCAGGCACAGAACGCAGGCAACGCGCCTGCTCAGCAGGATGTGACGCTGCCGCCGATCTCCTCGACGCCGTCGCAAGGCCAGCCGTCGGCTACGCCGGAAGGACAAAACCGCGTTGAAGTGCAGGGCGATCTCAACAACGCACTGTCGCAGCCGCAGAGCCAGACGCAGCTTGATAGCGCGACCAGCTCGACGCTGCCGACCGAACCGGCAACGGTTGCACCGATTCATAACGGTAATGGCAGCAACAATGCCAACGCCGCGCGTAATCAGCAGCAGCCAGCGTCCGGTGAAAGCCGCACTACGGCGCCGCGTAACGAACGCAAGCAGATGGTGATTGAGCCGAAGCCAGCCGCCAAAACGCCGGTAGCGAAAAGCGAGCCGAAAGCGGAATCCCGCCCGGTTGCTCAACCGCCGAAGCGCACGGAAAGCACCGCTTCTGCGCCAGTGAAAGCGCCTGCGACAACCTCGACAGCAGCACCGTCAACGTCAACGGCGGCAACTACACCGGCTCAGACGAAAACCACGGCACCGGCGGCGAGCGCAAGCAGCGCGCCTGCTGCCAGCGGCACGGCTTCTACCGGCAATGTTGGTGCGCTGAAGTCAGCGCCGGGCAACCACTACACCCTGCAGCTGAGCAGTTCATCGAACTACAACAACCTCAATGCGTGGGCGAAGAAAGAGAACCTGAAAAACTTCGTGGTCTACCAGACAACGCGTAACGGTCAGCCGTGGTACGTGCTGGTGAGCGGCGTCTATGCCTCGAAAGATGATGCTAAACGCGCCGTTTCCGCGCTGCCAGCGGATGTGCAGGCGAAAAACCCGTGGGCGAAGCCGCTGCATCAGGTTCAGGCCGATCTTAAGTAATGTGTAAAGCGCAGGATGCTGTCGGAGCTTTCTCCACAGCCGGAGAGAGTGTAAGTAATCAGTCAGCATGAAAAAGAATCGCGCTTTTCTAAAATGGGCAGGGGGAAAATACCCCCTGCTCGACGATATCGGTAGGCACTTGCCCAAGGGAGAGTGCCTCATCGAGCCTTTCGTTGGCGCGGGCTCGGTGTTTCTCAACACCTCTTACTCCCGCTATATCCTTGCAGATATCAACAGCGACTTAATCAGCCTCTATAACATCGTTAAAGAGCGCCCTGATGAGTATGTTCATCACGCACGCGCGCTGTTTGTGCCTGCGGTGAACCAGTCCGAAGTCTATTACCAGCTGCGTCAGGAGTTTAACCAGTGCCAGGAGCCGTTCCGGCGCGCGCTGCTGTTTTTATACCTCAACCGACATGGCTACAATGGTCTGTGTCGTTACAACCTGCGCGGGGAGTTTAACGTGCCGTTCGGGCGCTATAAAAAGCCCTACTTCCCGGAAGCGGAGTTGTACCACTTTGCAGAAAAAGCGCAGAATGCCTTCTTTTACTGCGAATCTTACGCCGAGAGTATGGCGCGCGCGGATGCGAACTCGGTGGTCTATTGCGATCCGCCCTATGCGCCGCTCTCTGCGACAGCCAACTTTACGGCGTACCATACCAATAGCTTTACCCTTGAGCAGCAGGCTCATCTTGCCGCGATTGCGGAGAGCCTGGTGCAGAACCGAATCCCGGTATTGATTTCCAACCATGACACGCTGTTGACGCGTGAATGGTACAGTCAGGCGAAATTGCACGTGGTGAAAGTGCGACGCAGTATCAGCAGTAATGGTGGGACGCGTAAAAAAGTGGATGAGCTGCTGGCGCTCTATCGCCCGGCTCCCGCGCCTCGCTAACCCTGCGTTCACCGCGCCGCCGCCTGCCGAAACCTACTTTCTCAAGGAGATGCGGATGAAACAGTATTTAATTGCCCCTTCGATTCTGTCGGCTGACTTTGCTCGCCTGGGCGAAGACACCGCCAGCGTACTGGCCGCGGGCGGCGACGTTGTCCATTTCGACGTGATGGACAACCACTACGTACCGAATCTGACCATCGGCCCGATGGTGCTGAAAGCGCTGCGCAACTACGGCATCACCGCGCCTATCGATGTGCACCTGATGGTGAAACCGGTCGACCGCCTGGTGCCGGACTTCGCCGAAGCCGGGGCAAGCATTATCACCTTTCATCCTGAAGCTTCTGAACATATCGACCGCACGCTGCAGCTGATCAAAGAGCACGGCTGCAAAGCGGGGCTGGTATTTAATCCGGCGACGCCGCTCAGCTATCTGGATCATGTTATGGACAAGCTGGATGTGATCCTGCTGATGTCCGTTAACCCCGGTTTTGGTGGTCAATCCTTCATTCCCCATACGCTCGACAAGCTGCGCGAAGTGCGTCGTCGCATTGACGCCTCCGGCCTTGATATCCGTCTCGAAGTGGATGGCGGCGTGAAAGCAAGCAATATCGGCGAGATCGCGGCAGCCGGCGCGGATATGTTCGTGGCGGGCTCGGCTATTTTCAATCAGCCGGATTACAAACAGGTTATTGATGAAATGCGTAGCGAACTGGCGAAGGTAAGTCATGGATAAATTGCAGTCGATTCGGGGTGTCGCGTTCGATCTCGACGGCACATTAGTGGACAGCGCACCGGGGCTTACCGCCGCCGTAGACAGCGCGCTGTATGCCCTTGAGCTGCCGCAGGCTGGCGAAGCTCGTGTGATTACCTGGATTGGGAATGGCGCCGATGTATTGATGGAGCGCGCCTTCAACTGGGCCCGCCAGGAGCGTGCCATTCAGCGCGCCTCGCAGGGCAAGCCCGATATTGATACCGGCGATGTGCCGCAGGCCGAGCAGATCGCCATGCTGCGTAAACTCTTCAATCGCTACTACGAAGAGACCGTGGAGGAGGGCAGTTTCCTGTTCCCGGACGTGGCGCAAACTCTCGCGGCGCTGCACGAAAAAGGGCTGCCGCTGGCGCTGGTGACCAACAAGCCGACGCCGTTTGTCGCGCCGCTGCTGGACGCGCTGGAGATCGCCCACTACTTCACTTTTGTCGTCGGTGGCGATGATGTAGTGAATAAGAAGCCGCACCCGGAGCCGCTGCTGCTGGTGTGCGACAAGCTGGCGATTCAACCCCATGAGTTACTCTTCGTTGGCGATTCACGCAACGATATCCGCGCCGCGCAGGCGGCCGGTAGCGTCTCCGTTGGCCTGACTTACGGCTATAACTATGGTGAAGCGATTACCCTAAGCGAGCCGGACTACGTCTTCGACCGCTTTAACGATTTACTGCCCGCGCTCGGGCTCCCGCTCAGTGAACATCAGGAAATGAAAAATGACTAAGCCCATCGTTTTTAGTGGCGCACAGCCCTCAGGTGAATTGACCATTGGCAACTACATGGGTGCGCTGCGTCAGTGGGTGAACATGCAGGACGACTATCACTGTATCTACTGCATCGTTGACCTGCATGCCATTACCGCGCGTCAAGATCCGGAGAAGCTGCGCAAAGCGACGCTGGATACGCTGGCGCTCTACCTGGCGTGCGGCATTGACCCGCAGAAAAGCACGATCTTTGTGCAGTCCCACGTTCCTGAGCATGCCCAACTGGGTTGGGCGCTGAACTGCTACACCTACTTCGGCGAGCTGAGCCGTATGACGCAGTTCAAAGATAAATCCGCTCGCTATTCAGAAAACATTAACGCCGGCCTGTTTGACTACCCGGTGCTGATGGCGGCAGACATTCTGCTTTACCAGACTAACCAGGTGCCGGTCGGCGAAGACCAGAAACAGCATCTTGAGCTGAGCCGCGATATCGCCCAGCGCTTTAACGCCATCTATGGCGATGTGTTTAAAGTGCCTGAGCCGTTTATTCCGAAGTCCGGTGCGCGCGTGATGTCGCTGCTGGAGCCGACGAAAAAGATGTCCAAGTCGGACGATAACCGCAACAACGTGATTGGCCTGCTGGAAGATCCGAAAGCGGTAGTGAAGAAGATCAAACGCGCCGTAACCGACTCCGACGAGCCGCCGGTGGTGCGTTACGATGTGGCGAACAAAGCGGGCGTCTCTAACCTGCTTGATATCCTCTCCGCCGTGACCGGCCAGAGCATCGCCGAGCTGGAGCAGCATTTCGAAGGCAAGATGTATGGCCATTTGAAAGGCGAAGTGGCGGACGCGGTTTCCGGCATGCTGACCGAGTTGCAGGAGCGTTACCATCGTTATCGCAATGACGAAGCTTTCCTGCAGCAGATCATGCGCGAAGGTGCGGAAAAAGCGAGCGCGCACGCTTCAGAAACCCTGAAGAAAGTGTACGAAGCGATTGGGTTTGTTGCGAAGCCGTAAGCGCTGATTGCCGGATGGCGGCGTAACCGCCTTATCCGGCCTACGGTTAGCGCGTTTTTGTAGGCTTGATAAGCGCAGCGCCATCAGGCATTGTGTCAGGCGCAGATTGCCGGATGGCGGCATAAATGCCTTATCCGGCCTACGGTTAGCGCGGTTTTGTAGGCCTGATAAGCGCAGCGCCATCAGGCATTGTCTCTTAAAACCACTTCAACTTATCGCGTAACGCGACAACCCTGCCGACGATAATCAATGACGGGCTTTTCACCTGTTGCGCCAGTTCGCCAAGCTGCGACAACGCGCCGCTCACCACCCGCTGCTGCACCGATGTGCCATTTTCCACCAGCGCTACCGGCATATCCGCCTGCATACCGTGAGCGATCAACTGCTCCTGAATCGCCGCTGCCTGATTTAACCCCATATAGAACACCAGCGTCTGCTTCTCTGCCGCCAGGTTAGCCCAGTCCAGTTCGCCGCCGGTTTTCAGGTGACCCGTGACCAGCCGCACGCTCTGGGCATAATCCCGGTGAGTCAACGGAATGCCCGAGTAAGCGGAACAGCCCGAAGCCGCTGTAATCCCTGGCACAACCGAGAAGGGAATGCCCGCATGGCAGAGTGTTTCCAGCTCTTCGCCGCCGCGCCCAAAAATAAAGGGATCGCCGCCTTTTAACCGCACCACGCGCTTCCCGCTTTGCGCCTCGCGCAGCAGGATCTGGTTAATCTCCTCCTGCGGCACGCAGTGATAGCCCGCTCGTTTACCGACAAACACACGGTCGGCGTCGCGGCGCACCAGATTCATGATCTCATCGGAGACCAGCCGGTCATACACCACCACATCCGCCTGCTGGATTTGCTGTAAGCCTTTCAGCGTCAGCAGCCCGGCATCGCCAGGCCCGGCGCCCACCAGCACCACTTCACCGCGGTTATCCAGCGGCTCGTTCAGCATCTGCTCGGTGATAGTCTCCACGGCGGCCATATTCTGATTCGCCAGCGACTGCGCCAGCCGAGCGTTAACGAACAGCTTCTCCCAGAAACGACGGCGCTCGCTCATGGTGGCGAAATGGCGTTTTACGCGGCCGCGCAGCTGCCCTGCAAACTTCGCTACGTGACCAAGGTGTTGCGGCAGCAGCGACTCCAGCTTCTCGCGCAGTAAACGCGCCAGCACCGGCGACGTGCCGCCGGAGGAGATCGCCACCATCAGCGGCGAACGGTCGATAATCGATGGCATGATAAAGCTCGCTTCTTTCGGCGCATCGACAACATTGCAGAAGATGCGACGCGCTTCTGCCGCGTCGCTGACCCGCTGGTTTACCGCGTCGTTATCGGTGGCGGCAATCGCCAGCCAGCACTCATCGAGTAGCGTTTCGCTAAACTCGCCTTCGACCAGCGTCAGCATACCTTCGGCGGCCCAGGCGGTAAATTGAGGAATAAAGGAGAGGGCATTGACGGTGAGCTGCGCGCCCGCATCCAGCAACAGACGCGCTTTGCGCTCCGCGACGTCGCCGCCGCCGACCAGCAGACAGGCGCGTCCCCGTAATTGACAGAAAATTGGCAGGTGATCCACGACATTACCCCGGAATTGTAGTTATAGGCTGAAGCGGGCGCCGCGCGGCGAGAACCGCGGGCGCTGAGCATGAGCCGTAGCATAACAGCAAGCTGTCGCTACGGCCGTTGAGAGGGCAGGGGATTATGCTTTGATCTGCACCTCACCATCCTTCACTCGTGCTTCAAAATGGGCAACTGAACGGCTTTCATCTTCCATGCAGAGGCCATCACGCAGACGGAAGCGCTGTTTTTTTAACGGGCTGGCAACCCACAGTTCGCCCTGATGTTCGGCGATAATGCCGCGAGAGAGCACGCTCGACTGGAAAAAGGGGTCGATATTGCTGATGGCGTAAACCTGGTCATCGTGGCGCGGGCGGAAAATCGCCACCTGCTCGCCATTGACCAGCGCGCAGACGCCGGTTGCCGGGACAATCTCATCAATATTGCAAACGCTGTTCCACTGGCTCATGCGTTCTCCTCCACTAACATCACCGGAATACGTTCATAGGGTGTCGCCGGGCGATGCTGCGCGCGCTCCGGAACCACCTGCACGTTCGGGTCGCGGCGATCGCTGTTGATAAAGTGTTTGAAGCGCGTTTGCGCCGCCGGGTTGTTGACGGTTTCCGTCCACTCACAAATCACCGCTTCACGCAGGCGGGTCATCTCTGCTTCCAGCTGCGCATCAAAGCCCAGCTTGTCGTCGATGATGACGCTGCGCAGATAGTTGATGCCGCCTTCCATCCCCTCAAGCCAGGAGGCGGTGCGGGTCAGTTTGTCGGCGGTGCGAATGTAGAACATCATAAAGCGGTCGAGGTAACGCAGCAGAGTGTCGCGATCGAGGTCCGCCGCCAGCAGATCCGCATGGCGCGGTTTCATGCCGCCGTTACCGCACACATAAAGGTTCCAGCCTTTTTCCGTGGCGATGATCCCCACGTCTTTCCCCTGCGCTTCCGCACATTCACGGGTACAGCCGGAGACGCCGAACTTCATTTTGTGCGGGGTACGGATACCTTTGTAACGGTTTTCCAGCTCGACGCCGAACCCGACGCTGTCGCCGACGCCATAGCGGCACCAGGTCGAGCCGACGCAGGTTTTCGCCATACGCAGTGCTTTGGCGTACGCGTGACCAGTTTCGAACCCGGCATTGATTAACTGACGCCAGATCTCCGGCAGATCGTCTTTTTGCGCACCGAACAGGCCGATACGCTGCGAGCCGGTGATTTTGGTATAGAGATTGAACTCCCGCGCGATGCGGCCCACTTCCATCAGCCCTTCCGGCGTGATTTCACCGCCCGCAGAGCGTGGGATAACGGAGTAGGTGCCATCTTTCTGGATATTGGCGAGGAAGTTGTCGTTGGTATCCTGCAGCGGCGTGTGCTGTGGTTTCAGGATGTACTCGTTCCAGCAGGAGGCGAGCAGCGAGCCAACGGTCGGTTTACACACTTCGCAGCCGTAGCCGGTACCGTATTTCGCCAGCAGGTCGTCAAAGGTTTTAATTCCTTCCACCTGGATGAGGTGGAACAGCTCCTGGCGGGAGTAGGCGAAGTGTTCACACAGGTTATTGGTGATTTCGATACCCTGTTTCGCCAGCTCGGCGTTCAGCACCTGCGTAACCAGCGGAATACAGCCGCCGCAGCCGGTTCCGGCTTTGGTTTCCGCTTTCAGTGCGGCTACGGTGTGGCAGCCTTTGTTGATGGCAGTAATCAGGTCGCCTTTGGTGACGTCGAAGCAGGAGCAGATTTGCGCACTGTCCGGCAGCTTATCGACGCCGATTGAAGGTTTACCGCCGCTGGCATGCGCTGGCAGGATCAACGCGTCGGGGTTTTCCGGCAGTTCGATGGCATTGAGCACCAGTTGCAGCAGATTGCCGTAATCGCTGGTGTCGCCAACCAGTACGGCGCCGAGCAGAGTTTTGTTATCCGGGCTGACAATCAGGCGTTTATAGACTTCTTTGCTTTCGTCGAGGTAGACATAGCTGCGAGCGCCCGCTGTACGGCCGTGTGCATCGCCGATGCCGCCAACATCCACGCCGAGCAGCTTCAGCTTGGCGCTAAGATCTGCGCCTTCAAAGGCATTTTGCGTGCCGAGAATATGGTCAACCGTCACCTGCGCCATTTTGTAGCCTGGCGCGACCAGACCATAAACGCGGTTGTTCCAGCTGGCGCACTCGCCGATAGCATAAATATTGGGATCGGAGGTCTGGCAGCAGTCGTTGATCATGATGCCGCCGCGCGGGGCAACTTCAAGCCCGCACTGGGTCGCCAGTTTATCGCGTGGACGGATGCCGGTCGAGAATACGATAAAGTCCACTTCCAGCTCGCTGCCGTCGGCGAAGCGCATGGTTTTGCGCGCCTCAACGCCCTCCTGCACGATCTCTTTGGTGTTTTTGCTGGTGTGCACGCGCACGCCCATGCTTTCGATTTTACGTCTTAACTGCTCGCCGCCCATCTGATCGAGTTGTTCCGCCATCAGCATTGGGGCGAATTCAATAACGTGGGTTTCGACGCCTAAGTTTTTCAGCGCGCCTGCGGCTTCCAGACCCAGCAGGCCGCCGCCAACCACCGCGCCACGGCGGCTACGACGCGCGCATGACTCAATGGCATTCAAATCTTCAATAGTGCGGTAAACAAAACAGTCCTGGGTTTCAGACCCTTTGATCGGCGGGATCCACGGGTAGGAGCCGGTGGCCATGATCAGCTTATCGTAATAGACCGTGCGGCCCGCGCTGGAGTGGATCACTTTTTCCTGGCGGTTGATGGTGATGGCGCGTTCGCCGACCAGCACTTTGACGCCATGTTTTTCGTAGAAGCCTTCGCGTACCAGCGACAGCTCTTCGGCTGTATGGTGGGAAAAGTAGGATGACAGGTGGACGCGGTCGTAGGCTTTACGCGGCTCTTCACAGAATACGGTCATGTCGAACTGGCTGGCGTCGGCTTTGTCGAGAAGGTCCTCGATAAAGCGGTGGCCGACCATGCCGTTACCGATGATAGCGA
>OHCO01000277.1_pt1 | contig 10664 bp, 10 predicted proteins | sample 1577601 | NCBI WGS metagenome assembly OHCO01 (sample SAMEA3879546, study PRJEB24766) | human gut metagenome | biome: human-associated habitat; feature: feces | place: USA | collected 1985/1987 | reverse complement strand
TATTCTTCTATTAGAAAGGATTGTTCAATAATGAATCTTAATAAGGTTACAGTTGATGACATCAATGTAAAAGGTAAAAGAGTTCTCGTTCGTGTTGACTTTATATTTAATGATGCTGGCATTATTGCACGCTCCTTTCGAATGTGTAGTTCCGGCTTAGCTCAGTCAGAAAACGGCGCAGCAACTCATTGCTCCTCCACTTTGTCACCTTGTGCTCGACCACGTGTTCTTTCAGGAGGGTAAGGCGGGCGGAGAGATAACTCGCAAGCATGACATAAGCCCCTTGGAGAGCCTCGGATTTGAACATGTCGCTTTCCTGCAAGATTATATTCTTCACTGTTGAGAAGAATGCTATCATGCGCTGCCCTTCTGAGGGGGTCAGGTGCAGCACTTTAGGATCATACAGGGAGTCTCTGAGAAATCTTGTGCTGCTGTAGGTGAAGCTGATAAGGCTGCTTTCGGGGTCGATCGCGACGGATATGGCCTTGAAGTCATCGTTGACTTCCATCGTCTCGATGATGTTTCCGATGCTTACCATGATCACATCGTTCTCCTTTACTGAATATTCATTGCCGGAGATGAGCGCATGCCCTTCTCCGCCTACGCACATAAAGATCACCGTAAACCGCATCTTGACCGGTAGGGGTGGGAACGACTTGAATATCGCTTCCCATCTGTAGTCGATGCAGTCATTCAGGAAAAGCTGGTTGTCATAGATGGTCAGCCCATGGAACTCATTGAGCTGTTGGATGTCAAAGTTGTTTATTTTTCTGAACTTGTCCATTTCTTATTTGTCTTTCTTTAATATCTTGTAGCCTATCGCGGCCACGGTGATGCTCATAAGCGGGCTGATCAGGTTGAAAAAGCAATATGGCAGGTATGCCAGTGTCGGAACACTAAGGATGGTGGCTTGCGTCATGCCGCAGCTGCTCCACGGGTACAGCGGTGACGTGACTGTGGCGGAATCCTCCACGGAGCGGCTCAGAAGCCTGTTCTCATAGCCCTCTTTCTCATAGACATCCTTGAACAGACTGGAGGTCAGGATGATGGCGAGGTACTGGTCTGAGACTATCCCGTTCAGCGCTGTTCCAGTCACCACAGTGGAGGTCACAAGGCTGGTTCTGCGTTTTGTCAGCGGAAGAATCATGGAGGCGAGGTGGCGCAGCATTCCGCTGGCTTTCAGCGCGGCCCCGAAGCACATGGCGCAGATGATAAGATAGACCGTGTTCAGCATTCCCAGCATCCCTTTCGATGCCACAAGCTGGTTGACTTCCGGATTGCCTGTCTCGATGGAGACGGAGTTGTAGATGGATTCTATTGTTCCTGTGAACAGTATTTTGGCGTTGGAGCCGTCTCCGGCGATCGAAGCCCCGATCTCCCGGATTATGTCAGGCTGGAATATGACCGCTGCGATGGCCGCCGTTGCGGTTGACAGGGCCAGCACGATGAGGGCGGGCATCCTTCGCGCTATCATCACCGCTGTCAAAGCCGGGACAATCAGCAGCCAAGGTGTGATGTTGAATTTCGAGTCAAGGACGCTGGTATATTCATTGATCAAGGAAGAATCGCTCCCGGAGTGGGAGAATCCAAGGATTGTGAATATGACGAGCGTGATGACGATTGACGGGACCGTCGTGTACATCAGGTAGCGGATGTGATCGAACATAGGGACCTTGCTCATAGACGAGGCCAGCACGGTGGTGTCCGAGAGAGGTGAGATCTTGTCCCCGAAGTAGGCTCCGGAGATGATAGCTCCGGCAATCATTCCGTCGCTGAATCCCAAGGCTTTCCCGATTCCGAGCAAGGCTACTCCGATTGTTGCTATTGTCGTCCAGGAACTTCCGATCGTGACGGAGACCAACGCGCAGATGATGCAGGCCGTGAGGAGAAACACCTTAGGGCTGATGATCTTGACTCCGTAGTAGATGAAAGTCGGCACGATGCCGCTCACTGTCCAGGTCCCGGAGATCGCTCCGATAAGGAACAAGATGACAATGGCGGTTGTCACATCGCCGATGTTGCTTTTGATCGTTTCCTCGAAATCCTGCCATGGTACCTTGAACAGCCACATGGCCAGCCAGATGGCGACACCTGCGGAGAAAAGCAGCGCGACCTGGCTGGCGCCGAGGATGGCGTCGCTGCCGAATATGCTGATGTTCAGCGCCAGAAGCGTCACGAGAATCAGGATCGGAATCAGGGATATTCCCACCCGGAACATGGTTATTTTCTTCATCTGAGTAAGTCCGTTAATATTCCTTTTTCAAAATGGAACGCAAGTTAAATTTTTTTTTGCATTTTTACGCAAGAATTCCGATTGTACGGATTTAGTTGACTGAAAAAATAAAATAAAAGTATATGAAACAGATGAAAAATTTCAAGATTGCTTTGGCCGTTCTGGCCGCGGTTTCGGCCTTGGCCATGTCCTTGTCTTCATGCTCTAAGGATAACGGCCCTTATTATCCGGTCTATAACGGACTTGTGACCATCAAGACAACAGAAGACCACTCTGGAACCGACGAACTGGAAGAACCCTTATAAGCGTGAGGTGAGGGCTTTGCTCCAATATTCCGAGGAACCGGGGGAAGACGGACTCTTTTCAAAGAAGGTCAAGGTCGCATGGATCGACTCGGTGCGCACAAAAAGCGCTGTTTCTTATGACAATGAATTCATGAAAGGTAACAATGCCCCGATTGAGTTGTATAATGATTGGGTGACCTGCCTTGAGGACGGTTATCTTACCATACATTTCGCCGCCTTGTTCGGACGAGGTGGCAAGATCGTGCACATTGTTGATTTGGCGGTGGATCCGAAGACTCTCGATCTATACCTCAAGCATGACAACAATGGTGATAACGGATATATCCCGGGTGAAGGTGTAATCGCTTTCAAGATCGATGACCTGCTGAAGGATGTCAAGGATGGGCAGGAACTGACATTGCACTGGAAGGGTTCGGAGGGAGAAAAGACCGCTAAAGTGAAATATCTCTCCAGATTCGCTCTGCCTCAGAAGTAACAGTCTTCTATCCTATTGATGGGAACACTGTCTGGAGACATGGAAAAGGTTCTTGTCGAACAGGCAAGAAATGGTGACCGGGCTGCGATGCGGCAGATTTATGACTGCTACTCCAGATACCTTGCGGCCACCTGTTCCCGTTATCTGCCGGACGGAGGTGATCTTAGGGATGTCCTTCAGGACAGTTTCGTTAAGATATTCTCGTCATTGGGCAAGTTTGATTATCGTGGCGAAGGCTCTCTGAAGGCGTGGATGAGGCAGATTTCCGTCAACGAGGCTCTGAAATTCATCCGCAAACGGAAACGGTCCGACACCGTCGAGTACAAGTGGGACTTGCCGGACAAGGAGGAGGAAGAGGAACCGGATGTGGGAAGTGTTCCGCCGGGCGTGATCCAGAAAATGATCCAGGCTTTGCCTGAGGGGTACAGGACGGTGTTGAACCTTTACGCCTTCGAAGAGAAAAGCCACAAGGAGATCGCCGCCTTGCTCGGGATCACAGAAAGCACCTCGGCTTCACAGCTCCATAGGGCGAGAGCCATTCTGGCAAGACAGATCAATGAATATAAGAAAAGAACGGAGACGACATGATGGAAGATAATGATTGGCTGAAAGGCCTGCAAAGCAAAATGAAAGACTATGAGGAGCCCGCGCCGGAAGGATTGTGGGAAAACATCGAGTCTTCTGTCTTTCCTGAGAAAAAGCGTCGTGTGATAGCGTTGCCGATCCTTTGGCGAAGCGTTGGTGTGGCTGCTGCCGTGGCTCTGGGCGTGTTCGCCGGACTCCGTTTTTTTGATTCTCCGGTCGGGAATCCATCGGACAGGTCACAGGAGATCCTGGCTTCCGGTCAGCCTTCTTCAGTCAATGACAACGTAGGTCGGGAGTCTTCTGTGGAAATCGTCCGGAAGACGGAACCGGAAAAACTGTTGGCGGAATCAATACCGGTTCGGAAACGTCAGGCCAAGGCTCACGTTGTGAATAATGTGAAATCTGACCTTGTGGAAGAGAACGTTATTCCTGAGGCTGAGACTAAGGAGATTGAGGCTCAGCCTTATACTACAGAAGAGTCGCTTCAGGGGAACCATGCCGAACCACAGACCCAACGACAAGAAGAGGAAATTTCGGGTACGAAGAAAACCGAGGAGAATGAACCGGTTGTCATCTCGACGGATCATGACGATGAGGACTGGTCGGATTACATTTCGGTGACGGGTGATTCCCGTACATCAAGACGCAGGGCCGCCGCGTTGGATGTGTCCCTTTCCGGAGGATCCGTGGACAGCAGGGATGAGAACTCATACGATCTTCAGATGTTTTACAGGGGATCGGCGCCGGCTTCCACCAACGGCTTGATTGATGATTCTAAAGGCAGTGTCGGGAACGATGCTCAGGTCCAGACCAGAGGCATGGCTCCGATGCAGATGAAGAGTGGCTCGACGGTGACCTCAAGTTCTGACCACAAGCGTCCTGTCCGGTTGGCTCTTGCTGTCAATATCCCTGTCAGCGGCACATTCGGTCTTGAGACCGGAGCCATGCTGACCTCCCTTCACAGCACTTTCACCACCGAGGCCGGCCGCACCCGGACCGAGACGGAGCAGACATTGAGGTATTTGGGTATTCCATTGAATATGACAGCCTCGCTTGTTGACTCCAAATGGGTTTCGCTCTATCTGGGAGGCGGCGGAATGGTCGAGAAGTGTATTTCCGGTAAATCAGCGTCGGTGGAGACGTTGGCTGGAGTAAAGCAAGGTGACAGCGTCAAGAAGAACCTGGATGTCAAGCCTTTGCTGTGGTCGTTGAACGCCTCGGCCGGCCTTCAGGCGAATCTTACGAAAAACATAGGCCTTTATGTGGAACCGGGGCTCAGTTATCATTTCGATGACAAGTCCGATGTCCGGACCATCTACAAAGACCGTCCTCTTGACTTCATGCTGACTTTCGGAGCCAGAATCTCTTTGAAATAAACAGAATGTTCGCGGCGGACACTGAACTTGTCGAAGTGTCCGCCGCGAATGTTTATCCTTCAGTCAGCTTCGCGACCGCCGCGTGGACTTTCCCGAAGCCGAACCCGGAGATGATTCGGGACATCTTGGCGGCGATGCGGTCGTTGCAGAGGTTGCCTATGGAACCTTCATGGGTGTGGTGGAGTTCTCCGTGATATTCAAAAGTCCCTTGTCTGATTGAATCCGCGACCTGACGGTAGGCATCCCTGAACGGCACCCCGTTCTCCACCAGGTGATTGACCTCCTCCACGCTGAACGCCAGCCTGTACTTAGGATCGTCCATCACATCGGTGACAACCTCCATCCCGCGGACTGCATATTCAACAATGTCGAGGCAGTCGTTCATTTCTTTGAATATAGGGAAGAAGACTTCCTTTAGGATCTGCATATCCCGGAAATAGCCGCTCGGCAGGTTGCCGGTGATGAGCCGGATGGTGTTCGGCACACCCTGAAGCTTGTTGCAGTGCGCCCTCACGAGTTCAAACACGTCAGGATTCTTCTTGTGCGGCATGATGCTGGAACCTGTGGTCAGTGCGTCCGGCAGATGGATGAACCCGAAGTTCTGGCTTGAAAACAGGCATCCGTCCATCGCGAGCCTCCCGACGGTCTCGGCGACTGATGAATATGCGAACGCGACAGCCCGCTCCATCTTTCCCCGGGTCATCTGCGCATATACTGAATTGTAGTCCAAGTCCTCGAAACCAAGCAGCACCGTCGTCAGAGTCCTGTTCAGCGGCGCTGACGAGCCGTAGCCGGCTGCGGATCCCAACGGATTGAGGTTCACCACATCCCAGGCGGCCTTCATTATGCTGAGGTCATCGCAAAGGCTCTCGGCGTAGGCCCCGAACCAAAGCCCGAACGAGGACGGCATCGCCACCTGAAGGTGGGTATAGCCTGGAATCAGCACATCCTTGTACCTCTCGCTGGCCTCCTGAAGTGTATTGAAAAGCGACTCGACCTTATGCACGGTATTCTCAATCTCCGCTCTGGCGTAGAGTTTCAAGTCCACCAGCACCTGGTCGTTGCGGGAACGTCCCGTGTGGACTTTCTTTCCGACATCCCCAAGTCTGCGCGTGAGCATAAGCTCGATCTGCGAATGGATGTCCTCCACATCCTCCTCCACGTAAAGCTCTCCATTGCAGGCGGATGAATATAGTTCCTTAAGCACCGGCAGAAGCTTGTCGAGATCCTCTTTGGAGAGAAGCCCGACGCTCTCCAGCATCGTGATGTGGGCCATAGTGCCCATTATGTCGTAAGGGGCGAGCTCGTGATCCAGCTCACGGTCATTTCCCACCGTGAACGCGTCGATCCTCTCGTCCTCCTTGAATCCTTTGTCCCAAAGTTTGTTCGCCATGTATTACTGTTATTTGTCAAGTTCACCGCAAAGATACCATATTTTTTAAGGATTACTTGTCACGCGACAATTGTGACCGTCAAAAAATAATAATTTTTCCGCCGATCATCGCCGGAAGTGGAGAATCGTGCGGGATTTCTTTTTTATTTTTTAAAAGTAAAAAGCCATATTTGTAGAAATAATCAAGCGGTGATCACATGTCGCCGCGGACTTGACAAATCATTTTAAACAGCAACAAAACCCAAGGCGCTGCAAATGAACAACATCAAACCACATTGTGTCAGGTTAATCGTGATAGCGGTCATTGTGGCGCTCACGGCGACGGCCTCTATGGCGCAGACGCACAGGACGAGCGTCAGGGTGGCGGCGGCGGATTCCGGGCCTTCCGACAAGGAGATGGCCGACATCGTCTGCGATGGGCGGCACGATGAGATTCCGCTCCGGCGGGCGCTGGAGTCGCTGGGCGGCTGCGGCAGGCTTGAGATGGCAAGCGGCAACTACATCATCGACAGTTTCTTCACGGCGGAGGACGGCAGCGGCTATGTCCTCAGGACTCCTTACGATTCGAACATCCGTATCGAGGGCGACTTGCCGAACTGGAACGGCGAGGGTGTTAGGCTGAGGGTCTCGCAGGACTGCTATGACTCCCTTTCGGACGAGGTGACATATTCAGTGATCTGCGGGACGGCAGGGGACTTCGCGCAGACGATGTCGCAGAATCTGGAGGTGGCGAATGTCGCCGTGTATCTGCCGGACAACAGGAAAAGGATCATCTGCATCGACGGCTACAACACTGGAAGAATGAGCGCGGAAATAGAATAATGTTAATAATCACTGTATAAAAGCAACTTACAATGAACCACAGAATCTTAAAATCCATTTTGGCGATCGTAGTGGCCGGAACGGCCGCCACCGCCACGTCGGAGGCCAAGGTTGAGCTTCCGCAGATCCTCAGCGACCATCTGGTCCTCCAGCAGAAATCACAGGCCAATCTTTGGGGCAAGGCCGCGCCTTCGTCGAAGGTGACGGTGAAAGCCTCGTGGGGGACGGAGGAATATTCAGTCAAGAGCGACCGCGAAGGCAATTGGAAACTTGCCGTGCAGACTCCGGCGGCGGGCTACACGGCATATTCAATCACCATCGCCGACAAGGACGGCGCCGTCACCTTGAGTGATGTCCTCGTCGGTGAGGTCTGGCTTTGCGGCGGGCAGTCCAACATGGAGATGCCGCTGAACGGATTCTGGCATTGCCCGGTTGAGGGTTCCCTTGAGGAGGTGGCCCTGTCGGGACAGTTCAGGGACAAGATCAGGCTGGTGAAGATTCCTAAGACGGGAGCCGAGACGCCTCAGGAGACCGTCGAGGGTAGGTGGCAGGTCAGCGGGCCGGCGACCTCTGGAACGTTCACCGCCGTGGGCTGGCATTTCGCCAAGATGCTGAATGCTGTGCTGGACGTGCCTGTGGGTCTGGTCTCATGCAACTGGGGAGGCTCGGCGCTTGAGAGCTGGCTTCCGAAGGATGTGGTGTACACCTATCCGGAGAACACTCTGCCTTCGGGACAGTACGCATCCAAGAAGGATCCGGGCGGATCGTACAACTGTGCCAGCCCGGCAGTCATGTACAACGGCATGATCTATCCTATCCGCAACTACACCTTGAAAGGGTTCATCTGGTACCAGGGTGAGACGAACTCCGGCTTCCCGCAGTACTACGCGCAGAGGCTCGCCGACATGGTGAAGGTCTGGAGAGACCTCTGGGGACTGGGCGAGATGCCGTTCTACGAGGTTGAGCTGGCTCCGTTCACCTATGGCGGCGACGGCACCACGGGCGCGAGAATCCGCGAGGCGCAGCACAAGGCGGTGGAGCTGATCCCGGGCAGCGGAATAGCCAGCATCAACGACCTGGCCTATCCTTATGAATATGACGAGATCCATCCTCGCCGCAAGAAAGAGGTCGGAGAGCGCCTCTCCTACCTGGCTCTGAACAGGACTTACGGCATGGACTACCTTCCGTGCGAGGGACCGAGGTTCAAGAGCTACGAGGTACGCGGCGGCGAGATCGAGGTCGCGTTCTACAATGGCGAGAGCGGGTTCAGCCCTTGGCACGACATCGTAGGCTTCGAGATTGCCGGTGAGGACAAGGTCTTCCATCCAGCCGAGATCCGCAGAGGCACCCAGCTGAACACGGTGATTGTGAAGAGTGGCAAGGTTCCGGCTCCTGTGGCGGTGCGCTACTGCTTCCGGGATTTCCAGGTTGGAAACTTCACTGGTCGCCGCTGCCTTCCGGTAATACCGTTCAGGACTGACAACTGGTGATAAGGCCGCTTCGGCTGGCTCATTGACCTGGTGGTACGGTTGGTGAGCCTGCGGACAATGATAAAAAAGTCTTGCAATTTTTCGGTTTTCCATAGGAAATCCGTAATTTTGCAAGATTTTTAATAGTATATGCAAGAGATTAGGAACATCGCGCTCATAGCGCACGTCGATCACGGCAAGACGACCCTTGTGGACAGGATGATCTACCAGGCCAATCTGGTGCGTCAGCCAGAGAATCTGGGCCAGCTGATCCTCGACAACAATGACATCGAGAGAGAGAGAGGTATCACAATCCTCGCGAAAAACGTGTCTGTCACCTACAAAGGTGTCAAGATCAACATTATAGACACTCCGGGCCATAGCGACTTCGGAGGAGAGGTGGAAAGGGTCCTGAATATGGCGGACGGCGTGCTCCTGCTCGTTGACGCTTTCGAGGGCTGTATGCCTCAGACCCGTTTCGTGCTTCAGAAAGCCCTTGAGCTGGGCAAGAAGCCTATCGTGGTTGTCAACAAGGTGGACAAGCCGAACTGCCGTCCCGACGAGGTTCAGGAAGAGGTGTTCGATCTGATGTGCTCCCTGAACGCCACGGACGAGCAGCTTGATTTCAAGACCATTTTCGGCAGCGCCAAGCAGGGCTGGATGTCGGATGACTGGAAGAATCCGACTTCGGACATCACCCCTCTTCTGGATGCCATCCTCGCCGAGATTCCGGCTCCAAAGATCGTTGAGGGCACACCACAGCTTCAGGTGACCTCACTTGAATATTCCCCATACGTAGGACGTATCGCTGTCGGCAAGCTTACCCGCGGCGAACTTAAGACGGGCCAGCAGGTCAGCCTCTGCAAGAGGTATGATGTTGTCGAGAAGCATAAGATCAAGCAGCTTATGGTGTTTGACGGTCTGGGAAAGGCCAATGTGGACACTGTCCAGTGCGGTGACATCTGCGCCGTCGTGGGCATTGACGGCTTCGAGATCGGGGACACGATCGCGGACAGCGAGAATCCTGAGGCTCTTCCTCCGATCTCCATTGATGAGCCTACGATGAGTATGCTCTTCACCATCAATAATTCCCCGTTCTTCGGAAAGGATGGTAAGTTTGTGACCTCCAGGCACATCAAGGATCGTCTGGACAAGGAGTTGGAGAAGAACCTGGCCCTTAAGGTAAAGCCGGGGCTGAACGCCGATTCATTCGTGGTTTATGGACGTGGTGTGCTTCACCTGTCCGTGCTCATCGAGGAGATGCGCCGTGAGGGATTCGAGTTGCAGGTAGGCCAGCCTAAGGTGCTGGACAAGACCATCAACGGACAGCGCTGCGAGCCTATCGAGGATCTCTCGATCGAGGTTCCGGAGCAGTTCGTCGGCGCGGCGATCGAGCTCGCTACCCGCAGGAAGGGCGCTCTTCTGCACATGGAGCCGAGAGGTGACAGGACGCTGTTGAACTTTGATATCCCTACACGTGGACTCATGGGACTCAGGAGCAACCTCCTGACCGCGTCCCAGGGCGAGGCCATCATGGCGCACAGGTTCAAGGAGTACCAGCCTTACAAGGGTGAGATCGAGAACCGTACCAATGGTTCGCTCGTTTCCCTTGAGACGGGAACCGCGATCGCATATTCAATGAACAAACTTCTGGACAGGGGCAAGTTCTTCATCGACCCGGGTGATGACATCTACTGCGGCGAGGTAGTGGGCGAGCACACGAGGGAGAGAGACCTCAACATCAACATCTGCAAGACGAAGAAGCTCACCAATGTGCGCGCCGCCGGTTCCGATGACAAGGTCGTGCTGCCGCCGCCTGTGAAGATGTCTTTGGAGGAAATGCTTGAATATATTCGTGAAGACGAGCTTGTGGAGGTGACTCCGCACCACCTCAGGATGCGCAAGATCCTTCTTGATCCGATGGACAGGAAGCGTTCCGGCAACTCCGGAGATGATGAATAGGCAAACTATTTGCGAAAAGATTTTATATTCGGAAAATTTTTTAT
>OHCO01000272.1_pt1 | contig 10713 bp, 7 predicted proteins | sample 1577601 | NCBI WGS metagenome assembly OHCO01 (sample SAMEA3879546, study PRJEB24766) | human gut metagenome | biome: human-associated habitat; feature: feces | place: USA | collected 1985/1987 | reverse complement strand
GAAATTACGTGTCCTGCTGGACAAAAAACAGAAAAGAACCATGGTGGGACTCATTATCCTCATGGTGATCAGTGCCTTTTTGCAGACTGCCGGTGTGGGAATGCTGGTGGAGGTCATGCAGATCGTCATTGATCCCGAAGCGGTACAACACAGCCGGGTGGCGGAAGCCTGCTATGAGATCATGGGTGTGGAGAGCTATCGTACGTTCTCCATTATTGTCATGGTGCTGCTGATTCTGGTATTTGTGGTGAAGAACCTGTTTACTTATGTACAGCAGAAGCTGACTTTATCCTTTGTCTATACGAACCAGTTCCGCACTTCCGAGCGCATGATGCGTAATTACCTGCGCAGAGGTTATGAATTTTATCTGAATGCGGATACCGCTGTGGTGCAGCGCAGTATCACTTCCGATGTCAACAATATGTATGCACTGATCCTGGCACTGTTGCAGCTGTTATCCGACAGCGTGGTTTCCCTGTTTGTCATCAGTTACTGCTTTATTTCCAGCGGTACCATGACGATCCTGATGGCGGTGGTATTGCTTCTGTTGATGTGGCTGATCAAGAGAGTACTGAAGCCCATCATGTACAAGGCCGGTAAGGACAATCAGGACTATTACAGCAGTCTGTTCAAATGGATCTCCCAGACGGTACAGGGTATCAAGGAAGTAAAGATTTCCGGCAAGGAGCAGTATTTCGTATCCGAGTACCGCAAATGCGGAAAAGGCTACGTGGATGCCGTACAGCGTTACAGCCTGTACAATCAGGTGCCGAAGCTGCTGATCGAGACAGCCTGCGTTGCCACTATGGTAGGATACATGATCTTTCTGGTGGCCACCGGTGTGCCTACAGAAAATATGCTGACAGTGTTCGGAACTCTGGCGGCAGCGGCACTGGTACTGTTGCCCTGCGTGAACCGTATCAACAACCAGATCAATTCCATCGCCTATTTTGAACCTTTCTTCATGGGTGTCAGCGATAATTTACAGGATGAGATCAACGGACAGAATATAGACATGTCCTTTGCTACCGATGAAGATGAAAAGCTGGATGTAAAAGAAAGCATCGAGATGAAAGATATTACTTATGCCTATCCCAATACGGAGCGTCTGATCTTCGACCATGCGGATCTGAAGATCCCGGTGGGTGCATCGGTAGGTATCGTGGGTACTTCCGGCGCGGGCAAGAGTACCGTGGTGGATATTCTGTTGGGACTGCTGGAGCCCAGTACGGGACATATCTATGCAGACAGCGTGGATGTAAAGGAACCGGGCAATTACCGGAAATGGCTGAAGAATATCGGCTACATCCCCCAGATGATCTTCATGCTGGATGACACCATCCGTAAAAATGTAGCCTTCGGTGTGCCGGAGGACAAGATTGATGAGGACAGACTGTGGGAAGTATTGAAAGAGGCACAGCTGGATGAATTTATCAAGACTCTGCCGGAAGGTCTGGAGACTGGCATCGGCGAGCGGGGTATCCGCCTCTCCGGAGGACAGAGACAGCGTATCGGTATCGCCAGAGCGCTGTATAATGATCCAGAGGTACTGATCCTGGATGAGGCAACTTCCGCACTGGATAATGATACGGAAGCAGCCATCATGGAGTCTATCAACCGACTGCACGGCCGCAAGACCTTGATCATTATCGCCCACAGATTGCAGACCATTGAAAAATGTGACATTGTCTATCGGGTAGAAGACGGCAGAGCAAAAATAGAACGGGGAAATCTGTAACGCCTATGAGTAAAAAACTGAGCATCATCGTGCCCGTCTATAATATGGCGACGGAGGGAAAACTGAATTATTGTCTGGACAGCCTGGTGGGACAGACCATCCGGGGACTGTACGATTATGAGATCCTCTGCGTGGATGATGCTTCTACAGACGATTCTCTGGAGATCCTGCTGGATTATCAGAAGCGTTATCCGGAGCTGGTCTGTGTCATTCCGAACCCTGTGAACTTAAGACAGGGCGGTGCCAAAAATGCCGGACTGCGGGTGGCGCAGGGGGAATGGATCGGTTTCATCGACAGTGATGACTGGGTATCACCGGACTATTACGAGAAGCTTCTGAAAAAAGCGGAAGCAACCGGAGCGGATCTGGTGGGCTGCGATTACAGTCTGGTGGATCATCATACCTTTGAGGTCGGGAAGGTCATCGTCAACAATACACCGGATCAGACCGGGGATCTGACGAAGGAAAAGCATGAGAGACTGTTCATGCGTCCCGGCAGTATGGTGCTGAAAATTTACAAACATAGTGTGATCCGGGAGAATCATCTGGATTTTCCGGAGCATATTTTCTACGAAGACAACTGTGCAGGCCCCTTGTGGAGCTTCCTTGGGGTGCATTGTATTTTAGCTTTCTGTCATTATGCCCATCCATCCGCGCACCAGATACATCGTCAAGGCATCCACATGCTTCAATGCCACTCTCTCTTCTGTCTCATGCAGAAACAGGTGTACAAAAGTATCTACCATAATGTGGGCCATCCAGTGTGTCATGTAATCATCGACCCGCGGTCTTCCGGTGGCATTCGTCACCATATCGCATAATCTGCGGTACTGCTGCTCCGAGATATCCACGACCTCATCCAGACAATTTTCAAATCGGGACCCCTGAGATTTCGTCAGAAGCAGCAGAAAGGCCTCCCGGTTCGCATACATCTGCCGGATGATCTGTCTGGATGCTTCCAGATCCCCGTCATCCGCAATATCCAGCTGTGCCACCTGATCCTCGTTGTGCATCTCTGTGGCATAATGTTCTTCCATTATTGCATACAGCTGCCGCAACGGCTCTTCCACCAGTGCTGCCAGCAGATCTTCCTTATCCTTGAAGAAAAAATACAGCGCCCCTGTGGTCACTCCGGCCTCTTTACAGATATTCCGCAGGGAAGCTTTCATATATCCTTTTTCCAGGAACTCCCTTTTGGCACATTCCAGAAGGTGCTGCCTGGTTTCTTTATTCTCATTTTGCGTTTCCTGTTTTAAGGGCATTGCGATCTCCTTCGGGAATAATACTCCTCTCATAGAAAGCATCCCCTGCCTGCAAGCAGTCGGGATGCATTCTATGGATGAGTTTATTATAGTCAAAAAGGCGTTTCCACGCAATGGGAAACGCCTTTGTCTTCATATCCGTTTAGACACTCTTATTTATAAAAGTGCCTGCTTCGCAGTCTGAACTGTTAAATTAAATTAGATGGACAGCAGATGAGATACCTCGAACTGGTACTCATTGATGCCCTTCTGCATCTGCAAAGCCTCTTCGATATCGAAATCGATGAACTCACCGTGCTGATAACCTACGACACGGTTGGTCTTGCCTTCCAGCATGATATCTACTGCGTAAGCACCCATGATAGATGCATAGTAACGATCCTTGGCAGTAGGGCTTCCGCCACGCTGCATGTAACCTAAGATCGTAGCACGGGTCTCAATACCGGTAGCAGCCTCGATACGCCGGGCCATGGAAGTGGAATGTCCGATTCCCTCGGCATTGATGATGATATGATGGGTCTTACCATGCTTACGGTTGGTAATGATATTATTGATAATATTCTGTTCGTTGTAATCGTACTTCTCGGGAAGCAGGATATCCTCGGCACCGTTGGCAATACCGCACCACAGAGCGATATAACCGGCATTTCTGCCCATTACCTCGATGATACTGCATCTCTCATGAGAGGAAGAGGTATCCTTAACCTTGTCGATTGCCTGCATTGCTGTGTTGACAGCAGTATCGAAACCGATGGTGTACTCGGTACATGCAATATCCAGGTCGATGGTTCCGGGAAGACCGATGGTATTAATACCAAGTCTGGACAGTGCCTGTGCACCACGGTAAGAACCGTCACCGCCGATGACAACGATACCGTCGATACCGTGCTTTCTGCAGATCTCAGCACCCTTCTTCTGTCCTTCCGCTTCCTTGAACTCCAGACAACGTGCGGTTCCTAAGATCGTACCACCGCGCTGAATGATATCGGATACGTCCTTGGCTTCCATATCTATGATCTCTTCATTCAAAAGACCCTGATAGCCTTTTTTGATTCCCTTAACCTTCAGTCCTCTTGCAATGGCTGTACGAACAACTGCACGAATAGCAGCGTTCATTCCCGGTGCATCACCGCCGCTGGTCAATACGCCGATCGTCTTAATCTCTTTTGCCATGACTGTTACCTCCTAAGTAAACGAACGAATAGTTTTCTCTTCTCGATTCCTTATTTTAATCTATTTTTGAGCGGTTTTCAATAGGTTTCGTTATAAATTTAACATTTTCTTTTCCGAACAGCAATGTAAGCTTTTCCATTAATGCCCCGTCGGCTTTTACCTGGAGATTTTGGGGCAGGATCTTAATATTTTTAATGTCCCGCAGATAGATCACCACATCGTCATCCCCGTCGGAATCCGCAATGGCCTGCAGCAGTTCCTGCTCTCTGGTCTTATAGGCCTCCATATTGGGGAACTGGATCCAGGCTCCCGCCGGCATGCCTTTTTTCTGAGGGGTTCCATTTGCCTGTGTACGCTGCCCGGACTGCATTTGTCCTGCTGCCTGACCGGTCTGTCCCACCGACATACTGCTGCTGTTCATACCGTCATTTTGGTATTGTCCGTAGCCGTTCCCGGCATTCCGGTATCCACCGGCACCGCCATTTCCACTTCCGTTTCCGTAGGATCCGCCGCGGCTGCTGCCGCCCCGGCCTCCGTAATTTCTGGGGAACAGGGGCTGGTTCGCCGCTCTCGCATCCTGCGCATCCTCGAAACTGATGATCTGGTCGCAGATCAGCTTGCCGTCCTTGTCTTCTTCCAGGGATACTCTGCCCCGGATAAACACCTTCGCATCCTCCACAAGCAAGGTACTGTAGCGCTCGTACACCTGTGGAAATACCACGACTTCCACATTACCGATCAGATCCTCCACATTCAAAAATGCCATGATCTTGTCATTCTTGGTGTATTTTACTGTCTTGTCCGCGATCAATCCTCCGATGACTGCATTGGCCTGGTCCCTGACTAACTGCACCTCTCCGGTCTCTTCATCCAGGGCAAAATCCCCGGCAGTATTGCTGATGCAGTTCTGCCACAGCTCCTGATATTCCTCCAGGGGATGACCGCTGACGTAGACACCCAGCACCTCTTTTTCGAAGCCCAGCAGCATCTCCTTATTGTATTCGCCCACATCCGGCATCCGGATATCGAATTCTTCCTTATCCTCTTCCCCTGCAATGTCAAACAGGGAGATCTGTCCGGCCAGATTGTTCTTTTTATCATGGGCAATATGGTCCGCGATCTGCACATAGACACTCATGAACTGTTTTCTCGTACCGCCCAGACCATCCAGAGCTCCTGCCTTGATCAGGTTCTCAATAGCCCGCTTATTCATCTCTTTTTTATCGGACATGCGGGTAATAAAGTCCTTCAGATTCGTGAAAGGGCCTCTTTCCTTACGCTCCTGTACCAGGCTGTCAATGATGGGACGTCCCACACTCTTGATGGCCGTCAGGGCATAACGGATCTTGCCATCCGATACGGAGAATCCGGCTTCTCCCGCATTCACATCCGGAGGCAGAATGGCAATATCCATGTTCCGGCAATTCAAAATATATTCGGATACCTTTTTCGGGTTATCGATGACGGAAGTCATCAACGCCGCCATGAATTCTACGGGATAATAGTATTTCAAATACGCTGTCTGGTAAGCCACCACTGCATAACATGCCGCATGGGACTTGTTGAACGCATATTTGGCGAAATCCATCATCATATCGTAGATCTGTCCGGCTGTCTGCTCGTCAATGCCGTTGGCAATACAGCCGGGGACATTTTCCTCCGGGTTGCCGTAGATGAAGTTGGCCCGCTCTTTTTCCATGACGGACTGTTTCTTCTTACTCATGGCACGGCGCACCAGATCGCTTCGTCCCAAAGTATAACCCGCCAGATCACGAACGATCTGCATTACCTGTTCCTGATATACAATACAGCCGTAGGTGGGCTTTAAGATCGGCTCCAGCTGGGGACAGGCATAAGTTACCGCATCCGGATGATTTTTACCCTGAATATACTTCGGGATAAAATCCATAGGACCCGGACGGTACAGGGAAATACCGGCCACCACATCCTCCAGATTCTGGGGACGCAGTTCCTTCATGAAGCTCTTCATCCCGGCACTTTCTAGCTGGAACACACCTTCCGTTCTGCCGGTGCCGATGGAAGCCAGTACTTTCGGATCGTTATAGTCAATGGCATCCACATCTATGTGTCTGCCGGTGGTATTCTCAATAAATTTTACCGCATCATGGATCACAGTCAGTGTACGCAGTCCCAGGAAATCCATTTTCAGCAGTCCCAGTTCTTCCAATGTCGTCATGGTAAACTGGGTGACGATGGAACCGTCGGAGCCTCTGGACAGCGGCACGAATTCATCCGCCGACTTCTGACAGATGACCACGCCCGCCGCATGCATGGAGGTATGTCTGGGCAGTCCTTCCAGACGCTTACACATATCGATCAGATGATGCACCTGCTCATCCTCCTGATAAAGCTTTCGGAATTCCGGGTTCATTTCCAGCGCTTTGCTCAGGGTGATGTTCAGTTCATTGGGCACCATCTTGGCAATGGAATCCACGAACGCATAGGGCAGATCCATAACACGTCCCACATCACGGATGACACCCTTGGCTGCCAGGGTACCGAACGTAACGATCTGCACCACCTTGTCGTTGCCGTATTTTCTGCCCACATAATCGATGACTTCCTGTCTCCGTTCGAAGCAGAAGTCCACATCAATATCGGGCATGGACACACGTTCCGGATTCAGGAAACGTTCAAACAGCAGATTATAATGAATGGGATCAATGTTGGTGATCTTCAGGCAATATGCCACGATACTTCCCGCAGCGGAACCTCGTCCCGGTCCCACTGGAATCCCGTGCTCTTTCGCATAGTTGATGAAATCCCATACGATCAGGAAATAGTCCACATATCCCATTCTCTGAATAACGCCAAGTTCATAGTCCAGGCGCTCCCTGAGCGTCTGTCCGGTCTCTCCGGCGGGCTGATCACCGTCGCCGTAGCGTTCTGCCAGTCCGTCATCGCAGAGCTTATTCAGGTAGCTCCAGGAATCGTACCCCTCCGGCACATCGTATTTCGGCAGCTTCGTCACGCCAAACTCTATCTCCACATTACAACGGTCTGCAATCCTCTGGGTATTCTCCACGGCCTCCCATGCATAGGGGAACAGTCCCTTCATTTCTTCTTCGCTCTTGACGTAATACTGACCGCCCTCATAACGCATGCGATCCTCGTCCGCCAGCTTTTTGCCGGTCTGCAGACACAGCAGAATATCGTGGGGAATCGCATCCTCAGCATAGGTGTAATGCACATCGTTGGTGGTTACCAGCGGAATGTCCAGTTCTCTGCTCATCTGGAGCAGTTCCATATTCACGGTACGCTGCTCCGGGATACCGTGATCCTGCAGTTCCAGAAAATAATTGCCCTTGCCGAAGCAGGCCTCGTATTTGCGGGCTGCTTTTCTCGCTTCGTCCTTCATTCCCTTCAGAATAAACCGGGGCACTTCACCTGCAAGGCAGGCAGACAATGCGATAATTCCCTCGTGGAACTCCTGCAGCACTTCCATGTCCACACGGGGTTTATAATAATATCCTTCCGTAAAGCCACGGCTGACGATTTTCATGAGATTCGCATAGCCGGTATTATTCTCCGCCAACAGCACCAGATGATGATAACGCTCTTCCCCGCCGGTCAGTTCCTTGTCAAAACGGGAATTCGGAGCCACATACACTTCGCAGCCCAGGATTGGCTTGATCCCCGCTTCTCTGGCTGCCCGGTAAAAATCGATCACGCCGTACATAACGCCATGGTCGGTGATTGCCGCGCTGTTCATGCCCAGCTCCTTGACCCTGGCTACGTACTCCTTGATCTTGTTGGAACCGTCCAGCAGCGAATATTCTGTATGAACATGAAGATGTGCAAATGCCATTTTGTCGTTCCCTTTCTAGTGCAGTTCTTTTGCTTTTCTGACGCATTCCTCGTAAGTTTCTCCCACCTGTTCCCTGTGATAGCCGGGAGCCAGCATCGCCGCGAAATACAAGGTCTCCAGTGTCTCTTCCTGTGCCGGTGTGGGATGGGACGGCACCACTACACGGGTACTCCATATTAACATACAGCCGGTATACTCCACCATGAAAAATATGGGCTCCATATTTTTCTCCATACGGCTGTTCAGTGTCAGTTTATCTTCGCCAGAGATTTCCTCCAGCTTTTTGATATGAGAAGGCTGTGGCTCCTCCACACTGCCGTCCGGCAGGATCACACACTCGCAGGGCTCCATATCTTCTCTGTGTGCATTGATAAATTCCATAACAGTCATTCTCACACCTCCTTTGTTCCGTCTGTCAGTCTATTCTTCCACCCGGATAGCCCAACGCATCTTCGTGGAACGGGCTCTGCCGTTCTGTACACATTCCTCCGCAGAAGGGCGGATCACGTCTTTCGCATAATCGGCATAAATGCCGTTCCGGTAGCCTTCCTTCAATGCCTGCTTCACCAGCTTGTCTTCGCCGGAATGGAAAGTCAGGATAGCTACTCTTCCGCCAGGTTTCAAGGCTCCCGGCAGCTTTTCCATGAACTCATACAATACTTCAAATTTGCGGTTCACATCAATACGCAAGGCCTGAAAAGTTCTCTGACAGGTCTTTTTGATGGTATCCTTTTTCTCCTTCTCCGGTAGGAAATCCAGAGTCTTTTCGATGACTTCCCTTAATTTTGTAGTAGTATCGATCCGGTGTCCTTTACGGATCTCATCGGTGATGGCCTTCGCCAGTTCCTCGCAGTAGGGTTCGTCGGAATTCTCGTAAAGCATTCCCGCCAGTTCTTCTCTGCTGATGGTATCCAGGCGCTCTGCTGCACTGATTCCTTGCTGCTGATTCAGTCTGAGATCTAGCGGACCGTCCACCTTGAAAGAAAAACCTCTGCTGGGATTATCGATCTGCATGGAAGATACTCCCAGATCCGCCAGAATAAAATCAAATCCGCCGACCTCTTTTGCGATCTCATCTATAGTGCAGAAATTCTGTAATCTGATGGTCAGAATCTCTTCTCCGTAACCGGCCTCTGCCAGTCGTTTCTTCGTCTTGGCAGACTCCTCCGGATCTACGTCTGTGGCATAGATATGCCCACGCCCCTGCAGCTGCTCCAACATGGCTTTCGTATGTCCACCGTAGCCCAGTGTTGCATCAAATCCGGTCTCTCCCGGCTGGATCTTCAGGAAATCCAGGATCTCCTTTACCATAATGGAGATATGCATGCCTGCGGGAGTGTTTCCCTTCTGAATCACATGGGCAATGGTATCTCCGTATTTTTCGGGCTGTAATTCCTTATATTTTTCCTCAAATTTTCTGGGGTATTTCCCTTTATAACGCACCCGGCGCTTGTGGGGTGTCTGTTCCTGATCCATTCCCATGATTACCTCATTTCACTCATTTTGTTCCAGTTCTGTTCCCTGTAATTATATCGCATATCAGATATCCTTGTCCACTTCCTGTCAGAGAAAAAAAGCAGGCATCGTTGCCGATACCTGCTTTTCCAGCTGTACTATATTTTTCTCAATGTCTCAGCCGTTCTTATTCCTGAGGAAGAATAAACTTGCTGATCAGCTCATCCAGAGAGATTGCCTGTGCAGACAATTCCTGGCTGGTAGCGGAAGATTCTTCTGCGGTAGCGGAGTTGGACTGTACTACCTCGGAGATCTGGTTGACACCCTGCTCTGCCTGATCCATGGCATTGGCCTGGTCCTTGGAGATCTCGCTGATACTGCGGGAAGACTCTGCAATCTTGCCGATACCGTCTACTACGATCTCGATGGAAGCAGCAGCGCTGTCTGCAGCCTGGTTGCCTTCCTTGATCTCCTGCATGGAACCTTCAATCAGGTCTCTGGTATCTACAGCAGACTTGGTACTCTGCTCTGCCAGCTGACGGATCTGGTCAGCAACCACAGCGAATCCACGGCCTGCCTCACCTGCTCTGGCTGCCTCGATGGAAGCATTCAGGGACAACAGGTTGGTCTGGGATGCAATATCCTCGATTTCAGAAATGATATTGCCGATCTTGTTGGAAGTATCACTGATTCTGGCCATAGCATCCACCATAGCCTTCATCTCTGCTCTGCTGTTATCTGCTTCGTTTGCATATTTTCTGGCCTGCTCATAGGACTCCTGTGCCTGTTCAGCAGCCTGCTCAATATTGGAAGTAATGTTGGTAATGGTAGCCTGCAGTTCTTCTACGGCACCTGCCTGCTCGGTAGCGCCCTCTGCCAGATTCTGGGAAGCATCTGCCAGGTTAGCTGCACCTGCGGATACCTGCCTGGAAGACTCCTCGATGGAACGCAGTGTCTGAACCATCTGTGTCTTCATGTTACGGATAGACAGAAACAACTGGCTCATAACTTCTCCGGTGTCGGCAATGACAAAACTCAGCTTTTCTGCCATTTCATTTGCAGAATGAATCATGTCAGCGATCTCATCCTTACTGTTCAGTGTCGGGAACGGATCGGACAGGTTACCCTGTGCAAAAGTCTCCAGACGCTTTGCCAATGCATCCAGCGGTGCTGCGATTCCCTGAGAGATTGCATGTTCCATTCTCGTTGCAATGATAATTGCCAGCACGATCACACCAACAATGATAAGCAGGAAG
>OHCO01000266.1_pt1 | contig 10803 bp, 6 predicted proteins | sample 1577601 | NCBI WGS metagenome assembly OHCO01 (sample SAMEA3879546, study PRJEB24766) | human gut metagenome | biome: human-associated habitat; feature: feces | place: USA | collected 1985/1987 | reverse complement strand
AGCAGTATTTCGCGCGTAACGCACGTTTACGCATGTAAATGCCATTTTACCGGGCTAGCGAAATCTACGCATGGCGTGGACAGACGCCATCCGTGATATCGATAGCTGCCGCAGGCACCGGTCTTCTCAACACAGCCCCTGGGATTATGCAACGGTCAGCTTGCTGGCGCGGCACAATACGACGGGCAAAGATCCTGAACAGTGAAGTGCACAGGGTCAAGACAGGAGTAGGGAAGGAATACAGAGAGACAATAATAATGGTAGATAGCAAGAAGCGCCCTGGCAAAGATCTCGATCGCATTGACCGCAATATTTTAAATGAACTGCAAAAAGATGGGCGTATTTCCAACGTCGAGCTTTCTAAACGAGTAGGGCTTTCGCCAACGCCGTGCCTTGAGCGCGTGCGCAGGCTGGAAAGGCAGGGGTTTATTCAGGGCTATACGGCACTGCTTAACCCGCATTATCTGGATGCATCACTGCTGGTCTTCGTTGAGATTACTCTGAATCGTGGTGCGCCGGATGTGTTTGAACAATTCAACGCTGCAGTGCAAAAACTTGAAGAAATTCAAGAGTGTCATCTGGTATCCGGTGATTTCGACTACCTGTTGAAAACGCGCGTACCGGATATGTCGGCCTACCGCAAACTGCTGGGCGAAACGCTGTTACGCCTGCCAGGCGTAAACGACACCCGCACCTATGTGGTGATGGAAGAGGTCAAACAGAGTAATCGTCTGGTTATTAAGACGCGCTAATACGGAACAGGTGCACAATCGCTGTTTTTTGATTACACTCCTGTTAATCCATACAGCAACAGTGCCGGGGAGACCCGGCGCTGTTGTCCGTTTTAGCAGCAGGCAGGAAATTGCCTGATACCTGGAGAGCCTTTCTTGAGCCAGGAATACACCGAAGACAAAGAAGTCACTTTTAACAAGCTAAGCAGCGGACGCCGACTCCTCGAAGCGTTGCTGATCCTCGTTTCCCTTTCTGCCATCTGGCTGATGGCGGCGCTTCTCAGCTTTAACCCATCCGATCCAAGCTGGTCGCAGACCGCATGGCATGAGCCGATCCATAACCTTGGCGGCGTGCCCGGCGCATGGCTGGCGGATACTCTGTTTTTCATTTTCGGCATTATGGCCTACACCATTCCGGTCATTATTATCGGCGGCTGTTGGTTTGCCTGGCGCCATCGCGCCACTGAAGATTACATCGACTATTTCGCCGTCTCGCTACGCCTGATTGGTGCGCTGGCGCTGATCCTGACCTCCTGTGGTCTGGCGGCGATCAACGCGGATGATATCTGGTATTTCGCCTCGGGCGGCGTGATCGGCAGCCTGCTCAGCACCACGCTGCAGCCGCTGCTGCGCAGCAGCGGCGGAACGCTCGCACTGCTCTGCATCTGGGCCGCCGGGCTGACGCTCTTTACCGGCTGGTCATGGGTCACCATCGCTGAAAAAATCGGCAGCGTTATTCTCAATATTCTTACCTTCGCCACCAACCGCACCCGTCGCGATGACACATGGGTTGATGATGAAGAGTATGAAGAAGAGGATGAGTATGATGAGGACGAGGCAAACGACGCGCCTCGCGAATCTCGTCGCGCCCGTATTCTGCGCGGTGCGCTGGCGCGCCGTAAACGTATTGCGGAGAAGTTTGCCAACCCGATGGGGCGCAAAACCGACGAAGCGCTCTTCTCCGGAAAGCGGATGGATGATGAAGAGGAGATCGCCTACAGCGCGCGCGGTGTGCCTGCGCAGCCAGACGACGTGCTCTTCTCGGGACATCGCGCGACGGAAGTTGAGCAGGAGTACGATCCGCTGCTCAATGGTCGCAGCGTGACGGAACCCGTTGCGGCGGCTGCCGTCGCGACAACCGTTGCCGCGCAAAGCTTCGCTGCGCCAACGGAGCCGGTCATGCAAACCCCGCAGCCCGCCGAATGGCAGCATGCGCAGCAGGCACCAGCTTATCCCAATCAACAGGCTGCATATCAACCACCGATGCAGGGTGATTCGCAGCACGCTTATCAGCAGCCAACGCATTATGACGAAACGGCTGCTTATCAGCCCCCTGCGGCGCAGTCTGTGCCAGAGTGGCAGCAGCCGATCGCGGAAGAGCCGTGGACGCCAGATGCGCCGGTAACCCCGCAGCCGCATCAGGAAGAGGTCTACTGGCAACCGCAGCCTGATTCCCAGCAGTGGCAGCCTGAACCGCAAATCGCCCCTGCGCCGGAGCCGGTCATCGAACCTGAACCCGTGGTGGAAGAGGCGAAACATACCCGTCCGCCGCTCTACTACTTTGAAGAAGTGGAAGAGAAGCGTGCGCGCGAACGTGAGCAGCTGGCCGCCTGGTATCAGCCGATTCCTGAGCCTGCCGAGCCAGAGCCGATAGCACGACCTTCGGCGCCGTCGATGCCTGTTCCACCTGCTGTGGATCCAACGGCTGTGGCAGAGAGCGTTCTGCCCGCTGCGGCTCAGGCCGCTTCAACGGCCGGTACTGCCGCCGCCGCAGCGGCAGCCAGCGCGCCGGTGTTTGGTCTTGCCGGTGGCGCGCCGCGCCCGCAGGTAAAAGAGGGGATTGGCCCGCAGCTTCCGCGACCTAACCGCGTGCGCGTGCCGACGCGTCGCGAGCTTGCGTCCTATGGCATTAAACTGCCTTCGCAGCGCATGGCTGAAGAGCGTGCGCGTGAAGATGAGGTGCGTGAGCCGGATCAACATCTCTCCGATGATGATGCCGCTATGTTTCAGCAAAACGAGCTGGCACGTCAGTTCGCCGCCACGCAGCACGATCGCTACGGTGAAGAGTATCAGCATGAAACGCCGCAGTTTGCTGCCTCTGAAGCGGAGTTGAATGAAGCCGAAGCGGAAGAGGCTGAGCTGGCTCGCCAGTTTGCTGCATCTCAGCAGCAGCGCTACGGCGCTGAGCAGCAGGCCTTTACGCCGGAAGATGCCGACGTCTCGCCGATGAACACGGCACCTGTGGAGCGTGCGAACGCACCGCTGTTCACACCGCAGGCGCAAGCCTCTGCACAGCCTCATTATCAGCAGCCGCCGCAGCAGCCAGCCGCGCAGCCGATGCAGCCGTCTGCCTATGGTCAGCCTGCCCAGCAGCCGCAGCAGCACTATCAGCAGCCAGCCGCGCAGTCGGTTCAGCCGCCTGCTTATGGTCAGCCTGCCCAGCAGCCGCAGCAGCACTATCAACAGCCAGCCGCGCAGCCAGTTCAACCGCCTGCTTATGGTCAGCCTGCCCAGCAGCCGCAGCAGCACTATCTGCAGCCAGCGGCGCAGCCGGTTCAGCCGCCTGCTTATGGTCAACCTGTTCAGCAGCCGCAGCAGCATTATCAGCAGCCAGCCTCTCAGCCGGTGCAGCCTCCTGCCTATGGTCAGCCTGCCCAGCAGCAGCAGCAGCAGCAGCAGCAGCAGCAGCAATCTGCTCCGCAGCAGCAGGAGAGCCTGATCCATCCATTGCTGATGCGTAATGGTGACAGCCGCCCGGTGCAGAAGCCGACTACGCCGCTGCCGTCGCTCGATCTGTTAACGCAGCCGCCAGCAGAAGTGGAGCCTGTGGACACCTTTGCGCTTGAGCAGATGGCTCGTCTGGTTGAAGCTCGCCTGGCCGATTTCCGTATTAAAGCGGACGTGGTCAACTACTCGCCGGGTCCGGTAATCACCCGCTTTGAGCTGAACCTCGCGCCTGGCGTGAAAGCGGCGCGAATCTCCAACCTGTCACGCGATCTGGCGCGTTCGCTCTCAACCGTCGCCGTGCGCGTGGTGGAAGTGATCCCGGGTAAACCTTACGTTGGCCTTGAGTTGCCGAACAAGAAGCGCCAGACCGTCTATCTGCGAGAAGTGCTGGACTGCGTGAAATTCCGCGAAAGTCCGTCACCGCTCACCGTGGTGCTGGGTAAAGATATCGCCGGGGATCCGGTGATTGCTGACCTGGCAAAAATGCCACACCTGCTGGTCGCCGGTACCACCGGTTCCGGTAAGTCGGTCGGCGTCAACGCCATGATCCTCAGCATGCTCTATAAAGCAACGCCGGAAGATGTGCGTTTCATCATGATCGACCCGAAAATGCTCGAGCTGTCGGTCTATGAAGGCATTCCGCATCTGTTGACCGAAGTGGTTACCGACATGAAAGACGCCGCCAATGCGCTGCGCTGGAGTGTCAATGAGATGGAGCGCCGCTACAAGCTGATGTCTGCGTTGGGCGTGCGTAACCTTGCTGGCTACAACGAGAAGATCGCCGAAGCCGCGCGGATGGGTCGCCCGATCCCGGATCCTTACTGGAAGCCGGGCGACAGCATGGCAACCGAACATCCGGTGCTGGAAAAACTGCCGTACATTGTGGTGATGGTCGATGAGTTTGCCGATCTGATGATGACGGTCGGTAAAAAGGTGGAAGAGCTGATTGCCCGCCTGGCGCAGAAAGCACGCGCCGCCGGTATTCACCTGGTGCTGGCCACCCAGCGCCCTTCTGTGGATGTGATCACTGGCCTGATTAAAGCCAACATTCCGACGCGTATCGCCTTTACCGTATCGAGCAAGATCGACTCCCGTACCATCCTCGATCAGGGCGGCGCGGAATCGCTGCTCGGCATGGGGGATATGCTTTACTCCGGCCCGAACTCAACCTCTGCCCCGGTGCGTGTCCACGGCGCGTTTGTCCGCGATCAGGAAGTCCACGCCGTGGTGCAGGACTGGAAAGCGCGCGGGCGTCCGCAATACGTTGACGGCATCACCTCCGACACCGAAAGCGAAGGCGGCGGCGGTGGTTTTGACGGCGGTGAAGAGCTGGATCCGCTGTTCGACCAGGCCGTTAACTTTGTCACCGAAAAGCGCAAAGCCTCGATTTCCGGCGTGCAGCGCCAGTTCCGTATCGGCTACAACCGTGCGGCGCGCATTATCGAACAGATGGAAGCGCAGGGGATCGTCAGCGAGCAGGGGCACAACGGTAACCGTGAAGTGCTGGCTCCACCGCCGTTCGAGTGATGCAAAGTTAGGTAAATAGTACAAATTCAGTTTTTTCTTCTGTCACTCTGGCGTTTCGCTTTCTAGAGTGACAGAAGGATTCTCCCACGTCGGGAGTGACGTATCAGAGGAATGACAATGAAAAAAATCGCCATGGTTTGTGCACTGATGGGCTCCTTAGTGGTCAGCAATGTCTGGGCAGACGCGGCAAGCGATCTGAAAAGCCGCCTCGATAAAGTCAGCAGCTTCCACGCCAGCTTTACCCAGAAAGTGACCGACGGCAGCGGCGCTGCGGTACAGGAAGGCCAGGGTGATTTGTGGGTTAAACGCCCGAACCTGTTTAACTGGCATATGACCCAGCCTGACGAGAGCGTACTGGTTTCCGACGGCAAAACGCTGTGGTTCTACAACCCGTTTGTTGAACAGGCGACGGCAACCTGGCTGAAAGATGCTACCAGCAACACGCCGTTTATGCTGATTGCCCGTAACCAGACCAGCGACTGGCAGCAGTACAACATTGCGCAGAAGGGCGATGATTTTGAACTGACGCCAAAAAGCAGCAACGGTAACCTGAAACAGTTCACCATCAATGTCGGCCGCGACGGCACCATCCATCAGTTCAGCGCCATCGAACAGGATGACCAGCGCAGCAGCTATCAGCTGAAAGCGCAGCAGAACGGCGCTGTCGATGCATCGAAATTCACCTTTACCCCGCCGCAGGGCGCAACGGTTGACGATCAACGCAAGTAAGAGGCGTGCATGAGTAACATGTCGCTCGATTTTTCCGAGAACACGTTTCAACCTCTGGCCGCGCGTATGCGGCCAGAAAATTTAGCGCAGTACATTGGTCAGCAGCATCTGCTGGCGCCGGGCAAACCCCTGCCGCGCGCCATTGAAGCTGGTCATCTGCACTCGATGATCCTGTGGGGGCCGCCGGGCACCGGCAAAACCACGCTGGCAGAGGTCATTGCCCGTTATGCCGATGCTGATGTCGAGCGCATCTCTGCAGTCACCTCAGGCGTAAAAGAGATCCGCGAAGCCATAGAGCGCGCCCGCCAGAACCGTAACGCCGGACGCCGCACCATTCTGTTTGTCGATGAAGTCCACCGTTTTAACAAAAGCCAGCAGGACGCCTTTCTGCCGCATATCGAAGATGGCACCATCACCTTTATCGGCGCGACCACCGAAAACCCTTCGTTTGAACTCAACTCCGCACTGCTCTCCCGTGCGCGCGTTTACCTGCTCAAATCCCTCACCACAGAGGATATTGAACTGGTATTAACGCAGGCGATGGAAGATAAAGCGCGCGGTTACGGCGGCCAGGATATCGTTCTGCCGGACGAAACGCGGCTGGCGATTGCCGAACTGGTGGGTGGTGATGCGCGGCGGGCGCTCAACACGCTTGAGATGATGGCGGATATGGCGGAGCTCGATAAGAGCGGCAAGCGCGTACTCAACCCTGAGTTGCTTACGGAGATTGCTGGTGAGCGCAGCGCGCGCTTTGATAATAAAGGCGACCGTTTTTACGACCTGATCTCCGCGCTGCACAAATCGGTGCGCGGAAGTGCGCCGGATGCCGCGCTCTACTGGTATGCGCGCATTATCTCTGCCGGCGGCGACCCGCTCTATGTTGCGCGCCGTTGCCTGGCAATCGCCTCCGAAGATGTCGGCAATGCCGATCCGCGCGCCATGCAGGTTGCTATCTCCGCGTGGGACTGCTTTACCCGCGTTGGCCCGGCCGAAGGCGAGCGTGCCATTGCGCAGGCGATTGTCTACCTGGCCTGCGCGCCTAAAAGCAACGCCGTCTATAAAGCTTTTAAAGCTGCGATGGCCGATGCGCGACAGCGCCCCGATTATGATGTACCGCCGCATCTGCGCAACGCGCCGACCAAGCTGATGAAGGAGATGGGTTATGGGCAGGAGTATCGCTATGCCCACGATGAGCCCAATGCCTTTGCCGCCGGGGAGGAGTATTTCCCGCAGGAAATGGCAGAAACGCGCTACTATCAGCCGACGAACAGAGGTCTTGAAGGCAAGATTGGCGAAAAGCTCGCCTGGCTCGCTGAACAGGATCATAAAAGCCCTATAAAACGCTACCGCTAGTGCGGGCGTTGCGGTAAGGTTACGGCTCATACCCTCGATCGCACTCTGCGGTCGGGTTCCTTTTATTTCAATTCGATAAGCACAGGAAAAGCATGCTCGATCCCAATCTGCTGCGTACCGAGCCAGACGCAGTCGCTGAAAAACTGGCACGCCGGGGCTTTAAGCTGGACGTAGAGAAATTACGCGCGCTCGAAGAGCGTCGTAAAGTCCTGCAGGTCAACACTGAAAATCTGCAGGCAGAGCGTAACTCACGATCGAAATCCATCGGCCAGGCGAAAGCACGCGGGGAAGATATCGAGCCATTACGCCTGGAAGTGAACAAGCTGGGTGAAGAGTTGGACGCGGCGAAAGCCGAGCTGGAAACGCTGCTGGCTGAGATCCGCGATATCGCGCTGACCATTCCGAACCTGCCTGATGATAGCGTACCGGTTGGCCGTGACGAGAACGATAACGTTGAAGTCAGCCGCTGGGGCACGCCGCGCCAGTTTGATTTCGAGATCCGCGATCACGTCACCCTCGGTGAGATGCACAGCGGACTGGATTTTGCCGCTGCGGTGAAGCTGACCGGCTCCCGTTTCGTGGTGATGAAAGGGCAGATCGCCCGTATGCACCGCGCGCTGGCGCAGTTCATGCTGGATCTGCACACTGAGCAGCACGGCTACGCGGAAAACTATGTGCCATACCTGGTCAACCATGACACCCTGTACGGTACTGGCCAGTTGCCGAAGTTCGCTGGCGATCTGTTCCATACCCGTCCGCTGGAAGAGGAGTCCGACAGCAGCAACTACGCGCTGATCCCGACTGCGGAAGTGCCGCTGACCAACCTCGTGCGCGATGAAATTATCGATGAAGAGAGTCTGCCGATCAAAATGACCGCGCATACGCCGTGCTTCCGCTCTGAAGCGGGGTCTTACGGTCGTGACACGCGCGGTCTGATCCGTATGCACCAGTTCGATAAAGTCGAACTGGTTCAGGTGGTTCGCCCGGAAGACTCCATGGCGGCGCTGGAAGAGATTACCGGGCATGCAGAGAAAGTGTTGCAGCTGCTCGGTCTGCCTTACCGCAAAGTGCTGCTCTGTACCGGCGATATGGGCTTTGGCGCCTGCAAAACCTACGATCTCGAAGTGTGGGTTCCGGCGCAGGGCACCTACCGCGAAATCTCCTCCTGCTCCAACGTCTGGGATTTCCAGGCGCGCCGCATGCAGGCACGTTGCCGCAGCAAGTCCGACAAGAAAACCCGTCTGGTGCATACCCTGAACGGCTCTGGTCTGGCAGTGGGGCGTACGCTGGTTGCGGTGCTGGAAAACTACCAGCAGGCCGATGGCCGCATTGAGGTGCCGGAAGTACTGCGCCCTTATATGAACGGGCTGGAGTACATCGGTTAATTCTGCCGATACAGCATGTTTTTAAAAGCGCCTGCGGGCGCTTTTTTATTGCTTTTTTCGTGCGTCTCAATCATTAATCTTCATGAATTTTTTCAACTGAAAAATTGCCGTGGTTTATAGATTACTGGCTTCTTTTCAAAGAGATATAACGCGACGGTGCGCGCTAAGTGGCAAAGAGGATAAGTTTTACAAATCGTCGTCGATAAAAAGCTCACTCTGGCGAAAAACAGTGGATTGACAATGTTTTTGCCGGTGGCATGATGCGCACGCAATCTGAACTTCCTCACGGTTTTAACCCATGACCACCTATACCCGGCCAGTGCTTTTATTGCTCTGTGGCCTGATGCTGTTGACCCTGGCTATCGCGACGCTGAACACGCTCGTGCCCCTTTGGCTCGCCCATGAAAATCTGCCAACCTGGCAGGTCGGCATGGTTGGTTCCTCCTATTTCACCGGCAATCTGCTAGGCACGCTACTGACTGGTCGACTGATCCGCCAGATGGGCTTTAACCGTAGCTACTACATTGCGTCGCTGATTTTCGCCGCAGGTTGCGTCGGCTTAGGGCTGATGGTGGGTTTCTGGAGCTGGATGATTTGGCGTTTTATCGCCGGCGTCGGCTGCGCCATGATTTGGGTGGTGGTGGAGAGCGCGCTGATGTCCAGCGGCACTGCTCACAACCGCGGTCGCCTGCTGGCGGCCTATATGATGGTTTACTATATCGGCACCGTGCTTGGCCAATTGATGGTCAGCAAACTGCCAACTGAATTGATGAGCGTGCTGCCGTGGGTTACTGGTATGGTGCTGGCGGCAATGCTGCCGCTGCTCTTTACGCGCATTGTTAATCAGCACAGCGAAGAGCAGGTGGCCTCTTCGATCTGGCCGATGCTGCGCCTGCGTCAGGCGCGTCTTGGCGTTAATGGCTGCATTATCTCCGGGATTATTCTTGGCTCGCTCTATGGCCTGATGCCGCTCTACTTGTCACATCAGGGCGTCAGCGACTCCGGCATTGGTTTCTGGATGGCGCTGATGGTCAGTGCGGGGATTATTGGTCAGTGGCCGATTGGCCGTATCGCTGACCGCTTTGGTCGCTTACTGGTGCTGCGCGTACAGGTTTTTGTGGTGATCATCGGCTGCTTCGGCATGCTGAGCAACGCGGCGATGGCACCGGCGCTGTTTGTGCTGGGCACGGCAGGTTTTACGCTCTACCCGGTGGCGATGGCCTGGGCCTGTGAAAAAGTTGAACACCATCAGCTGGTGGCGATGAATCAGGCGCTGCTGTTGAGCTATACCATCGGCAGCCTGCTCGGACCAACGCTTACTTCCATGCTGATGCAGAGCTACTCCGACAGCCTGCTGTTTGTGATGATTGCTGGCGTATCGCTGGTCTACCTGGTGATGCTGATGCGCAAAGCGGGCCACCACCCGACGCCGGTGGCACACGCCTGATTATTTCGGTTCATCCGGCAGACAAAAAAGCCACAACGCTATGTTGTGGCTTTTTTTTATACGTTTCGCGGCTCAGTACATCACTTTATGGCCGTACTGCTCAAGGATCCCTTTCACGCGCTCCATGGTCTCTTTCTTCGGCGGGTGTACGCCGTCAAGTTTGTACTCTTCTCCCATCGCGACCCATTTGTGTTTACCCAGCTCATGGTAGGGTAGGAGTTCGATTTTCTCGACGTTGCCCATATCGCGGGTAAATTCGCCAAGGCGGTGCGCGGAGTCGTCGTCATCTGACCAGCCCGGCACGACGACGTAGCGGATCCAGACCTTAATCCCTTTCTTCGCCAGATACTGGGCGAACTCCAGCGTGCGATGGTTGGAGACGCCGACCAGATTCTGGTGGATCTCATCATTCATCTGTTTCAAATCGAGCATCACCAGATCGGTGACCTCCAGCAGCTCATCGATCACCGGATCGTAGCGGCGAACAAAGCCATTGGTATCAAGACAGGTATGAATGCCCTCTTTTTTGCAGGCGCGGAACCAGTCACGGACGAACTCCGCCTGCAAAATCGCTTCGCCGCCCGAGGCGGTCACGCCGCCGCCGGAGGCATTCATAAAGTGGCGATAGGTCACCACTTCTTTCATCAGTTCTTCAACGGTGATTTCTTTGCCGCCGTGGGTATCCCAGGTGTCGCGGTTATGGCAGTAGAGGCAGCGCATCAGGCAGCCCTGAAAGAAGGTGATAAAGCGGATACCCGGGCCGTCGACCGTACCGCAGGATTCGAAGGAGTGTATGCGACCAATAACTGACATTGCGGTGTTTTCTCCAGATGTGGCCCATCCGGGGCCTGTGTCTGTGCAGTTTCATTCCTTCTGCACTAAGTCTGTTTTGGCAGGCATCCGG
>OHCO01000262.1_pt1 | contig 10838 bp, 8 predicted proteins | sample 1577601 | NCBI WGS metagenome assembly OHCO01 (sample SAMEA3879546, study PRJEB24766) | human gut metagenome | biome: human-associated habitat; feature: feces | place: USA | collected 1985/1987 | reverse complement strand
ACCTGGTGTGGAAAAGCAGAGACGGCTACCGCACGCAAATGTGGGCGGTAAACAAACCGCTGCATGATGAGAAGTGTGGTCGGTTTTCGCTATTTGTGGGAGGGAAAGTGCTTAAAAATGCGCGATATATTACTAGAAAAGCGCTCCCTCCCGAACGGGAAGGAGCGTAGAAGCGTTACATCACCGGACGGGCGATCACGCTGCGGGTTTCCATCCGCACTTCGGCGATGGTGACATCAATGACATCCGTCACTTTGAACACCACTTCGCCTTTGATCTGCACGGTGCCGCTCTCCTGGCTGCACACCAGCTCATCACGCACAGCATGAATAAACGGAGCAGGGATAAAGGCGACCGCGCCGTTATCCACCAGGCGAACGCGCATACCGCCGCGGCTGACATCGATGATCTCTGCCGCGAAACGGGTGTCGGTGCCGGCTTTGTTTTGCAGGAAACGGGCATACAGCCAGTCGCCGACATCGCGCTCGGCCATGCGGTTCAGGCGACGGCGCTCCGCCATCTGCACGGTAGTCTCATCCTGCGGACGCACCGGCGTTTCACCTTTGATGATCGCTTTCAGCAGGCGGTGGTTGACCATATCGCCATACTTACGGATCGGTGAGGTCCAGGTCGCGTAAGCGTCCAGCCCCAGGCCGAAGTGCGGACCTGGATTGATGCTGATTTCAGCGAAGGACTGGAAGCGACGAATGCGGCTGTCGAGGAAGCCGGAAGGCTGCGCGTCGAGTTCACGGCGCAGTTTGCAGAAGCCTTCCAGCGTCAACACTTCTTCAGCATTCACTTCAACACCGTGGGTTTTCAGCATCGCCACCAGCTGCTCGCTGTTCGCCGGGTCGAAACCTAAATGGACGTTGTAGATACCAAAGCCCAGCTTGTCGCGCAGCACGCGCGCGGCGCAGATGTTGGCGGCAATCATCGACTCTTCAACGATGCGGTTGGCAATGCGGCGCGGCTCGGCAACGATATCCAGCACTTCGCCTTTTTCGCCCAGCACAAAGCGGTAATCCGGGCGGTCTTTAAACACCAGCGCATGGGTCTGACGCCACTGGCCGCGCAAATCGCAGGCGCGTTTCAGCAGAAGGATCTGCGAGGCGATGGCGTCATTAACAGGCTGCCACTCGCCGCGGTTTTCCAGCCAGTCAGAGACATCGTCATAGGCCAGTTTGGCTTTTGATTCGATGGTGGCGGCGAAGAATTCAATGTTCTCTTCAATGGTGCCGTCGCTGTCCAGCGTCATGCGGCAGACCAGCGCCGGACGCACTTCGTTAGCGCGCAGGGAGCAGAGATCGTCAGAGAGTTCGCGCGGCAGCATCGGGATGTTGAAGCCCGGCAGGTAGTTGGTGAAGGCGCGGATTTTCGCCGCATCATCAAGCTTGCTGCCTTCGGCGATCCATGCGGTAGGATCGGCAATTGCCACGGTCAGCTGCAGCTTGCCATCCGCCAGCTCTTCAGCGTAAAGCGCATCATCCATATCTTCAGTGCTGGCGCTGTCGATGGTGACGAAATCAAGCGCGGTCAGATCGACACGCTGCAGGCCATCATCCAGCATCTCTGTTGCCACGCCGTTCGGCGCCTCTTTTTCGAGGTTATGACGGGCAAGCGTTACCCACCACGGCACGAAGTGGTCATCGGAGAAGGTGATAAATTGCGTGAGTTCCGCGTAGAAGCCGCGATCGCCTTTCAGCGGGTGACGGCGCATCTCGGCGACCGCCCAGTCACCCTCTTTAAAATCGTGCTCCACGCCACGCGCGGCGCGACAGGGGATGGAGTCTTTGAGTAAAGGATGATCCGGCACAATCGACAGGCGGTCATCTTTTTTGTGCACTTTGCCCACGAAACGGGTCAGAAAAGGCTCGACCAGCGTTTCCGGCTCCGCGCTTTCGCGCTCTTTTTCCGTGTGAATAACGGCAACAATCCGATCGCCGTGCATCACTTTTTTCATCTGCGGCGGCGGGATGAAATAGCTTTTTTGAGCATCGACTTCCAGAAATCCGAAGCCTTTCTCGGTGCCTTTAACAACACCTTCTGCACGCGGTGTCTGAGAGTGGAGCTGCTGTTTAAGCTGCGCGAGCAGCGGGTTATCCTGGAGCATAATCATCTATTTTCGTGGCTAAAAGAGCGGCTGACAGTTTTACGCGATTCCGCCTGTTGCAGCAAGCGCTGTTTCAGCAAAATCTCCTGCGCGCCGCCCGGTTTATAGCCTTACGCCGCAGGCTCGCCGAGAGCGATCTTCAGCCGGTTGATCCAGCCACACAGGGCACAGCGCAGCAGCAGGCTGAATGCGGCCTGAGGGCTAAAACCCGCATCTGAGAGTGCTGCAAGCTGAGCGGGGCTGAATCTGTCCGGCGCGCAGGTCAGCACCTGCACCGCTTGCACCAGCGCGCGCTCTTTATCGTTATCGACCAGAAACGCGCTGAGGGCAGGTTCGCCCTGGCGCAGCGCTTCCCGCAGCCCGGCAGCGTGAACGCCGCGCTGCAGCCGTTCAGCAAAGCAGCCGGTGCTGCCGTTGATCCGCGCTGTAGAAGCCCCGACCAGCCAGCCCAGCGTTTTATTCGGCGTAATGGCGTTCACCTGCTGGCAAATCTCGCCCAGCTCGTTAAGCAGCAGATGCTCATGCGCGAGTAGCGGCGCAAGCTGGCGCAGTTCGGGCAGCGGCTGCCAGTGGGCAAGGGAGCCCATCTGCGCGGCGTTTGAAACGCGGGGGTCAACCCCCTCAATCGCTGGTTGCCAGCCCGCGTTTTCATCGGCAAACAGGCTCGCGTCGGCGGGCGGCTGCGTCTCCATGCCGGGAATATAGCGCACCGGTTGTCCCAGCAGCGCCTGCAAAATGGCGAGCACCCGCGCCTGGAAGGCGATAAACCCGACAATCTGATTGAAAAGCACAATATCGAACAGCGTCAGGCCCACCTCTTCGAGTTGCTGGCGGGCCCGGGTATCAATCACCGACGGCGAAGCGGCAAGCTGACGTGCATATTGCGTAATTTGCGCCAGCCGGCAGTTGCTCTCGCGCGATGAGTCGGGTGCCGCCAGAGGAGCGAGCCGTGCGGCGTAGTGGTTGCACAAACGCTGGACGCCAAACACCTGCGCCACGGTGAGCGCGGTGCTGAGCCGATCGTAGGCGCTGAAGGTGCGCAGCCGCGTCGTCTGTACACGCTGCGGAAAGAGCAGGGCGTAGAGTTTGCGTGCGGGCGCGGCAATGGCCTCGACATCGCCATACAGATCATCCGGCACAGTGAGGTCGAGCAGAAAGGGGTCATTAACGGTAGCGGCTTCGGGAACCAACGGTAGCGCGTGTACCCGGCTGGCGCTTGACTGGGTCTCATGATACCAGTGGCTTTTGCCTGCAATCCGGCGTTGTTCCATGGTCGTTCCTTGGTCTCAAAGTGGCGATCCGGGGACGACGTCAGGTCTTAGCTTGCCGGATCGGTGGTGCTGCTTAATCCTGGCGTAAGGGGGAGGCGGGATAAAAGATTGTTAGGTGATAACAAATATCAGAAAGGCATAAAAAACGCCCCTTCGGCAGAAGGGGCATTGGGGAATTATTTGATTTCCAGCTCGTTCATCGCAGCGATGTTGAAACCGCCGTCGACGTGAACCACTTCACCGGAGATACCAGCAGAGAGGTCAGAGCAGAGGAACGCCGCAGAGTTGCCGACGTCTTCGATGGTCACGGTGCGACGGATCGGGGTGACCGCTTCGCAGTGTGCCAGCATTTTACGGAAGTCTTTAATACCGGAAGCCGCCAGGGTGCGGATCGGACCGGCGGAGATGCCGTTGACGCGCACGCCTTCCGGACCCATCGCGTTCGCCATATAGCGCACGTTCGCTTCCAGAGAGGCTTTCGCCAGACCCATCACGTTGTAGTTCGGGATAGCGCGCTCTGCGCCCAGGTAGGAGAGAGTCAGCAGCGCGGAGCCCGGGTTCAGCATTTCGCGGCAGGCTTTAGCCATCGCCACAAAGCTGTAGGAGCTGATGTCGTGAGCGATTTTGAAGCCTTCACGGGTTACGGCGTTAACGTAGTCGCCGTCCAGCTGATCGCCCGGTGCGAAACCGATGGAGTGCACGAAGCCATCAAATTTTGGCCAGACTTTCGCCAGGTCAGTAAACAGGGCGTCGATGCTCTCATCTTGCGCCACATCACACTCCAGCACGATGCTGGAACCCAGCTGGGCGGCAAACTCTTCAACACGGCCTTTCAGCTTGTCGTTCTGGTAGGTGAACGCCAGCTCTGCGCCTTCGCGATGCATAGCCTGCGCGATGCCGTATGCGATGGAGAGTTTGCTGGCTACGCCAGTCACCAGAATGCGCTTACCGGAAAGAAAACCCATAGCTTTAATCCTTATATTCATTGTTGTGGCGCTCGCGGCTCTGTTGGGGCGAGCGTCGTTAAAACGCGGCGATTCTATCATGAGTCGCCGTCTCCGTTAATCCGACCACTGAAAGGTTTGTCTCAGCGGTCTTTTCGCCAGGCGTCGGCGGTTAATGCTTCGCCAAAGTGACCGGCAATTAAGCGTTTCGTGAGATCGTGCAGCGGCGAGGCGAGCACATCGGCAGTGCTGCCGCGCTCCACCACTTCCCCCTGATGCATCACCAGCACCTGATCGCTGATATGTTTCATCATGCCGATATGCTGGGTGACATAAATATAAGAGATACCCTGTTTCTCCTGTAATTCCAGCATCAGGTTGATTAACTGCGAACGCATCGACATATCGAGCGAGGCCAGCGCCTCATCGGCAATAATCACTTTCGGGCGCAAGATTAGCGCGCGCGCCAGCCCAAGGCGCTGTTTCTGCCCCGGTGCCAGCATGTGCGGATAGTAGCTGACATGATCCGGCAGCAGGCCGACCATGCGCAGGGTTTCCAGAATGCGCTTACGCCGCGCTTCCGGCTCGAGGTCAGTGTTAAGACGCAGAGGGAAATCGAGGATCTGCGACAAGCGCTGGCGCGGGTTAAGCGAGGTGGTCGGATCCTGAAAAATCATGCGGATATGCTGGCTACGGAAGGTGTAATCGCCGTAATGCAGCGGCTTATCGTCAATCACCAGTTCGCCGGCGGTGGGCGCGATCATCCCTGCCAGCATTTTCGCCAGCGTCGATTTTCCGGAGCCGTTCTCGCCAATAATCGCCAGCGTCTGCCGTTCGCGCAGGGTAAAGCTAAGCGGCTTGACCGCTTCCACGGTCTGGCGGCGGAACCAGCCGGTGCGGTAGCGGAAGGTTTTGCTCAGGTTGCGCACTTCAAGCAAGGTTTCAACCATCTCACTCACTCTCCATATTCAGCGGGAAATGGCAGGCAAACAGGTGATTACGCGGTCCTGCAAGCCGCGGAGTTTCAATACATTTGCGCTGGGCATAGGGGCAGCGCGGCCCGAGGCGGCAGCCAATCGGCAGCTGCTCAAGCAGCGGAATCGCGCCTGGCAGCGTATTCAGGCGGCTTTTGTGCGGCATCGCGCTGCCAAAATCGGGAATCGCGCGGATCAGCGCCTGGGTATAGGGGTGATGCGGCGTGGCGATCAGATCTTCGCTCGGTGCGGTCTCAACCGTCTGCCCGCAGTACATCACATTGATACGATCGGCCCATTTGCTGAGCATCTGCAAATCGTGGCTGATCAAAATGATGGTCGTGTTGTTGTTCTGGTTCAGCCGGTCGAGCAGGCGGAAAATCTGCGCCTGGGTGGTCGGCTCCATGGCGTTGGTCGGCTCATCAGCAATCAGCAGACGCGGCTGGTTGGCCAGCGCAATGGCGATCATCACTTTCTGACACTCGCCCTCCGTCAACTCATAAGGGAAACTGCGCATCGCATCTTTATGATCTTTAATGCCGACGCGGTGCAGCAGCTCAATCGCCCGGCGTTTGCGCCAGCCCATGCGCTGCCACCACTTGCCTTTAAAGGTCCAGCGCGGGATGTTTTGCATCAGCTGCTTGCCGACCCGCTCGGAGGGATCGAGACAGGATTGCGGCTCCTGGAAAATCATCGACACGTTGTGGCCCAGCAACTTGCGCCGCTCGCGCGCCGAGAGGCGCATCAGGTCGATATCATCAAAGCGCATACGGTCTGCCGTGACGCGCCAGTTATCTTTGGTAACGCCACAGATCGCTTTCGCAATCAGGCTCTTACCGGATCCTGATTCACCCACCAGCCCGCGAATCTCGCCCTCAGCGAGGGTCAGGCTGACGCGGTCGACCGCTTTAACCCATTCAGAGCCGGTTTTGACTTCAATGGTCAGGTTACGGATATCAAGAAGCGGCATTACTCCACCCCCGCAGTGATGGCGCGACGGATGCCGTCACCCAGCACGTTAACCAGCAGCACGCTCACCATAATCGCCGCGCCCGGCAGCATCACAGTCCACGGCGCAACATAAATCAGCTCCAGCGCATCGCCCAGCATCGCGCCCCATTCTGGCGAGGGGAGCTGCGCGCCGAGATCGAGAAAGCCCAGCGCGGCAATATCAAGGATCGCCATCGACAGCGCGCGGGTAATCTCCGTCACCATACCGGCAGTGATATTCGGCAGAATCGCGTACCACAAAATATTCATCGTCGACGCGCCATCAAGACGGGCGGCGACAACATACTCTTTCTCCAGCTCGTCATGCACCAGGCTGTAGACCGAACGCACCATGCGCGGCAGCAGCGCCAGCCAGACGGCAAACATCGCATGGGAGAGATGCGGGCCGACAAAGGCGACGACAATAATCGCCAGCAGCAGCGTTGGAAGCGAAAGCAGGGTATCGAGAATATGGTTCAGTACCGCTGAGCGCAGGCCGTGCGTTGCCCCGGCGAAAACGCCGAGCAGCAGCCCGCACACCGTGGCGGCGAGCGTAACCAGAAACGCGCCGCCAACGGTAGGCGCCGCGCCGCTCAGCAGGCGGCTTAACACATCGCGGCCAAGATCGTCGGTGCCGAGGAAAAACGACACATCGCCGTAGCGCGACCACGACGGCGGCAGCAGCTGGTAGCCGAGAAACTGCTGGTCGATGCCGTAAGGGGCGAACCAGTGACCGAACAGGCAGAGCAGCGCCAGCGCGCCGCAGCCATAGAGGCCGATCATCGCGGTGGGATCGCCATAAAAGTGGCGCCACGCGGTACGCAGCGCGCCGGGCGCACGTTTTTCGCTGTAGACGCTATCGTAAGGCATACCATTCCTTATGTTTTAACGGGTTCGCCAGCGCGCCAAGAATATCGGAGAGCACATTGACGATAATCACTAATGAACCGATAACCATCACGCCGGCGGAGATCGCGGCATAATCCTGCTGGCGGATAGCGTTGATCAGCCAGCGGCCCAGCCCCGGCCAGCTAAAGACCACTTCAGTGATCATCGCCAGCGTCAGCATGGTGGAGAATTGCAGCCCCAGGCGCGGGATCACCGGCGGCAGGGCGTTGTGCAGCACATGGCGGCGCAGAATGGTAAAGCGGGACAAACCGCGCGTCGCCGCCGCTTTAATGTAGTTTTTCTCAAAGACCTCAATGGTGCTGATACGCATCAGGCGGATCACTTCGGTGGTCGGTGCCACCGCCAGCGTCACCACCGGCAGGATGACGTGGCGCAGGGCGCTCATCAGCATCTCATCGCGCCACGGTGAGTCAGAAATCCAGGCATCAATCAGTGAAAAACCGGTGACGGTTTTCACTTCATACAGCAGGTCAAAACGCCCGGAGACCGGTAGCCAGCCGAGATTGAGAGAGAAGAAGAGGGTAAGCAGCAGCGCCAGCCAGAAGACCGGAATGGAGAAGCCGAGCAGCGCCACGGCGCTGATGGCTTTATCCTGCCAGCGACCACGCATGACCCCTGCCAGCATTCCCACAGGAATACCGACCAGTAACGCCGAGCCAAAGGCGAGGATACAGAGCTCCATGGTCGCCGGGAAAACTTCCTGCAACTGCTCGGAGATCAGCTGTCCGTTAATGCTTGAGACGCCAAAATCCCAGTGCAGCAGGCCGTTAAACCAGAAGATCCACGCATTCCACAGCGTCGCGCCCTGCAAGGGGGCATGGGGGGTAAAGTAGCTCAGGCTGAAGCCAACAAAGGTCAGTAAAAAGAGGGTGACCAGCAGCAGCAGCAAACGACGCAAAGTAAAAATAATCACGGCGACACCTCTTTTTTATCCCGCGACACGCCAGCGAAAGAGGCGCTGCCAAACGGGCTCAGCACCAGGCCTTTAATATCGTACCGGTATGCCTGCAAGCGCAGGGAGGAGGCGAGCGGCAGCACCGGCAGTTCGCGGGCGAGGATCTGCTGGGCTTCATCATACTCATCGATGCGCGACGCCAGTTGCTGCGAGGCGAGCGCTTTTTGCAGCACCTCATCAAACTCGCGCTGGCACCAGTGGGCAAAGTTGGTTTGTGAATCAATCGCCGCGCAGCTGAGCAGCGGGCGGAAGAAGCTGTCCGGATCGTTACTGTCCGTTGCCCAGCCGGTGAGCGTCAAGTCGTGGTTCATGTCCATCAGGCGCGCCTCCTGGAAGCGCCCCTCAACCGGCACGATCACCACTTTTACACCCACCTGCGCCATATCTGCCTGAATCAGCTCGGCGGTTTTCAGCGGGCTGGGGTTCCAGGGCTGCGAGCTGGTTGGCACCCACAGTTGCAGGGTGAGATTCTCCAGCCCCAGCGCCTTCAGGCGCTCGCGGGCCTGTTTCGGGTCATATTCGGTAATTTTGGCATCGTTATCGTACGCCCACGACGCGCGGGGCAGGATCGACGCCGCAGTCTCCGCCGTGCCGTAGTAAATCGACTGCATCAGGCGCTGGTTATTGATCGACAGGGCTAACGCGTGGCGCACCGCCGGGTTATTGAGCGGTGGTTTGTTGGTATTGAACGCCAGGTAGGCGATGTTCATTCCCGGGCGCAGGGTTAAACGCAGCCGCGGGTCGTCACGCAAAATGGTCAGCTGGCTGGCAGCAGGCCACGCCAGCACATCGCACTCGCCGGTGAGCAGTTTCGATAAACGTCCGGTGCCGCCAGAGCCAAGATCGACAACCACTTGTTGCATCAACGGTTTGCCAAGCCAGAACTTTTCGTGACGTTGTAACCGAACGTACTGCCCGGCGCGATACTCATCCAGCTGGAACGGCCCGGTGCCGACCGGCTGGCGGTCAATCAGCTCCTGATGGTCGGTTTTTTGCAACTGCGCGGCGTACTCTGCCGACATCACCGAAGCGTAGTGGGTGGCGAGGTGCCATAAGAAGGAGGCATCCGGCTTTTTCAGGCGAAACTCGACGGTGCGGTTATCCAGCTTGCGCACGCTCTCCACCGAGTCGGCGAATTGCAGGCTGTCGAAATAGGGGAAGCTGTCGCCATTGACGTTATGCCACGGATGGTGGCGATCGAAAATGCGCTGGAAGGTAAAGACCACGTCGTCAGCATTCAGCGTGCGGGTGGGGGTAAACCACGCGGTATGCTGGAAATTGACGCCGCTGCGCAGGCGAAAACGGTAGGTCGCGCCGTTATCCAGCACCTCCCAGCTCTCCGCCAGCTCCGGCACCAGACGATAAGTATAAGGGTCAACATCCAGCAGGCGGCTGTAGAGCTGCGTGGCGAGGGTATCGACAATCAGCCCGCTACTCGCTTTCTGCGGGTTAAAGGTATTAACCTGGCCGTTCACGCAATAGACAAAGCCGCTTTCGCGGATATCTGACGTGGCCGCAGGCGCAGCCTGAGCCGTACCGGTCGCCAGCAGTGCGGTGAAAAGCAGGGAAGAGAAAACCAGACGCATGATTTTTTCAACGGTTTTAAAGTAATGGGCAAAGTGTATCGCACTTACCTGGGCTACGTACAAATGTCTGCGGACAACTGCTGTTATTGTCGACGATTTCAGCGTATTTGATGCTTTTTCAGCAGGGCGCGTAGCTGGTGGTAGGTTAAACCAAGCCGCTCTGCCGCCCGTTTCTGATTAAATTCTGCCTGTTGCAGGCTCTGCTCGAGCAGGCTTTTCTCCTGATCGAGCTGAAACTGACGCAGGTCCAGCGGCAGCTCTGGCAGCGAAGTTGCGCGATTTTCTTGCCTCGGCGCTGGCGCTTTCTCACTCACATCGCGGCGGAAAGGGTCGAGGATAATGGTGTCCAGCGGCGTGTCGCTGCTGCCGTGACGGTATACGGATCGTTCCACCACGTTTTTCAGCTCGCGGATGTTTCCCGGCCAGCCATAGTTCATCAGCACGTCGCGGGCATGCTCCGTAAAGCCGGGAAAGAGCGGCATATGCAGTTCGCGGCACATCTGGATGGCGAAATGGTCAGCCATTAGCATGATGTCACTCTGGCGTTGGCGCAGCGGTGGTAACAGCACCACATCAAACGCCAGCCGGTCGAGCAGGTCGGCGCGAAAGGTTCCTTCCTGCACCATCTGCGGCAGATCGGCGTTGGTGGCGCACACCAGTCGCACATTAACCTGTAACGGCTGGCTGCCGCCGACGCGCTCCAGTTCGCCATACTCAATCACCCGCAGCAGTTTCTCCTGCACCAGCATCGGTGCGGTCGCCAGCTCATCCAGAAACAGCGTGCCGCCGTCGGCGCGCTCAAAACGGCCAGGGTGGCGCTTCTGCGCGCCGGTAAAGGCGCCCGCTTCATGACCAAACAGTTCGCTGTCGAGCAGGTTTTCATTCAGCGCCGCGCAGTTTAAGGAGATAAACGGCCCCTGCCAGCGCGAGGAGAGGAAGTGCAGGCGGTTGGCAATCAGCTCTTTACCGGTGCCGCGCTCGCCGATAATCAGCACCGGTTTATCGATCGGTGCAAGGCGGGAAACCTGTTCCAGCACCTCAATAAAGCTGTTGGCTTCGCCAAGAAGGTTATCTTTCTGTTCTGCCATGATGAAATTCG
>OHCO01000247.1_pt1 | contig 11071 bp, 5 predicted proteins | sample 1577601 | NCBI WGS metagenome assembly OHCO01 (sample SAMEA3879546, study PRJEB24766) | human gut metagenome | biome: human-associated habitat; feature: feces | place: USA | collected 1985/1987 | reverse complement strand
CGCTCGAAAGACTCTATTCTGGATATTTATAGTCAAATGTACATTTCAGAATAAAAGCGCCGCCCCCATGCTGAACATTCAGTGTGGGGGCAGTTTCATGGAGTGGAACAAATCGTCGCAGTGTCGGTCTTGTGTTTGCACTCCTGCATTTTCAAAGAACGAATCCCAAGGGGGCGGCCGGATTGGCCGCCCCTCTTTTACATACCGAGGTGAAAGGAGACGGAATGGGTATGAGCAATCAAACGGAAGAAAAGGAGCTGTTCCATGCGGTATCCCTGTCCGGCGGTAAGGACAGCACCGCTATGCTGCTGCTCATGATTGAGCGGGGACTGCCGATCCAAGCGGTCCTGACGGCAGATACAGGCATGGAATTCCCGGAAATGTATGAGCATCTGCAAAAGTTGAACGACTATCTGTTTGCAGAGCGAGGCCTGCATCTGACGTGGCTGCGCCATCCCAAAGGCTTTGAGTGGCTGATGTTTGAGGAAAAGAAGCAGCGACCGGCCAGCATTGAAAACCGGCAGCGGCTGGGTGTTTCTCTATACGGAAACGGCTGGCCCGGTCCCCGTGTGCGCTGGTGTACGGGGCAGCTGAAAACGCATCTCATCCATAAGGAGATCAACCGGCTGAAAGGACAATACCGGGCCGTGAGTTATGTGGGTATCGCCGCAGATGAGCCGAAGCGCATCAAAAGCGAGCGCTATCCGCTGGTGGATTGGGGAATCACGGAGAAGGAAGCCCTGCAAATCTGCTATGACCGGGGTTATGACTTCGGTGGGCTGTATCAGATTTACCACCGCTGCTCCTGCTGGTGCTGCCCGTTGCAGGGCATTGGGGAGCTGCGAAAGCTCCGGCAGTATCACCCGGAGTTATGGGAGCGGCTGCGGGAAATGGACAAACGTGCGTTGGCACAGTTCGGTCCCGGCCCGCTGGGGCAATTCAAGAAGGATTGGAGCGTGGAACGATTGGAGCAGCGATTTGCGGCAGAAGCGCAGCAGCTTTCTATTTCATCCTTGCAGAAGGAGCGTGAGCGATGATGTATCGAGAACCGAGTAATTCCCCTTGGGGCCTTGTTGTACGCTGCGACACTTTGTGTCCCGGTGTGTATAGCGTATCCACGGCAGGCCACGGAGGGATCATGGCCCAAATCGACGCAGCTCGGCAGTTGCTGTCCCTGGAAGCACAGCAGGTCGGCTTTCAGGCAGGCGGGTATCTGAATTTTGAGGAGGACTGCGATGCGTCGGTGGCCCTGCGGGAACTGATGGACAGCGGTATCATTGCACCCCGGACGGATAACTACTTCCGCCCCGGCGAATATGAAGCCTGCATTGACCGGAGCCTGCAGCGCTGGAACCCGGCCTATTGGCGTGCACGGCAGAAACGGCTCTCTGTACAGGCGGCAAAAGCGACAAAGGAGCGTGAACGGTAATGGACTTTGAGATCAAGATCATGACCCCGGCAGAGCGCAGCTACTGTTATACCGGCAGCCAGCAACTCGACAAACAGACCGGCTGCATCGGTCATTTGCGCGGGGACATGGACAGAAGCGGCAACGGCTTTTTCACCTCATGGGAGGATCATTGCGGGGAGCTGAAAACACAGGCGTTCAAGGATGAGTTTGATGATTTTATCAATGCCCTGCGTTTTGACGAGCGCTATGACGGCATTTTCAAAAACCGCAGCAGCCTTTCCCGATACTGCTATGAACACAAAGAAAGTGTGTTTGCCGAGGATTTTATTCCGCAGTACGGATTCCGGGTGGATACGCCGGAGTATGCCTATCTGCTGCGGCTGAATCCCATGCAGGGCGATTATAACCTGTATATCTACTGCTATCGCCGGGAGATGCTGGATCAGCACATGGAAAAGGCGGCCCGCGGCATTTGCTTTCTTGATGCAAGCGGCAAGGAACGGTTCCGCATTCCCGATGGGGACAGTATCCGTGTGACCCGTCCGGATGGCAGCCATAGTGACCACACCTGCCGCTACATTGACGAGAACCGCGCCGAGATCGGCTACGGGGTCGATAACCTGTATCACATGGCGCAGTTTGCCGAATGGATGGCGCGAAACGGCAACACTTATGTGCCGCTTCGCTCGTCACTCCCGAAGCAGTGCTACTCTCTCCTGCTGGACACCGGAAATGTGGTGATCCTGAAACGGGGCGAAACCGGCTATTACAAGACGGACATTCCCCACACCTCAAAGGAGGAAGCCCGTGCCATCGTGGAGGAATATAACCGCAAGCTGGGCGTGACCCGTGCGCAGGAGGAGGCCATGAAGGGCGGCTCCATGTTCGGTTTTGATAAGCCCATTGCCGACCCCGCCAACTACGATGCACAGGGACAACCGTTGAAGCGCAGGGAGAAAGATCGAGGATGAACGAACAGAAGCACATTATCTGGAGCAGCGATGTGGACTACGAGGACTGGCGGGCGGATCTGGAGGAGCAGTACCCCGACCTCTCCGAGCAGGAACGGATGGAGTTGATGGTCGAGCAGAACAACGACTATCTCGATGGCGAGCGGTGTAATCTGAACATTCAGCTTTCCCGTCCCATTCTGCTGATCGCAGACATCGGCCGCTGGGACGGGCGCTATCCCGGTTATGCCGAGATCAAAAGCGGCAACATCCGGGATTGCCTGTACTCCGAGATGGACGATTCCACATGGTATGTGGACCGGCTGGGCGACCTGCGCTGCGACGCCGTACACCACGACGGCACGAACCACTATCTCTACCGCGCCTATAAGGAGAATGCCAGCGAAGCACAGATCGACCGGCTGAAAGAAAAGCTATACAGCGGCACCGCCACCCGCAGCGACGTGACCCGTGTGACCAAGCGCCTGGGCGACGAGATCGGGCGGGTCTACGGCTGGCGGTTTCCGTCCAGCCGGGAAGCGATGCGGGAACGTTAAAAGGAGGAGAACGCTATGACCATTGACGCAAGAAAAGAACGCTTTGAATTGGTGGAAGTGTTGGGCCACCCCATGCTCTTTACCGGCCTGCGGGTAGACCGCAGCACCGTACCAAAGGGGCTGTACCTCTATGAGGTGCGAAACGATGATGACCAGTGCGGCCTTCCCGTGGAGATCGGCCGCTGGGTCATGGTCAACCATTGGGGTACGCTGCTGTCCGCAACGCCCATCGAGCTGGAGCCGAACAAGTACAATAACAACGCCTACCGGAGCATCGACCCGGAGAAGGATTGGAACTACACCGGAGAGCCGTGGACGGTACGGGAATATATGGACAACTACCTGCCGAAAAAGGAGCGGGAGAAGCCGAGAGAACGATAGGAGGGCCTATGGCACGCAGATTTCAGGAGATCACCGAGGTTTACCGGCAGGAGCTGGCCGCACTGGCCCGTGGGGACAAATGGACGGCGTTCCTGCGCTCCGCCTGCCGGAACTATAAGCTGCACTTCGAGGAGCAGGTATTGGTACACGCCCAGCGCCCGGATGCCACGGCCGTTCTGGAAATGGCGCACTGGAACCGCAGATTCGACCGCTGGGTCGATCCGGGTTCCACAGGCATCGCCGTGTTTGACCGGGATACCCCCGGCCGGGCACGACTGAAATACTATTTTGACATTTCCGACACCCATGAGGGCCGCTTTCACCGCCCTGTGCCCCTGTGGCAGGTGTCCGCCGAACAGGAGCCGGAGATCGTGGAGGCGCTGGAGCATCGGTTCGGTGCTTTGGCCCAGAAGGAGATGCTGGGGGACGCCATCGTATCCGCTATGGGAAATGCCGTTACAGATAACATGGTGGATTATCTCGCAGACCTGCAGCAGAGCCGGGACGGCAGCTTTCTGGAGGAACTGGACGAGCTGAATGTGAAGGTGCTCTACCGCCGTCTGCTGGAAAACAGCACAGCCTATATGCTGCTATGCCGCTGCGGTCTGGAACCGGATGCATATTTTGAACCGGAGGATTTCTCCGAGGTGTTCAATTTCAACACGCCGGAGACCATGAACGCCTTGGGCGTGGCCACACGGGATATTGCCGAAAGCGGTCTGCGTGCCATTGCCCGGACGGTCCGAAGCCGCCAAAAGCAAATTCGCACAGTTGCACAGGCACCGGAAAATGAGTATCCTATAGACAAGCAAACAGAAACACAGACCGAAAGGAGCGAAAACCATGGAACTGACATACACGATGAAGGACGGCTACCGGCTGCCGGATCTGCTGCCGCCGCAGGAGCCGGAAACAGCCCTTGGGAAATACGGCCTGCTGCGCCGGAGGTATCTGAAGGAGCACCGGAAGGTGCTGTTCACGAACCTGCTGACATCGGGCAGGCTGAACGAGCATCTGGCGGAGATCGACCGGACGGCGCGGCAGCGCGTGGAACAGACGGTGACGGCGATGGCTCAGGCCGAGGGCGTGACGGAGGAGCTGAAAGCCGCCGACCCGATGAAGTGGGTGGGGCTGATGAACAACCTGAGAAACGCCGCCGAGGGGACAGTGCTGGCGGAGCTGATCTACAGCTGAACACCGAACCCGAAGAAGCGGACAGTGCGGAGGAAGCAACCTCTGAGCTGCCCGCTTTTTTGGATGAAAAGAAAATTTTCGCCATCATTGAAAACCGCAATGATGATCTGATCTACAAGAAGGCGCAGATCGAACTGTTTTTCCGGTCACATCCGGACGAGGCCGAGCGTGCCGAATATCTCCGCTCGGCATATCAAGACCGTTTCACCGAGATCCTTGCAGACGGAGCACGGCTGGGGTATCGTCCGCAGAAAAACGGTCTGCTCATGTGGGAGGGCGCATATCTTTCCCGTACCAGCGAAAGCGTTTTTTCATGGAAGCTGGTGGCAGGCTTTACGGCACAGCTCATTGACAAACGGGAATACTATGTCAACACCGAGATCAAACCGTTTGTGCCGATGGAATCACAGCAGCTTACACTGTTTGATATGCCTGCGTTCGACCAACCGGACGGTACACCGGCTGCGCCGCTGTTCTCCCATCCCAAGCTGCCGCAGCAGATCATTGACGAAGCCCTGTGCGTAGGATCCAACGATGAGCATAGCCGGCTGATCATCTGCGCTTACTTTATGAAGGATAAGCCGGACAACGCCGCATTTCTGCAAAAGCACTATGGAGAAAACGGTGCGGGCTTCTATTTGGGCGGAGAGAAAGTTTCGCTTTGGTATGACGCCGAGGGGATGCGTATTGCCCGCGGCAGCACGGCACAGCGGAGCAATGTCACACTGATTTCCTGGGAGGAAGCGGCAAAGCGTATCCGGGAACTGCTGGAGCTGGGGCGGTATATGCCGCAAAGTGAACTCGATGAGGTCGATCACTACGAGCGGATGCGGCTTGCTGACAGCATTGCCTACACCAGCCGGGACATGACAACGGAAGCGAGAAACGCGGGATTTCTGCCGCTGGCCATGCTGGCGCAATCCGTCAAGGGCGGCTATCCGGAAACGCAGAAGCAAATTTATGATCTTCTCTGTGCGCCGGATACGCTGCAAAAGTGCGTGGACGAATGGACGGCGTTCAACGCCGCGCTGGATGCAGGGCAAGACCTTTTGCGTTTTCGCTTTTACCGTCCGAAAGAGATACTGGAGCGGCTCCGTGATCTACAACGGGAGCCGCTTCATTTTACCGTTGCCGACGGGTTTGCTCCCGACCGGCAATTTTTTATTTCCGCCGATGAGGTGGACAAGGTACTGCGCGGCGGCAATCACAGCACCGACTATCGCCTCGGCGTGTATGCCTTTTATGCTACCCACAAAGATAAGGCCGAGCGTGAAAAATACCTCAAGGATTATCACGGCGAGTACAGCGGTCATAGCGGCGGGAATGACAATCTCACCCACACCCGTGGCAAGGGCATTGAGTTCAGCCACGGCAGTATCACGGCCCCCTATGCCAAGGTCACGCTGAAATGGCCGGAGGCGGCCAAACGCATCGGGGAGCTGATCTCCCAGAACAAATTTCTCTCAGATGCCGACTGGGCGGCCATGCCGGAGTATGAGCGGAAACAGCTGGCCCGGAAGATCGTCAACTTTTTCATGGATACACCGGACGATGTGGTGCGGCCTTTTTCGCAAAACGCCATTGCGGACTATTGGGAGTGCGTAAAGGCTGTGACCGTTCAGCTCTCCGACGCCGACCGCGTGCAGGAAATTTATCAGAATATGCTCCCTGCCTGGGAAGCCACGAAAGAGGAGGATCGGCACTATACCCTGCGAAAGCAGGGCATAGAAGCCATGCGTGCCTATCTGGACGGCACCTATTCCGTGTTTGGCCTTGAAAAGCCGCTGCAAATGCCAACGGCACAAGCAAGCCCGGTTTGGCAGCAATATACCACACTGAGCGCACAATATCCGAATGCGCTGGTACTGATACAGGTTGGAGAGGCGTTTGAAAAGGATGCCCATGCACTGCATGACCAATTCGGATATGCCACGACGAAACGTCGAGTCAGCGGCGGAAGCGGCTCCTATCTGATGGCCGGATTTCCCATATCTTCGTTGGAAACTGTGCAGGGCAAGTTGAAATCGCTCGGCATTTCTGTCGTTGTCTCCGGCGAAAGTGGGACGGATTATTTTCCTGCCGAACTGCCGCCAGAGGAACCAGAAATGGAGCTGGAACCGCCCACAGCGGAAACGGCGACTTCGGAGACAGCCCCGGAATCACCCGCCGAAGAAGAAACCGTTCTCCCCGCGCCGAAGCCCATACAGGAGCGTGTGCGCTTTGCCCCGCTTCACCCGGAGATACCGGCCCAGCGACGGCATGACTTCCGCATCACAGACCGGGCGCTGGGCGTGGGCAGCAAGGCGGAGAAGTATGCGTCCAATGTGGCGGCGATCCGCACCCTGCAAACAGTGGAAAGCGAAAACCGGCTGGCGACACCGCAGGAGCAGGAGATCCTTTCCCGCTATGTGGGCTGGGGCGGCCTTGCCGACTGCTTCGATGAAAAGCACAGCCGGTATGCCGAGCTGAAAGCGCTGCTCACCGAGGAGGAATATGCCGCCGCGCGGGCCAGCAGCCTGACCGCCTTTTATACCTCTCCCATCATCATCGACGCCATCTACAAGGCGCTGGCACAGATGGGTTTGGAAAGCGGCAATCTGTTGGAGCCTGCCTGCGGCATCGGCAACTTCATCGGAATGCTGCCGGACAGCATGAACGCCTGCAAAGCCTACGGTGTGGAGCTGGACAGCATCTCCGGCCGCATCGCTCGACAGCTTTACCAGAACAGCCGGATCGCTGTCACCGGCTATGAAAAGGCGGAGATCCCGGACAGCTTCTTTGACGCGGCGGTAGGCAATGTGCCGTTCGGGAATTTCAAGGTCGTTGACCGGCGCTATGACAAACACCACTGGCTCATCCATGATTATTTTTTCGGCAAGACGCTGGACAAGGTGCGGCCGGGCGGTGTCATCGCCTTCATCACTTCAAAGGGCACGATGGATAAGGAGGATCCTTCCGTGCGCAAATATCTGGCGCAGCGCGCCGACCTCATCGGAGCGATCCGTCTGCCGGATACAGCGTTCAAGGCCAATGCCGGAACGGAAGTCACCAGTGACATCCTCTTTCTTCAAAAGCGTGACCGTATCGTGGACATCGAGCCGGATTGGGTGCGTCTGGACACGGATGAAAACGGCATCCGTATGAACAGCTATTTCGTCCGGCACCCGGAAATGGTGCTGGGCGAGATGGTCATGGAGAGCACCCAATACGGTGTGGACAGCGTGTGCAGGCCCCGTGAAGGGGACGACCTTGCCGCCCTGCTGAATAAGGCCGTATCCGAACTGCACGCCCGGCTCCCCGCCTATGAGCAGGACGGGCCGGAGGAGGAAGATCTGTCCATCCCCGCCGACCCCGATGTACGGAATTACAGCTTTGCCTCTGTGGACGGCAAGCTGTATTTCCGTATCGACAGCCGCATGGAGCCGGTCAATTTGCCGCTCACCACCGAGAACCGGGTGCGAGGTATGATGGCGCTACGGGACTGCGCCCGCCAACTCATCGCCTATCAGATGGAAAACCACCCGGACGAGATCATTTGGCGGGAGCAGGAAAAACTTGGCAGTCTGTATGATGCCTATGTGAAAAAATATGGGCGGCTCTGCACCCGTGGCAACCATCTGGCCTTTTCGGACGACGGCAGCTATCCCCTGCTGTGCTCGCTGGAGGTTCTGGACAACGAGGGCAATTTTGCACGCAAGGCGGATATGTTCACCAAGCGGACCATCCGGCCCAATATGCCGGTGGCGCAGGTGGATACGGCATCGGAGGCGCTGGCGGTATCTCTCTCCGAAAAAGCGCAGGTGGATCTCGGCTTTATGTCGGAACGCTCCGGGAAAAGCGAGGACGAGCTGGTGCAGGAGCTGTCCGGGGTCATCTACCGGAACATCCGCTGCGGCCTTACGCCGGAGGAAGTCTCCCCGGCGCAGCTTGACCTTTCGGCCTACCCCTATGTCACCGCCGAGGAATTTCTGTCCGGCAATGTGCGCAAAAAGCTGCGTATGCTGCAGGCGCTGCAAGCAGCGCTGCCGGCCGAAAAGAAAGATGCGCTTGCCGGGTATCTCTCCGCCATGGAAGCTGTGCAGCCGACAGAGCTGACCGCTGCGGAGATCGGTGTGCGGATCGGTGCATCGTGGGTGCCTACCGATGTCTATCAGCAGTTTATGTTCGAGCTGTTCGGTACCAGCGTATACGCCAGGCAGAAAATGCGGGTCGTCCGCTCCGAATACAGCGGCGAGTGGAATATCAGCAACAAAAGCACGGATGGCGGCAACATCAAAGCCGTCACCACCTACGGCACCAAGCGTATTACGGCGTACCACATTTTAGAGCAGACGCTGAATCAGCGGGTGGTCAAGGTGTTCGATACCGTTGTGGAGGACGGCAAGGAGCGGCCGGTGCTGAATGTGAAGGAAACTGCCATCGCCCAGGATCGGCAGGAGCTGATCAAGTCCAAGTTTGCCGATTGGCTGTGGCAGGACATTGACCGGCGCGAACGGCTGTGCCGCATCTATAACGACACCTTCAATTCCATCCGCCCGCGGGAGTACGATGGCAGCCACATCCGCTTTGTGGGGATGAACCCGGAGATCAGCCTGCGAAAGCATCAGGTGAACGCCATCGCCCATGTATTGTACGGCGGCAATGCGCTGTTGGCACACGAAGTGGGTGCAGGGAAAACCTTTGAAATTGTTGCCGCCGCTATGGAAATGAAGCGTCTGGGGCTATGCACCAAGTCGCTGATCGTGGTGCCGAACCATATCACGGAACAGTGGGCGGCAGAATGGCTTCAGCTCTACCCAGCCGCTAACATTTTGGTAGCTACCGAACGCGATTTTGAAAAGCGCAACCGCCGCAGGCTGTGTGCCCGTATTGCCACCGGAGATTATGATGCAATCATCATCGGCCACAGTCAGCTCATGAAGATCCCCCTGTCCCGTGAACGGCAACAGGCCATTTTGCAGCGGCAGATCGACGAGGTGCTGCTGGCCATCAGCGACGCCAAGCGGCAGAGGGCAGAAAACTTCACGATCAAGCAGATGGAGCGCACCCGCAAGTCTCTGGAGGCGCGGCTGGAAAAACTCAACGACCAGAGCATCAAGGACGACACGGTGACCTTTGAAGAATTAGGCATTGACCGGCTGTTCATCGATGAGAGCCATAGTTTCAAAAATCTCTTTTTGATGACGAAAATGCGCAATGTCGGCGGTATCGCGCAGACGGAAGCGCAGAAGTCCTCGGATCTCTTTGCCAAGTGTCAGTATCTGGACGAGCTGACCGACAGCCACGGTGTTATCTTCGCCACCGGCACCCCGATCTCCAACAGTATGGTGGAATTGTATACGGTGCAGAGGTACTTGCAATATCAAACCTTGCAGGAGATGGGTCTTATCCACTTCGACGATTGGGCCAGCGACTACGGTGAAACCGTTACCGCCATCGAGCTTTCCCCGGAGGGCAGCGGCTATCGCCCGAAAACCCGTTTTGCAAAATTCTTCAATCTGCCGGAGTTGATGGCGACCTTCAAAATGGTGGCGGATGTGCAAACGGCGGATATGCTGAAGCTGCCCGTCCCAAAGGCCAACTTCCACACCGAGGTCATCCACCCCAGCGAGCTGCAAAAGAAAGCTGTGGCAGGACTGGCGGAGCGTGCCGAGCGCGTCCGCGCCCGTGTGGTCGATCCCAGCACCGACAATATGCTGCGCATCACCAACGACGGACGCAAGCTGGCGTTGGATATGCGGCTGCTAAGCTCTCTGGCACCGGACGATGAAAACAGCAAGGTTTCCGTATGCGCCCGGAATGTCTATCGGATATGGGCAGAGAGTACCGCACAGCGCAGCACGCAGCTGGTTTTCTGCGACCTGTCTACTCCCAAGGCGGACGGCAGCTTCAATGTGTATGACGATCTGCGGCGGAAGCTGCTTGAGATAGGCATTCCGGAAAACGAGATCGCTTATATCCACACCGCCAACACCGAGCAAAAGAAAAAGGAGCTGTTTGCCAAGGTGCGCGGCGGCGAGGTGCGTATCCTCATGGGCAGCACCGCAAAAATGGGAGCCGGAACCAATGTGCAGGACAGGCTCATCGCCTTGCATGATCTCGATTGCCGTGCGACACGTTCCTAACTGAAAAGGTTAGGCGTAAAGCACATTAAAAAATATATTCTGTGGATTGAAAGGAGCCGCAGGACTATGCTTTATAGAACTGATAATTCGATAGGTAGAATGACGGGGTAACGCCCTGAAATGCCTACCCTGATACTCCGACAGGCGGCAGAAATGCGGTCTGAAGCTCGGTGAAGTCGGCAGAGAGTCACCGTAATTGCGGCTGTGGTACAACGCAAACGAAAGGTCTCCAGAGGTGGAGGCTGTGACCTATATGCCGGGGGTCTACAAAATATATATGGTGAGAATGGTAGAAATACCTGACGAACTTGTGAATGTACGGGTCTAAACCGAGGAGCGTATAGAAATGTGCGCCGGTCTGAAAAATGACAGCCAGCGAGGTTTAGTAGGAATGGCAATTACGAAACACCTTACAGTGTTACAGGCACTGTTGGACTGGCAGGCTCAGAGCAA
>OHCO01000237.1_pt1 | contig 11223 bp, 19 predicted proteins | sample 1577601 | NCBI WGS metagenome assembly OHCO01 (sample SAMEA3879546, study PRJEB24766) | human gut metagenome | biome: human-associated habitat; feature: feces | place: USA | collected 1985/1987 | reverse complement strand
GAGGTGTGACCCTCTCCGGCTTTTCTTATACATTGAAAACTTGCCTTAGCTGGAGTTCCAGCTTTCGCTCAATCGCAGCAGGGGCAAGGCTTTCAAGGTCCTGCTCAGACAATGTGAGGAAATAATGTCCAGGCACCCAGCCGCCTTTGGTTGTGCGGTGGCCGTATTCAACATAGCTGGCATATTCCACAGGGTTGATGACCTCAACAGTGTAGGCATTGCCAGCCTTTTTGACTGGCAGGGCGGCGGTGTAGGAGGCCACCTTGCTCATCCCATTGCCGCTGCCACTTTCAGCCTCACCTTGGGATTTTGCTGTCCAGCCCCGGCGTAAAGTTCCGCCCACTTTTCCCTTGACCGTGTGCGCTTGGTGGGTCTTGCCCATTGCACAGGTGTATGTTTCGCCATCGTAGCGGCCCACGGGGGTGCGCCTTATCACAAGTTGCAGGAGTTTCCGGGCCAGCTCTTTGGACATGTCCTTGCAAAACTTGTCCATGTCAATGCCTTGCAGATGGGCGATGTTCTCACGGAGCTGCTGGAGCTGCTTATAGTCGCAGTTACCCCACTTTGCCATAGCGTTCTCCTTATTCAGTGGTTTCCTGTTCTGCGGCAGGCTCCTCCGGCGGTGTGCCGGAGGTCTTGCTCAAAATCAGGTTTTTCAATTTCACAAATACATCTTTGGCATAGAGCATATAGGCCGTGAGCAGCGCCAGGTTGGAGGCGGTCATCAAGTTCACGGTCTGCCCGTCCACATCAATGGCGATGATGTCCGGGTTGAGGTAGCCCGCCATGTAAAAGGCAATGAAACAGGCCGCCACAATGATGCCCTTGATGATGCCGTTGCGGAGTTTCACCTTGTCGAAACTGCCGTCAAAGAGGGCGTTGAGGCCGCCCAGCACGATGTTGACGGCCACCAGGAGCACCAGGCCAACGGCCAGATGGATGATGGAAGTAGTCATAGATTTCCTCCTTTACCCCACCAGCGTGAGGTCCTTGATGTTGACAGCCGCCGTGACCACGCCATTGATGCCGATGACCACACGGGAGCCGTCAATCTGAATGACGGTGTAGGTTGTGGTGTAGACATAGGAGGCCAGGCCACCGCCGTTGTAGGTCTTGGCCCCCTTAGCCACCTTGACCTTGGAGCCCTTGACGATGGCCGGGGCCATCACCTTGACATCAGCGGCATCCACCCATCCGTAAACGGTGGAGGAGCTGCCGGTGGTCTTGATGAGGTGGTAGGGGTGCTTGCCAGACTTGGCCACGGCAGTGACCTTGGCCTCACCGGGCTTGCAGCTCTTGCCGTTGACGGCCATGGAGCTGATATAGTGCTTGGTGCCCGTAAAGGCCACCACGGAGCCCACAGCAAGCCCAGGAGTGGGCTTTTCATCCTTGCCGGGCGTGGATGCCTCCCCGCCGCCGGAGGGCGCAGAGGTGGCCTTGGAGGCGTACTTGGGCACGCCAAAGCCCCGGATGTAGCGGCCATTGACGGCCAGCTTGCGGTAGCCAACGGCATCACTCATGTTGCCCTCAATGACCTTAATGGTCTTGCCATCGCAGGACACCACAATACCAACATGGTCCGCAGAGCCGGTGTTGTTCGTGGTGGCGTAGTTGCTGCCGTCCTGCCAGTCATAGAAAATGTAGTCACCAGGGCTGGGTACATAGGCATCATTCTCCACCCAGGAGCCCAGCTTTTTGAAAAGGTCAATGTGGCGCTCACATCCGCACTCCGTGGGGATGATGTCCGTGAGGCCGCAGGCGATGGCCACAGCGGATGCAAAGGTGGAGCACCAGGCATCCGTGTATTTCACCGCATAGCCCCTGGCCAGGGGCTTGTGGGAGTTGTAGAGGTCAATGATTTTGCGGTGGGAGCCGTTGGCCTCTTTGCAGCCCAGATAGCTCACCGCAGTGTCCACAACTTTCTGCCGGAGTTCTTTTTCAGTCATTGAGCATGTCCTCCTTTACTCAATCTTTCAGCACAATCTCAGCGGCCCGGAGGGCCGCATCAGCACCGTACTTGTCCGCAAACTTGTTGAGAAAACGCTGGGCGTATTTCGCCCGGTTTTCATTCTTGCTTTTCCAGTAGTAAAAGCCGCCCCAGGCACCATCTGTCACAAAAGAGGTGCCGGTGAGCGCCGCAATGGCTGTGACATCATGGTCCGTGAGCGTCCCCACTATCGTGGTGATGCAGAGGAGGACGGAAATGCAGATGTGCAGCACCAGCATTTTCTTTGAAAACTCCATGCGCCCTCCTCTCCAGCTCAGGCCTGAGAGGCGGGGCGCTTATCGTCCCGGACCTCAAGCTCATGGATGGTATTGACCAGCGCCGTCACGGTGCCATTGCCGCCCAGAGCGTGGTACTCCTTATACATGGCATTGACATTCTCAAGGCCGTGCAGAGTTATCCAGCCACGCTCCTCATAGTGATAATAGGATTGCACGATGCGGTCACGGAGGAGGGCCTGGACCCCCAGCTCTACCGCCTTTTGCCGTGCGTCTGCCTGCTTGTATTTCTTGTAGAGGTAGCCAACGGCGGGGACGGCTACCACAGTGATGATGGTGGAGATGATAGACCAGTAGCTCCTCAGCGTTTCCAGCATCCTTTTTGTCCTCCTGTTGTTCAAAAATGAGAGGGGCACACCACACGGGTGTGCCCCTCCTGCTGGGCTGGGGCTTTAGACCTCAACCTCCAGGTCTGCCAGGATTTCCTCCACCTGCTTACGCAGCAGAGCGGGCACCTGGTCAATGGTCTTGCGGCCCTTGATGATGAGGGTAGTATACACAACAGCCATGTCTTGCACCTCCTTTCTCAACAGAAATAAAGCAAGCCGCAGGCGGAGCTCACGCATCGGTGCTCTCCTCCAGCAGCTTGGCAACAGCGTCACGCAGGTTGGCGGGGACATCATCCAGGGTCTTAAGGCCCTTGCGGATGAGGGCGGCATATACCTTAGCCATTCTCTCCACCTCCTGCCAGCATCTCATAGACCTCCGTGAGGGCCACCTGGGTGTTGGTCAGGTCCTCCTCCGTTGCCTGGAGCCGGGTCTTGAGCTCTTTGTTTTCCTTGGTCAGTTCCTCCAGGGAACGCTTGCGCTCATGCTTTGCCTTGAGGCTCGTGTTGTCATAGTAAACAGCCATTATTCAAAAGCACCTCCGATGTTAGAAATATAGCCGCCGGTGTCGCTGGCTCCACGCTCAACAGAGAGCTTGAAGTTGAACGCAAAGCCGTTGGCGGCGGTCTTATTGGTAAACACATGGTTTGCGCCATTCTTGACATCCGCCGTGGCATCCTCCCAGACGGGGGTGGTGTCCTTGGCGTTGTTGGTGACCAGCACCTCCATGACCGCATCCGCAGGCAGGGTGCCCACGATGTTCATAACCATCACAGAAATGGCATCATCCGCCGCCAGCGGCGCTGCCAGCGTGACAGTGGCCTTGGTCACCTTTTTGGCAAAGGTCACCGTGTAGGCGGCGCTGTCAGCCTTGCCGTCAGAGGCCACCACCTTGAGGGTGTGGGAGCCGTTGAGGATTTTCTGCCAGTTGGCAGCCGTGACAGCTTGGAATGTGTTGACCTGGCCCAGGGTTGCGGTGTAGGTGCGCTTGAGCACATTGTCCAGGTACTCCTTGACCGTCACAGTGTCCCCGTCCACATCGTTGACCGTGTACTGGAAGTTAAAGCCCACCGTCTTGGTGCCCAGGTTGGAGCCATTGGCCGTGGAGCTGGTGATGGTGGGCGCAGTGTTGACGGACACAGTGCCGTCATCGCTCACAGAGAGGGTGGAGGGGAGAGTGAAAGCGGGGCGGGACCCGAGGGTGCCGGCGCAGCGGTAGTTGCCGCCGACATGGCCATCGGTGTTCAAGTAAACGGCGTTGCTGGTGTTGTCCGTGTACGGGGAGCGGGTCCACTGAACAACGGCGGAGCCGTTCATGTAGGCGATCTGGAGAGAGCTGGCGATTTCCAGCGCCGTGCCCTCCACATTAAACCAGCTTGCCGATCTGTTCAGCTCAGTGGCAGACAGCAGGAAAATGGCCCGCTGGAGCGTGCCAACGGTGTTGTTGCCGTTGCCGGGGGTGTACTTGATTTTCGTGGTGCCGATGACCCCACGGATGTCTGCATCAAGCAGGTTTTTGTAGGTGCCGTTGAGCCAGCTATCAATGGCGCTGGAGGCGTAGGCATTGACATTGGAGCTGTGCCACTGGCGGGTGTCATAGCAGTCCTTGCGGACCACCAGCGTGCGGCCCATGCCGTTGAGGGAGTTCTCATAGTTGTGCTTGGCAACATAGAAGCTCACCAGCTTGCCATTTTCCTTGAGCTGGATGATACTGCCCACAGCTTTGTTGCCCAGGGTGGTTGTGGCCATAGATCAGATTTCCTCCTTTAGAATATTTTGCACACGGTCCCGCACCTGCTGGCGCAGGGCCCAAGTGTTGCCATGTGCGGCGTGGGCATCCCACGCCTGCCAGGATTGCAGGATTTGCTCACGGGTCACCAGGCCCGCCGGGCGGCCATGTATGCCGCATAGATCACCGCAAAGGTGCATATTTCAGAAAATTTCATACAAACGGATGGCCCCCTATCAGTGTTCGGCTGGCCAGCCTCTCCTCATGCGCTGTGTAGGTGCCGCATGATAGGACCAGTAGCCCCGCCACTTTTCTGGAAAGCAGCGGGGCATCAGCGCAATGTGTTTGCCTTGGCCTCACCAAGGCTGGGTATGACCTCCTTTGATGTGATGGACGGCACGGTTTTGGGCTTTGGGCCTACTCAGTCAGGCCTTACCATCAGAGCGGGGCGGGACCCGTTGGTGTTGGTGCAGTTGTTGTTGTTGACATTGCCATTGGTGTTCAAGTAAACGGCGTTGTTGGTGTTGTTCGTGTTCGGGGAGCACAGTGGAAAAATAGGTCATACCCAAATATAACAGCTCTCGGCTGGTATATCCTTTCAGGGGTTGCGGGCCAGGGCCTCAGCAATTTGCTGGGCCATCTGGCCCATTTTGGCAAGCTCCTGGTTGGCCTTTGCCTCACGCAGAGCGGCGGCACGGTTGCTGTCATTGCGTTTCCAGTTGAAAGCCTTTTGACGGACCGGGCGCACCAGCTCTGCCCAGTAGTGGCACTGGTCACCAGAGATGTACTTGCGCTTATAGCTCAGGTTGATGTACTGGTTGAGAGTGTCGCAGAGGACGATGACCTCATCAAGGTCCTTGAGGCGTTCCTCATACTCAGTTTCAAAATAACGGCCATCAGCGGAGTTGCATTTCTGGAGGATGGCGCTGGCCATGCGCTGCATGTCAGCGCACATGTGGAAAGTCTGGCTCTTGGGAAAGTGAGGCTTGCCGTCATCCTTGATTTTCTCAAAGAGCTCCTTTTCCACCATCTGGCCGTTTTCCATCACATAGGCCTTGACCTTGGTGTATTGGGGCTCTTTGACCTTGACCCGCTGAATGGTGTAGTCCAGCAGATCAGTGGCAAGCGGTATGATGTCATAGTTGGGCACTTAAAACTCAATCCTCCCTTGGCTTTCATTCCACACACCAGTGACCACCACGCCGGAGAGGCTGGTGAAAGCCACGCTCCAGGAGTTGCCGGTGACATTGGTGTCATATTTCAGCTCCAGCGTGCGGACACGGGTGGCCAGGCCGGAGAGGTCCGTGGTGTTGGTCTGGACCTGCCCCTCCAGTGTGGTCACTCTGGAGCTCAAAGGAGAAACCAGGGCCTTGACCTTTGCCCAGAGGCGTGCTGTCTGGAGGTCATCAAGGTAGGGCCTTTTTGCCATGTCATTGGCCTCCTTTACTTGCAGATATTATCCAGCTCTGTGTTGGAAATGGCCACAAGGTCCTCCGCAAGCATGTAGGCGGACAAGTCCATCGTACCGGCCAGCACATCCCATGTGGTGCCGTTCCAGGCCACATTGTCACCGGCGTTGACCCCGTGGGCCGCATCGGCATTGACAATGTTCCACACATCGCCTTTCTTGTTGCCGGTGGTGGGCAGGTCTGCATAGGTGTCCTTGGAGCCCTTATATTCAAGGGCGCTGGACATCTTGGCATCCACCTCATCCTTGGTGTAGGCATCTGCAATGCCGTAGCCTGCCAAAGAGGTGGCCGGGCTCTGCTTGCCTGCCGCCAGGTCATAGGCAGCTTTGACGGCGCTGGGCGTGGCGGCCTTGGTGGTGCTGGTGTCATCGGTGGCGCTGGAGAGCTGCACCACGCCTTTCTGGTTGGTGGTGCCGTTCTTGACGGAGATTTTGCCGCCGCTGACATCCACATTGGTACCAACAGTCACGCCTCCCTTGACGGAGGCGCTGGCATCCGGCAGGGTGTAGTTGTTGGCGTTGGCCTCCACGCCGCCCAGCTTGGCCTTTTCCTCGTTGGTGTAGTCATTGGCACTCAGGCCCTTGCCCTCCACCTTGTCCACCTTAGTGGTGTCAGAGGGGTGCACATGGTCACCACGGGCAAAAGCGGTTTCCGTACCAGCGGTAGCGGTACCGTCCATCTTGGGCACGGTGCTGGATGCGGCAGCGCCCTCCGGCACATCCTTGGCAGTGATGAAACCGCTGTCATTGGTCAGCTCAGAGGTCTTGCTGGGCAGCTTGATGTTGGCAATGGCCGTGGCCACATAGGTCTTGACCTTACCCCACAGGTAAAGTACACCATTTTCATCAAGCGCTTTCTTGCTGTTTGCCATTTTGGCTGTCCTCCTTATATGAGTAGTTTTTCAAGCTCCAGGTTTGTGATGGGCAGGATGTCTGCGTCACTGCCAGGAGCGCCCTGGGGGCCTTGTCGGCCCCTCAAATTGACAGGCTTGGGGTTTTCTTTGTTGCCGTCATTGGTCCAGCTCAGGGTGCACTCATCGCCCTCCACAGAGGGGTAAAAAGTGGTGCCGTCAATTCCTTGCTTGCCGGTGTTGACATACTGCACAGAGCCAAAGCTGGCGTGCATCATGCCGCCGGTGGAGAGCTTGACCGCAATGACCCTGGGCGTGGTTTCAAAGTTTACTGCATAGGTCACATTAGATCACCCCGTCCTTGAATATCTCCCCCACATTGACCCGCATGGGCTCACTGGCAATGGCGTTGTCCAGATTGTCCCGCAGGCGGAGTTGCACCCAGACAGGCTCAAGCTCCGAAAAGAGGAGCGTGTCCTCCTGGGAAAGCGGCAGCGTGATGATGCCGTTTTCTTTGTCATAGGTGACAGCAGTGAGGTCCTTTTCCAGCACAGTTTGCCTGTTCTGCTGAAAAGTGATATACAGGGCAGATATAGTGATTGCCTCCGGCAGCTCAAAGGTCAGCACAGGGTTTGTGCCTCTCCGCATCTTGTTCACCTCCGCATCTTAAAACTCAATTCGGCCAAGTTCCTCATTCCATACGCCGGTGACCACTACATCCGTCAGCGTAACAAAGGTGACCTCAAAGCTGCTGCCGGTGACATTGGTGCCATATTTCAGCTCCAGCGTCTTGAGGCGGCTATCCAGCCCCGTGAGGTCCACACGGATGCTGGCGTGCGCTGTGTCGGAGTTGTTATGCTCATTCACAGCGCCCCCTACCAAAGCGTTGACCTCCGGCTTGGTGTAGACATCGCCCTGCTGCACAGCATTGAGCGCCAGCGCCCGGATGTCGGAGTGGCTGGTGCCGTTGGTGTTGTGCTCTGCCAGGGCGCTCTCCATCTCCGCCCGGCTCACCGTGTCCAGGGCCGGGGTGATGGTGAAACTGACAACAGAGGCATCCGCTACCACGATGTGCATAATCATGGTGAGCTTGCCGGACACGCCGCCATCCGTGGACACCTTTTCTGTGTCGGGGGTGTTGCAGATGACAATGAGCGTGCCGTCATCGTCAAAGAGGCCCATCTCACGGATAGTGAAACCACCCACGCTGTCATCAATGGTGATTTTCACATCAATCATGTTGGCGTTGGTGGTGCTGACTGCGGCGCTGGCCACATCGCCCTCCCACTTCTTGCCCCGGAGGGCGGTCTGGGCCACGGTGGGCTCATAATACTCACCGCCGCCGTCACCGGCAGCAGCAGTCTTGATGTTGACCTTGCCGCCGTTCAAGATGCACTTGGCGATTAGCGCAGCGCCCGCCGTGGTGATAACGGTGCCATAGTTTTTGGTTTCATTGGGCATAGTGCTTTTTCCTCCTATTCTTGTGGGTAAATCTCCACAGTGTTGTGATACTCCAGAGCACCCACAGCAATGGACTTGCCGGTGCTTTCCATCTCATGGACCATCATGGGCCAGATGTTGACCTCATCCTCATACTCGGTGTAAACGCCGCAGGTGATGGTGCCGTATGACTGCAAAAAAGATGTCATCAGCACCCGCATGTTGGCCGGGCGCACCATGAGGAGCATGTCCAGGATTTCCGCCGCCAGGGCATCCGCATCCGGCAGGACGGTGTAGTCAAGCTGGATGTTGATGGTGTAGTCCACAATGCTCTCCTCATGCCCCAGCTCACCGCAGAGGCCGGTGAGCCAGTTCTTGAGCCAGGGCAGAGTGTAGGGCAGCTCCAAGTTCCACAGGGCCTTGATGCGTGCCTTGCGGACCTCCAGCGTGTCCGTGTCTTTGGGGCGGATATTCAGCTCACGCTCCCACACGGCCACGCCGCTGGCCGTTGCCGTGTCCAGGAATTGGTTGGCAAGGACCAGGGCCAGAGCGTCCCACGCAATGGAGATTTCCGGCTCGTTTGCGGCATTGATGGCTTGAAACTCAAGCACCTCACGGAGCACCGGGGGGAGGTAGTCAAGGAGCTTTCTATCCATTGATGTCCCCCCTCACCGGGATGCTGTCTGCACCCAGCACAAGGTTTTCCTCCTTGCCGTTGATCTGCGTGTCAGCAATGTCCGTTATCATGTCGGAGCACTCGGAGAGGATGCGGCTTTCAATCTGAGAGATGCGGACGGTCAGGTGGTCCGAAGTGGCCCAGGTGCCCGCCAGCTCTGCAAAGTAGCCGTCAATGACGGCCTCCACATAGCTTTTGATGGCCTCCCAGTTCCAGCCGGAGGCATAGGTCAGATTGAGCGTGATGCTCACCGGCACCGGCTCCACGCCGGTCACATGGACCACATGGCCGATGGGGGCAAGTCCCAGACCCTCCCCGGCGTTCTCGGTGGGGTCCACCGCCGTCTGCACCTCATCAATGAGGGTTTCAGAGGGGGCAGTGTTATTGGATGCCAGCAGCACCAGCTTGACGGTGCCGCCCACCGTCAGCTTTTTGTTGAGCGCCGCCGTGTAGACGGCGGTGAGCCAGGCCGCCACGGGCTCACTGAGCCCCGCAATGGCGCTGGTGTACCAGGCTTTGACAGCGGCATCCGGGATGAGCGTGGACGGCGCAATGTCCCCATTCCAGACCGGGTGCACCTTGACGGCGGAGATGCCGGGCATGGCTTTCACCTTTTCGATGTAGTCAGCCTGGTTGCCGCCAAAGGCCTGGGACTTAAAGCTGTCAAGGACACGCTGGCGGAAAACCTCCGTGTCCTCCTCATCATCTCCGGGGATTAACAGCTCCACCAGCTCTGCATGGGTCAGCCCGTCCACATACTCAATGGGGATGAGCTGGCCGGTGTAGCCGTTGGCTTGGGCCCCTGCTGTTTCGCAGGTGACCCGGTGGCTCAGGCCGGTGGTGGTGTCCTCGGAGGTGTCCATGCGGGCCGTCACCACAAAGTTTAGGTCCTCGCAGGAGAAACGGGTGCCCACCGGCACCTCAATGTTAAACTCCGCCCGGAACACTGCGGCGCTGGGCGGGTAGGGGCTCATGTTACGGTCAGCGGCCCGCTTGATGAGATATTCACGGGGCGCTGTTGCCAGGTATGTGGCGGTGAAAACGAAGTCCAGCCCAATGTAAAGCTGGGCCAGCTCCGCCATGGACGGAGCCACACCGTTCATCACCATGGAGCCCTCCCGCTTGTCGATGCCGGAGGACACCCTGGCCAAGGCGCTGGCCAGCAGCGCCTCATAGGTCTTGGTTTCAAACATGGTTAAATCTCAACCTCCTTTGTGGCCTCCAGCTCTCCATAAATGGTGTAGACGGTAAAGCGGACCAGCACGGACTTTCTGCCGGTTTCAAAGGTCCAGTCATCCACGCCGGTGATGCGGTCATCCTGCATCAGGGCATCCGTGATGCGCCTTTTCATCTCACTCATGGCGTAGTCCATAGGTTGGCCGATCAGGTCAACCAGCTCGGAGCCATAATTGCGGGAATAGATGGGGTAGGCGTAGCGCTCCACATTGAGGATGAGATAGACCGCTTGGCGCAGGGCCTCCCGCTTGTCGGTCATGCCTGCCACCCGCTGCCCCTCAATGTCCAGCTTGTGGGTATAGCTGGGCTGTTCCTCCAGCTCAAAGCCAATGAGGTCAAGGTTTTCTCCAGTTGTCGGTAGCGTTCCCATCAAGGTGCCTCCCATCTGTCCAGGACAATGTATTTTTGCCCGCCATCACAGGAGATGAGGATGACCTTTTCCCCTGCCTTGAGGGCCAGGTGCACCTTAAAGGTTTTCCTGCCCTTGTAGGCGTGCTGGTGGGCGGCAAAAGCAGCCTCTCCGCTGCCGCCGCTTTGGCTTTCCGTCTGGTGGTCCACCGTCATGTCCACATTGAAGTCCCGGACATTGTTGGTGAGGATGAGCTGGGCCTCCGTCAAGGTCTTTTTCTGGTCCACCTGGATTTTCAGCGGGGAGGCGGAGGTCACGGTGCCAAAGCTCACGGCCATGGGGCCGTCCGCCTTGACCGCCTCCACCGCCGCCTGTTTCACAGCACGGACCAGCTCATTGATGTCAAGCGACAAAAGTACCACCTCGCATTTTGAGCTCCATGAGGTGCTGCCCATCATTGAATGTGTGCTTGACCTGTTCGGCCATGAGGTAGTTGGACACATTGATGTCACCCAGGCCCAGCATGACCACCAGCAGCGTGCCCGCCCTCACACGGATGTCACCAAGGACATCCTGGAGCTTGAGGGTGCGGGTCTTGGTGTTGTAGAGGTCCAGGAGAGCGTCCGCCATCGCCTTGGCGTTGGCCTTGCTGTCCAGTTTCTCATAATATTGCAGGACACCCCATTGATTGATGTGGGAGCCGTCCTGGGCAATATAGATTTCCCGCTTGCCGGTTTCCTTGTTCTCATAGGAGAGCTTGATTTTGTCATAGGTCTGGGTGGCAATGGAGCTCTTATAGTCGTAGTCACCGGCGGTGTCCTCATCCACAAGCATGTTGAGTTTCATGTTGCCCAGGCTCTTGAG
>OHCO01000231.1_pt1 | contig 11281 bp, 13 predicted proteins | sample 1577601 | NCBI WGS metagenome assembly OHCO01 (sample SAMEA3879546, study PRJEB24766) | human gut metagenome | biome: human-associated habitat; feature: feces | place: USA | collected 1985/1987 | reverse complement strand
GTTCTCCATATCCTGCAGGGCGGCATGAATCACATGGCGCTCATAGGCATTCATAGGCTCCAGGGTAGTGCGGCGGCGGGCCTTCAGAACCTGCTGGGCCTTCTTCCGGGCGTAGCGGCGCAGGCTCTCCTCCCGCTTCTGGCGGTAGGACTCAGCGTCTACGTTTACCCGGATGTGACCCTCCACTTCCCGGTTCACGGCATAGTTGCACAGGTGCTGGATGGCGTCCAGGGTATCGCCCCGGCGTCCAATCAGGTAGCCCAGGTCGTCACCGACCAGCTCCACCTGGTAGGCATTGCCCTCTTCCTTCCAGCAGTGGGGGACGGCCTTGGAATCCATGTGCTCCAGCAATCCCTTCAGGAAGACCTCAATCTTCTCCTCCACGGAGCCGGGTTCCACGGGAGCGTACTCCCTGGGCGCCGCGGGAGTCTTCGGCTCACGGGGTTCTCTGGGCTCCCGGGCAGGCTTGGGCTCTCTGGGCACTTTGGGCCGCTGGGGGCGCTCCGCCTTGGGGAACTCAGACTTTGCCTCATGCACAGGCTCAGCCTTGGAAGCCTCCGCCTTGGGTTCCGCGGGCTTTACAGGCTCAGTCCTGGCAGGCGCGGGTCTGGATTCCTCAGGCTTGGCGACAGGGGCAGCGGGTTTTGCCTTCCGGGAGGCGGAGGACAGGGCCACCTTGGGGGCCTCGGGCACGGGGTCCGGGGCTTCATAAGTCACCTGAACCTTGGCAGGCTGGGCACCGAAGCCCAGGAAGCCGCTTTTTGCCTGCTGCAGCACCTGAACGGATACGCTGTCCCGATCCAGGCCCAGCTGGGAAAGGGCGGATTCGATAGCCAGATCAATGGTCTTGCCGCTGGCAACAAGAGTCTTTTCCATAGCTTATTCCTCCTCGCTGTTCTGGGCGTAACGGTTAGGATCATAGGCACGGCCCTTGCAGTAGGGACGGTCCGCAATGCCGGAGAGCGCTTCCTTCTCGGGCTTGTCCTCGGGCAGCTTCCCCTTTCTGGCGGCGTACTCCCGGGCGGCGGCATCCTTGGCGGCAGCTTCCTGGTCACGCTGCTGCTTCTGCAGCCGCTTCTTGCTGGTGTTCTCGGTAATGCCGTCAGGGTTCTCGGCCCGGCGCTGGGCACGGATACGCTCCTTCTCAGCCTCGATCTTATCCTGTTCCATGCGGCGCTTCAGGCGCTCGGCATCCTCGGCATCGTAGATTTTGCGGTAGCGCTTGTTCAGAATCACATCCTCGATGGTACGGACTACGCCGCCCACAAACCAGTACAGAGACAGGGCGCAGGGTACGGTGAAGCCAATCCACAGCATCATGAACATCATCATCTTGTTGGTCTGCGCGGCCTGGGAATTTTCCACAGCTTCCTTGTCCTGGATGCCGTCCTTGTTGGTAACCAGAGAGTCGTTCTGCTTCTGCATAATAAGCATGGACACAACCTGATAACCGGCGGAGGACAGGGCAATCAGCAGGGAGCCGATATGCGCCCAGTTCCAGGCCCAGGTGGAGGCGAACACATTGAACTGGGGCACCGCGCCCAGGTCAACGCCGATAAAGCCAAAGTTGATGCCGCTCAGAGCCAGATCGCTGACGGCAGGAATCGCCGCCTTGATCTGCTCGGCATACTGGGGGATATACTGGGCCGCGATCATCTGTTGGTAATAGGCGTTGCCGGCAAAAAGCTCCGGGTCAATGCCCTTGATGACCTCAATAATCTGGTTGGCAACATCCAGATTCTCATGGAGCATGTAGACGATAGGCTGCCGCACCACGGTGTACAGAGGGATCAGCAGCAGCATGGGCACAAAGCTCCACAGGCAGCCGCCGCCCATGGAGACGCCCTCTTCCTTATACAGCTCCTGGATTGCCTGGTTCTGCCGGTTAGGGTCATCGGCGTAGCGGCGCTGGATGTCCTGCATTCTGGGGGTCAGACGGGACATCTTCATCATGCTCTTCTTGGACTTGGCGGTAATGGGCAGCAGCACCAGCTGCACGATAACGGCGAACAGCATCAGGGCGAAGCCGTAGTTACCGGTGACCCGGTACAGGGCCTCCATCAGATAGCCGAAGGGCACCTGGATGATGTCTGCGAGGTGGAATGCTAAAATCATGGCTTTTCCTCCTAGAGTTAAGGCACGGGATCATACATATCCCGGTGGGAAAATGGATGGCAGCGCAGCAGCCGCCGGATAGCAAGGTATCCGCCCTTCCAGGGGCCGTATTTGGAGATGGCCTCGTAGGCGTAGGCGGAGCAGGTGGGGCGAAAGCGGCACCTGGCGTGGAACCAGGGAGAGATGCTCGACTGATAAAAACGGATCAGTGCCAGAAGAAGGGCCTTCATTTCGCTTCCTCCCGAAGGATACCGGCTTTTTCCGCCAAGCGCAGATAGCTTGCCGTCAGATCGGCAAAGGGAGCCTCCACCGCCCGACTGCGGGCCACCACCACAATATCGCAGCCCGGGAGGAACCGGTCCTCATGGAGCCGGTAAATTTCTCGCAGGCGGCGTCTCGTCCGGTTGCGGACCACTGCGTGGCCCAGCTTCTTGCTGACGGTAATGCCCACCCGGTTTCTGTCCGTCCGGTTTTTTCGGGCGTAGAGGGCCAGGTAGCCATCGGAAACGCCACGGCTGTGGTAAAGCCGCTGGAAGATGTGGTTGAATTTCAAACTGCCGGAAAACTTCATGAATTGTTTCTTCTCCTTAAAAAGGGAGCGGGGCGAATGGATCATTCACCCCGCTGTAGCTCCCGTTTCGCTTATGAGCTGATCTTCTTGATTCCAGACAAAAAGCTCATCAGGCGGACAGAACCTTGCGGCCTCTTGCGCGGCGGCGGGCCAGGACCTTGCGGCCATTGGCGCTAGCCATTCTCTGGCGGAAACCGTGGACCTTGGAACGGTGACGGTTGCTGGGCTGGTAGGTACGCTTCACTTGGGATACACCTCCTGTATCTGTAGAATATCATATGCTCGACAGCTGCTTTTCAAAGGCAGCCGCGCCATGCGCATGGAGGAGGCGCTTGCGCTCTTCCTGCAAAAAACGGGGGTATAGACGGGCATTCAGCGCTCTTTCGATGGCTTTGTCACATTCCTCCACGGTCAGGGTGCGGTCGGCGGCACGCAGCACCAGCGAATAGGCAACGCTCTTTTTCCCGGCGGGAATGGGGGCGCCGCGGTAGACATCAAACAGCCTGATCTGCTCCAGAATGCCGCCCACAGCGCCGGAGATGGTTTTCTCAATGACGGCAACCGGCAGGCTGTCCTCGCAGATAACAGCAAGATCACGGGTGGAGGCAGGGAAGCGGGGCAGGGGGTGATAGGTTGCCTCCGGCAGACGCACAGCAAAAAGACGGGCAATATCCAGGCGGGCGACCCATGCACGGCAGCCGATCCCGAAATTCTCCAGCACCTTGGGGTGAACCTCGCCCACCGAGCCGATCTCCACATCGCCGACGGTCAGCACGGCAAAGCGGCCGGGGTGATAGCTGGGGTGGGTGGAAACGGCGGTATAATCGGCACGGGGCAGGTTCAGACGGGAAAGCAGGCTTTCCACGGTGCCCTTCAGGGTGAAGAAATCCGCATCGCCGCCGTAGCAGCCGATCATGAGGACTGCCTTTTCCTCCGGCAGCTCCTCGCCCTCACGGGGCAGGTACTCGCTGGAAATTTCGTAGAGCCATGCCTCCGGATTGCGGTTATTGTAGTTGCGCGCCAGCGTATCCAGCATGCTGGGCAGACCGGTGGTGCGCATAATGGAGGTATCCTCGCCCAAAGGATTGGTGATGACGACCGACTTGCGCATGGGGCTTTCCGCCGGCAGACAGATCTTATCGTACATCTTGGGGCTCATAAAGGAGTAGGTGACGATCTCATCATAGCCCATCGCGATCATGGCGCTGTTGATGCGGCGTTCAAAATCCTGCTCCGGGGTGACGACCGCCTCCGCCGAGCCGCGCAGCGCGGTGGTAGGGATCTTATTGTAGCCGTACATACGGGCAACTTCCTCGGCAATATCCGCCTTCTGCTCCAGATCGGCGCGATAGCTGGGGACAATACACTCATCTCCCGCCACGGCGATCTCTAAGGGACGCAGATAGTCGATCATTTCCTCACGGGTGATGTCGATGCCGAGGAAGCGATTGATCCAGTCGGCGTCAAAGGGAATCCGGTGCAGGGTGTGGTCGGCGTGGTCAATATCAATGACACCGGAGACGACCTCGCCCGCACCCAGCTGCTCCACCAGCTCCAAAGCACGCAACAGAGCGCCTTCGCAGTTCATGGGGTCAAGTCCCTTTTCAAATCTGCCGGAGGACTCGGTACGCATGCCCAGCTTTTTGGCGGTCAGGCGCACGCTGCTGCCCTTAAAGCAGGCGGATTCAAAAACAATGGTATTGGTGTCCTCATGGATACCGCTGTACTCGCCGCCCATCACGCCCGCTACGGCGCTGGGCTTTTCGGCATCGGCGATGACCAGCATTTCGGGGGAAAGCTCCCGCACGGTGCCGTCCAGTGTGGTGATGGTCTCACCGGGGGCGGCATTGCGGACGACGATCTGACCGTCCTTGACATACTTGAGGTCAAAGGCGTGCATGGGCTGACCGTATTCCAGCATGACGTAGTTGGTGATATCCACGATATTATTGATGGGGCGGACGCCGCAGGCACGCAGGCGCTCCCGCAGCCAGCGGGGAGACGGCTCCACCTTAATATTGCGGACGACTGCCGCCATATAGCGCCGGCACAGCTCGGTATATTCCACACGCACCTTCAAAAGCTCGTTGACATCGCCGCCGCAGCCCTGTACCACGGGGGTGTGCAGATGCAGCGGCAGACGGTAGGTGGCAGCGGTCTCCCGCGCCAGACCGATGACGGAAAGGCAATCGGGGCGGTTGGAGGTGATCTCAAACTCCACAACGGTGTCATTCAGACCGATGACCGAACAGATGTCCTCACCGACGGTGCAGGGCTCCTGCAGAATGAAAATGCCGTCCTCGATGGCATAGGGAAAATCATGGACGGTCAGCCCCAGTTCCTTCAGGGAACAGAGCATACCATCGGATTCCACACCGCGCAGCTTGCCCTTGGTGATGGTCACACCGCCGGGCAGATGGGATTTATGCAGGGCGGCGGGCACCAGATCACCCACCCGAACGTTCTGCGCACCGGTCACGATCTGCACAGGCGTCATCTTGCCCACATCGACCTGACAGATCCACATGTGGTCGCTGTCGGGGTGGCGCTCCATCGCCAGTACCTTGCCAACAACAACATTTTCAATATCGGCGCCCTCGGTCTCATAGCCCTCCACCTTGGAGCCGGACATGGTAAGCGCTTCGCAAAAATCGTGGATAGGCTCCTCCACATGGACGAATTCGTCCAGCCATCTCATCGAAAGATTCATAATTCCTTGCCCTCCTTTCCCTTAAAACTGCTCCAGAAAACGGGTATCGTTTTCATAGAACAGACGCATATCATCTACGGCAAAGCGGCGCATGACGATGCGCTCCAGCCCAATGCCGAAGGCAAAGCCGCTGTACTTTTCGGGGTCCAGCCCACAGCCGGCAAGCACCTTGGGGTGCACCATTCCGCAGCCCAGAATTTCAATCCAGCCCTCGCCCTTGCAGATGCGGCAGCCCTTGCCATGGCAGGCAAAGCACTGCACGTCCACCTCGGCGGAGGGCTCGGTGAAGGGGAAGTGGTGCGGACGGAAGCGCACGACGGAATCCTCGCCGTACAGGCGCTTGATGACCGTTTCCAGACAGCCCTTGAGGTCGCTCATGGTGATGCCCTCATCGACCACCAGACCCTCGATCTGATGGAAGATGGGGGAATGGGTGGCGTCTACGGCGTCGCTGCGGTACACGCGTCCAGGCGCAATGATGCGAATGGGGGGCTTGCGCTGCTCCATGGTGCGGATCTGCACCGGAGAGGTCTGGGTGCGCAGCAGCACCTTATCAGTGATGTAAAAGGTATCCTGCGTGTCGCGGGCGGGGTGGTCGGGCGGCAGGTTAAGCGCCTCAAAGTTGTAATAATCCAGCTCCACCTCGGGACCGGAAACCACATCAAAGCCCATGCCGAGGAAGATCTCCTTGATCTCGTCCAGCACAAGGTTTAAGGGGTGACGGTGTCCCTCCCGCACGGGTTTGCCGGGCAGGGTCACATCAATAGTCTCCATCTTAAGCTTCTGCTCCGCCAGTGCGGTTTTCAGTGCGGCGCCGCGGTCAGCCAGCTTTTCTTCAATGGCGGCACGGACTTCGTTTGCCATCTGACCCATCACGGGGCGTTCCTCCGGCGAAAGCTGCCCCATCGTTTTCAGGATGGCGGTCAGCTCGCCCTTTTTGCCGAGAAGCTGTACCCGCGCCTCCTCCAGCGCGGCAAGGTCTTCGGCATTTTGCAGGCGTTCCAGCGCGCGTGCGCGGATCGCTTCCAGTGCGGATTTCATAGTGATCCCTCCGTTTAGAAATGAAATAGTTTGGCGGGCGGGCAGAAAAAAAGACCCCGTCCCGCAACAGGGACGAAGCCGCATATGCTCCGTGGTACCACCCAGCTTTACGTCCCGCAGGGGACGCACACTTTACTGCCCGCTAACGAGGGCAAACCCGTCGCCGCCTACTTTTTGGTTCAGCGGCGCTGCTCCCCGGGGAACTTCCCGCATCTTTCCCTGTGCGCCCTCGCAGCCATGGGACGCTTCTCTGTACCGGAGAAAAGACGGGTACTTTACCGGATCACGGCATTTAATGCATTTATTCTACCACGGCAGGGGGGCTTTTGCAAGGGGAAGTTTTGTGCTATCATATAGAAAAAGAGAAAAAGAAAAAAGGAGGGCGCTGCCATGGAGCTGCGAAACGGCATAGACCTTGCAGCGGTGAGCCGTATGGAAAAAAGCCTGCAAAGAGAGGGCTTTTGGGAAAAATGCTTTGCCCCTGCAGAGCAGGAATATATCCGCCGTCAGGCACAGCCTGCCCAAACGGCGGCGGCGCTTTGGGCGGCAAAGGAGGCATTTGGCAAGGCGATGGGGACAGGACTTTCCGGCTGGTCGCTGCCGGAGGCTGCGGTTGCCCATACGCCGGAGGGCGCTCCGTATTTTGACCTGAGCGGTGCGGCAGCGGCTCTGGCGGCGGGCTGGCAGCTCTCGCTTTCCCTTTCGCACGAGGGCGGCTTTGCCATTGCCATGGTAACGGCGCTGCGGAGATAAAACCTACCCGCGCAGAGTGCACAGCAGCCACAGCCCTGCAAACCACACCGGCTGATGAAACAGATACAGCGCCAGCGTGTGTCGTCCCAGCCGAGCCATGCCGGTGGAACGGCTCTGCCGCAGGCGGTCAAGACAGGGCGAGGAAAACAGATATCGTGCCAGAGCGCACCCTGCCCAGAACAGCCCGCCCCATGGCAGCAGCGGAAAATAATCCGCCGAAAGAACGCGGCGGCAGGGCAGCCCCAGCCACAAAAGCCACGGGTGATCCCACCACGCTGCCGGCAGGGGAATGCCGGCAAAAGTGCCCTGCTCCAGTCGAAAGGCGAGCCAAAACACCACCGCCCCGCACAGGATCCCCACCCATGGCGGCAGCCTGCCCAAAAGCGGGTGCAGCGGCACCCACAGCAGCAGGCACAGCGCCAGCAGGTGCAGGATCCCGAAGCGAATGGGGCACGCCGGACTGACCCAGCCGCTGATCAGCCGGATCACCAATGCCAGCGCAGCGCAGCATAGCCCCCGCCGCAGGTTACTGCGGCTGAGGCGGGTACACACTCCGCACAGCAGGATAAAAAAAGCCGGCACCACCGCCCGCAGCAGCCGGAAGCGATCGGTCAGAAGCCACAGGTGTGGCAGCGCCGCCGGGAAGAACAGCCCGATATCGTAAATGAGATGATAAAAAAGCACCAGCAGGATAAGTATGCCCCGCACTTCATCAATGCGGGCGATGCGGCTGCTGCAAGGGGCAGGGGAGGACATCATAACACCTCACTGCAAAGCAAGATCATTCTAAAGGAATATCTGATAGTATGGGCAGAAATTTGCAAAAAGTTCATGTCCTGCGGGTTGCGATTTCCCGCCGGAGGGACTATACTATATCCATTATCCCATGATTCCATGACCCGCCTCAAATTCATTTACCCGTAAAGGGAGGTTCCGATATGGACTATAAGCGCTGCTGGGCGGCAGTCGATCTTTCCGCCCTTTCACACAATTATCACAGCATTCGCCGCTTTTTGTCGGAGGGCTGCCGTTACCTTGCTATTGTTAAGGCGGACGGCTACGGACACGGGGCGAGCACCGTTGCCGCACGGCTGCAAAAAGAGGGTGCCGACTGGTTCGGCGTCGCCACCATGGAGGAGGCGTTGAAGCTGCGCCGACAGGGGATCTACCGCCCCATTCTTGTGCTGGGCTATACCGACCCTGCCGCAGCCCCCATTCTGGCGAGCAATACCATTACGCAGACGCTGTTCAGCGAGGAATACGCCCTGCAATTGGCTGCCGAAGCCGCTCGCGCAGGCTGTACGGTGGATTGCCATGTTAAGATCGACACCGGCATGAGCCGTCTGGGGTTTGATGCCGAGAACGAGAATACCGTCCCCTTAGTGGAGCGGTTGGCGCAAAGCGGCAGCCTGCACCTCACCGGCATCTTTACCCACTTTGCTGTTGCCGATGAGGATACCGAGGTAAGCCGTGACTTTACCGAGCGGCAGTTCACGCTGTTTATGCAGGTGTGCAACCGCCTGCAGGCGGCAGGCGTTAATGTGGGGCTGCGCCACTGCTGCAATTCCGCCGGTACGCTGCTGCACCCCGCCTACCATCTGGATATGTGCCGGCTGGGGCTTTCGCAATACGGCTTGGATCCGGACCCCTGCATGAAGGATCTTTTGGATATCCGCCCTGCCATGTCGCTTTATACCGTCGTTTCCATGGTCAAGGAGATCCCCGCCGGTGCCACGGTAAGCTACGGACGGGTGTACACCGCCCCGGCCCCCCGCCGCATCGCCACCGTAGCCATCGGCTATGCCGACGGCTATCCACGATCCCTCAGCAACCGCGCCGAGATGCTGCTGCATGGCAGGCGGGCGCCGGTCATCGGGCGGGTGTGCATGGATCAGCTGATGCTGGACGTGACCGATATCCCGGAGGCGCGCATGGGGGATATCGCGGTCGTCGCAGGTAGCGAAAACGGCGAAAGCGTTACCTTTGATGATCTGGCGCACTGGGCAGGCACCGTCAATTACGAGATCATCTGCGGCATCTCCAAGCGTGTGCCGCGTGTCATTGCCGAAGGCGGAAATTGACCGGATATATAGCAAGGCTCCCCGATCGTGAATGGTCGGGGAGTCGTTTTATGCCAAACACCGGCTTTACTTATTGACTGCACTGGTCTCCTTTTCCCGCAGGTAGGTTGCCTCCAGATCGGCAAGATGCAGCTTGACGGCAATGGGGTATTTATCATATGCCACGCTGATGGAAAAATTCCCGCCTCTTGCCGCATCGTCAAAGCCGCCCATATGCCAGCGGATCGCCGTTGCCTCGGCGGGCTTCAGCCGCACAAAACGCTCGATGAGGAACACGCTCTTTTCGCCGTGTCCGTAGGGAAAGGCGTCCTCAATGGTGTAATAGGGAACCTTTTCCCATTGTCCGGTCTGCTCGTTTTTCACATTGCGGGTACTTACCTTATAGAATTGCGCCTTGCAGACATCGTGCAGCAGGGCGCACAGCGCAAAGCTCTCCGCATTGTCACAGGCGGGGTCAAAGTGCTTTTCCATCATCACCTCATAGACGTTCACACTGTGCTGTACCAGACCGCCGGCACAGGCGCAGTGGTAGCGGGTGCTGGCGGGCGCAGTGAAAAAGTCAGTGGTCTGCAGCCATTCCAGCAGACGGTCGGCGCCCTCGCGGCGGATATTACTCTGATAATATTCAATGAATTTCTGCTTATAGTCCATGCGGCAGCTCCTTTTCATGTTTCTTTTTCCCGCTTCTATCATAGCATAAGGCGGCACGGCTGTGCAATCAGTTTTCCCGTCTCTTTTTCCGGCAGCCGCTCCGTTTCGGGTATCTTTTTCCGCCGTGCGGCATAGAATAAGAAAGTTGACCGGAGAAAGGAAGTGAAGCAATGGAAGATGAGACTGTAACCCCCGTCGAGCAGGAAGGGCGCTGGTTCGCCGTTGCGGGCGATGTAGATGACTTTATTTTTTATGAGACGCCGGCAAAAAGCTCCTCCGAGCGCTGAACCATCGGAGGAGTCTTTCTCATATTACGGCTTACGGCAGCTCCTCCGGCGGCAGCAGGTCGCCCAGCCGCAGCCGGTGCGGCTCCATCATCAGGCTGCCGATGCGGTACTGTTCCCAGCCGCCGGTGTGGGCAAACAGCCCGTGGTCATCGCTGCCGCTGGTGATCAGCAGCCCTTTTTTCTCACAGAACAGCGCCGTCTGCGCCGCGAAGGTCTTGCTGTGGGTGGGGTAGTAGGTTTCTATTCCACCCAGTCCTGCGCTGCACAGCTCATTGTAAACGGCATAAAGCGCCGCCAGCTCCAGTCCGCCGAAGGACTGGAAGGGGTGCGCCAGCACTGCTGTGCCTCCCGCCCGCCGAATCGCAGCGATGATCTCCTCCGCCGGAGGAAACGGATAGGTGCTGTAATCCAGTCCGCAGCGGGCATACAGCGGCATTCCGTCGCTTAAGGATTGGGTCACACCCTTTTCCCGCAGATAGTGCAGCCCCGCCCAGCCACCCTGCAGAGCGTCGTAGCAGTAGCTTCGGTACTCGTCCGGCGCCAGCTGCGGATATTCCGGCGCCAGCCGTTCTATCAGGTCAACGCTCATCTGCAGCAGCAGCTCGCGGCTGCGGTGGGCAAGCGCCGCCAGCTCCGGCGTGGGGGTAAAGCCATACCCTAAAATATGCAGGTGGTATCCCTGCCATCGGCAGTCAAACTCTGCCCCTCTTATCGTCCGGACGCCCAGCTCGCGGCAGGCGTCGGCAAAGCGCTCGCAGCCCAACCAGCTATTGTGGTCGCACAGCGCCGCCAGCCCCACGGCATTGTCCCGGCAGGTCAGCGCCGCCTGCTCCGGTGTCTGTGCGCCATCGGAAAAGTAGCTGTGAATATGCAGATCGACAAACATAGCCGTTTTATCTCCTTTGCTTCAGTGGTACTGATATAGTACCATTCAATCGGAAAAATGGCAAGATGCGCACCGCTGCTCAAAAGCAGCCGGCAGGGTTCATCAAATTGTACCAAAACGCCGACAAAAAGTATGATATCTGTAAAATTGACCAAAGAATGCCGTAAATACCTTGCCCACTTTTTA
>OHCO01000226.1_pt1 | contig 11362 bp, 8 predicted proteins | sample 1577601 | NCBI WGS metagenome assembly OHCO01 (sample SAMEA3879546, study PRJEB24766) | human gut metagenome | biome: human-associated habitat; feature: feces | place: USA | collected 1985/1987 | reverse complement strand
ATCGAACCGGAACTCAAAGAACGCGCAGAAGCAATTCTAAGTGCTCTCGGAGTCCCTGTTTCCACGGCTATCACAATGTACTACAAGCAAATCGTGCTGCAACGCGGGATACCATTCAAAGCAAAATTGCCGGAATCACCGCTGGATGTCAGCCGCATGACGGATGTGCAACTGGATGCAGCATTGGAGAAGGGCTATGCCGAGGCAATGACTGGACATACGGTTCCTTTGGAACAAGCATTTGAAGATATCCGTGAGGGATTGGACGGCATTGAACTCCACGAGAAAGCCTCGGAAGCTCATAAGATTATTGCAGGCATGGAAGATGTGGAAGCCGGCCGTGTAACTGACGGAGACGCAGCGTTGTCTGCAATCAGAGACAAAAACGGCATTTGACATTCGGATATATCAACAGTCAAGGAGTGGCTTTTCGGGGTCGCTCCTTTTTCATACCATCAGGCACGCTCTCATCGAAAACTTCGGACGGTTTCGTCCCAACTTCTCGGTGAAAGGGTGCTTTTTTCATGCCATCCACAAGGAGGTGACGGTACATGGCAGACAGTTTCGGACTGAAGATCGGTCTTGAGGGCGAAAAGGAATTCAAAAAAGCGCTGGCGGACATCAACCAGTCCTTCAAGGTGCTCGGCTCCGAAATGAAACTCGCCACCTCTCAGTTCGATAAAAATGACAAATCCGTGGAGGCTCTCGCCGCACGGAATAAGGTGCTGCGAAAAGAGATCGATGAGCAGACAACAAAAATCGATACTCTTCGCAAGGCTCTGCAGAATGCCGCCACCTCCTTTGGGGAGAACGACCGCCGCACCCAGAACTGGCAGATTCAACTCAACAATGCCGAAGCCGCCCTCAACGATATGAACCGGGAGCTGGATGAAAACGAGAAAGCTATCAAGGAGGGCGGCAAGGCTGCGGAGGAATCCGGCAGCAAGTTTGAAGGCTTCGGCAAAGTTCTCAAAACCGTAGGTGTGGCGCTCGGCGCAGTGGCCGTTGCCGCAGGTGCCGCCGCCGTAAAGCTCGGCAAAGAAGTCATCGCCGCCTATGCAGACTATGAGCAGCTGGTCGGCGGCGTGGATACCTTGTTCAAGGACTCCTCGCAGGAGATCCAGCGTTATGCCGCCAACGCATACAAAACGGCAGGACTTTCTGCCAACGAGTACATGGAGACGGTCACGGGCTTTTCCGCAAGCCTCATCCAGTCCCTCGGCGGCGATACCGAGAAAGCCGCAAAGTATGCGGATATGGCAATCACGGATATGTCCGATAACGCCAACAAGATGGGCACGGATATGTCCTCCATTCAGAATGCCTACCAGGGCTTTGCCAAGCAGAACTATACGATGCTCGACAACCTCAAACTGGGCTACGGCGGCACAAAGCAGGAAATGGAACGACTGCTTGCCGATGCGGAGAAGATATCCGGCGTCAAGTATGACATCTCCTCCTATGCGGATGTGGTGGAAGCCATTCATGTCATGCAGGAGAGCATGGACATTGCGGGCACAACTGCCAAGGAAGCGGAAGCCACCATTTCCGGCTCTGTCAATGCGCTGAAATCCGCCGTGTCGAACCTCATCGTGGGCTTCGGAGATGCGGACGCTGACATGGAGTCGCTGTGCAACAACATGGTTGACGCCTTCAAGACCGTGGTGGCAAACATCACCCCGGTCATTGAAAACATCGTGGCAGCTCTGCCCACGGCGCTGGATGCTCTGCTGACGGCTGTGGGTGAATTGCTGCCCACACTGCTGGAGGCGGTCACCGAACTGTTCTCGCAGGTGTTGGAAACGCTTCTGTCCCTGCTTCCGCAGCTTATCCCGGCGGCGGTGTCAGCACTCATGACCATCGTGAACACGCTGATCGAGAATCTGCCCCTGCTTATTGAGGCAGCGGTGCAGCTGGTGTCTACACTTGTGACAGGCATTGCGGATGCGCTGCCCACGCTCATTCCGGCAGCGGTGCAGGCTATCGTCACCATCGTACAAGGACTGGTGGACAGTCTGCCGATGCTCCTTGACGCAGCCTTACAACTTATCACGGGACTGGCGCAAGGACTTCTGGACGCAATCCCCGTGTTGATCGCCGCTCTGCCGGAGATTATCAACGGTATCATTACCTTCTTACTGGATTCGATTCCTCAGATCATCGAAACAGGCATTCAGCTTCTGACCTCGCTTGTTGCCGCATTGCCGGAAATCATTGTGGCAATCGTGGAAGCCATTCCAAAAATCATAGACGGCATTATCAGCGCCGTGCTGAATGCCATACCGCTTATTATTCAAGCGGGCATCGACCTGCTGATTTCTCTCATTCAAGCCCTGCCGCAGATCATCACCACCATCGTGCAGGCGATCCCGCAAATCATCTCCGGTATTATCAACGCTCTGGTCGGAAACATCGACAAGATCATCATGGCAGGCGTAAAGCTATTCGTGTCCCTCATCGAGAATCTGCCCACTATCATCGTGGAAATCGTCAAGGCCGTGCCGCAGATCATTGCGGGTATCGTGAAAGCCTTCGGCTCTCTGATGTATAAAATCGTGGAGATCGGCGGCAACATCGTCAAGGGACTGTGGAGCGGCATTACCCAGCTTGCCTCGTGGCTGTGGGATAAGGTGTCCGGGTGGATCTCCTCCATCTGGGACGGTATCTGCGATTTCTTCGGTATCCATTCGCCCTCAAAGGAAATGGCGTGGGTCGGTGAAATGCTGGTCAAAGGCTTGTCCGGGTCCATTGAAGATAACGGCGATGAAGCGGTCAAAGCCGCAGAAGGAATGGCGGAGGACATCAACGGTGTCATGGGCGACCTCGCTCACGATATGCAGACGGCTCTGCCAACCGACTTTGATGTGAACGGCTCGATCCGCTCTGCCGTGGACGGCGTGGTCGGCAAGGCGGCATCCGCTTTCACCATTGCCCTGAACATTACGAATTTCAACAATTACAGCAGTGAGGATATCCGTCAGCTCACCAACGAAGTCATGGAAACGGCGAACCAGTTCGCCCAGCGGAAAGGAGTGGTATTCGCATGAGCTATTTCACCTACAACGGCCGCAGCTCCGCTGATTTCGGTCTGCACATCGAGAAGAAGGACGTGTTCTCCGCACCGGAATACGATGCGAAGTTCATTTCCATTCCCGGCAGGAGCGGTGACATCATCAATCCGAACCGCCGCTTTGCCAACATCAAGGTGACCTACACAGTGTTCCTCGCCCGGAAGAATACCGCCGCACTTGCCGCTGTCCTGCGGGACATTAAGGGCTGGCTTTATTCCGAGCCGGACAGATACCACGAAATCACCGACTCTTACGATGCGGAGTATTTCCGCTACGGCGTCATCTCCGGCAGTCTGGACATTGAGGAGCAGCTGAATAAAATCGGCTGCTTCACCGTGACCTTCAACTGCAAACCTTATAAATACAGCTTTGCGGGACAGGAAACGGTGTCGGCTGACAGTTCTGAGCTGACGATTACCAATCCGACGGCGTTTGAGAGCCGACCGTACATCAAGCTATACGGCAGCGGTGCGGTGGTAATAATGATACAGCCCCAAGGTCGAGGCATGATGATTTCCGATTTGGATGAGTACATTGAAATCGACAGTGAATTGATGAACTGCTTCAAAGACACCATCCTTAAAAACGATACAGTCAAAGGTGCGGAATTTCCGGTTTTCAAGCCGGGTGTTTGCACCATTAACTGCAATGGCGATGTGTCAAGGATTGAGGTCATTCCAAGGTGGTGCTGCCTATGATCCCTGTACTCTATGCCGCAAATACTACGGATTTCAGCTCGTTCGGCCTTGGTGTGCTGACGGACACTGTCTCCTGCGAAGTCACCGAGGAAAGAAACGGCATATTCGAGTGCCTGCTCAAATACCCAGTGAGCGGTCAGCATTACGAACTTATCGCCAAGGAGTGCATTATCAAGGCAAAGCCCAACGATACCGCCGCCGACCAGGCGTTCCGCATTTACCGCATCACGAAACCCTTAAACGGCATCGTCACAATCTACGGTCAGCATATTTCGTATGACCTTGCCAATGTGCCTGTGCTGCCGTTTTCGACCGAGAGCCGCTCTCCTCAGCGCATTCTCTCGCAGTTGCTTTCGGGAGACACACGCTTCACGGGCTGGACGGATTACTCGGACGCAAAGGCATTTTCCGTCGCCCAGCCGAAAAGCGTCCGAGCCTGCCTTGGCGGCACGGAAGGTTCCATGCTCTCCAAATGGTACGGTGAGTTTGAGTGGGACAACTTCACGGTGAAGTTTCATTCCCACCGAGGGCAGAAAACAGGCGTGGTCATTGAATACGGCAAGAACCTCACCGCATTGGAGCAGGACGAGGACAACAGCGGCGTATATACCGCACTGCTCCCGTATGCCGTGTACACCCCGGAAGGCACGGACACCGAAACGGTAGTCACGCTGCCGGAGGTCACGCTCCCCATTGTGACTTTGGAGATCGTCCGGGCAAAAACGCTCATCATGGATTTCTCCGACCAGTTTGACGGAGTTGTGACCGAAGAAGCCCTCAGAGCCAAAGCCAACAGCTACATCAAGGCAAACCCGCTGGGAGCGACCATTCCCGCAGTGAAGGTGTCCTTTGAGCCGCTCTGGAAACAGCCGGAGTATTCGGCACTCCTGGAGCGGGTCAATCTCTGCGATACCGTCACCATCCGGCACTCGGCTCTCGGTGTCAGCGCGTCAGCTATGGTCATTGAAACCGTGTACGATACCCTCGCCGAGCGATACAAGAGCATTTCCCTCGGTCAGAGCAAGTCCAGTATGATCACCACCATCTCCGAGGTGCAGTCCACGGTCGACAAGGTGGAATCCACGGTGGGACGCTTTCCAAAGCTGCTCCAGACCGCCATCGGAAAAGCTACCGGACTTATCACCGGCCAGAGCGGCGGCTATGTGGTCATCCACACCAGCGAGGAAAACGGACAGCCCTATGAGCTACTCATTCTGGACGCTCCCTCTATTGACGATGCCGTGAATGTCTGGCGGTGGAATGTGGGCGGTCTGGGCTTTTCCCATAATGGCTACAACGGTCCCTATGAAACCGCAATTACGGCAGACGGACAGATCGTCGCAGACTTCATCACCTCCGGCTCTTTGGTGGCGAACATCATCAAGGCTGGTGTCATTCAGTCGCAAGACGGCTCGTCTTATTGGGATTTGGAGAGCGGCGAAGTCGTGCTTCGTGCCTACGCCACCAGCAAGGAGGTCACCGAGGTCAGCGACCGCATCACCACCATCGAGGAACAAAAAATGCTCCGGCTGGTCATCATCTCGTCCAACGGGAACATCTTCAAAAACGGCAATGTGAAAACGCTGCTTTCCGCCAAGGTGTACTCCTGGGACGAGGACATCACCGACACGCTGGATGCCAACCAGTTTATCTGGACAAGGGTGTCGGAGGACACAGAAGCGGACAGGGTCTGGAATGAACAGCATTTCGGCGGTGCAAAGTCCGTGGCCATTACCGGTGCGGATGTCAAAGTCCGCGCCACTTTTTATTGTGACCTCATTGACACCACGACCAGGCAGAGCCTGTTATAACGGAGGAATTCACTATGGCAACCGCAGAACCCACAACAGAAACCGGCACAGTGTCCGGTTCAGATACAACAACTTCAAAGGAGGCTTCTCACATGAGCAAAGCACAAGGCCAGTTTACCATCATCGACTACAATGACGCACTGACGCTGACGGGGTACATCGGCTCGAACCTCGCCAAGACTCAGATGTATAACCCCGACAACGGCAGTTACACCCCCGACTGGAAAACGAAGAACCTCGTTCTGACACCCAGTCTGTATGTTATCGGCACGACTGCCGACCAGATCGCCACCGCCAATGTCACCTCGGTCAAGTGGTATGTGGGCGACAGCAACACCGCCATCACCGCAGGCACGAACTACGCCCTCAGTGGTGCCAAGAGCCACATCCTCACGGTCAAGGCCAATGTCATGGCGGAGCTGCCCGGCATCGACTATCGCTGTGTCATCACTTACAAGGACGAAAGCACCGGTCTGTCGCTGACCCATCCGCTGACCATTTCCTTCTCCCGTGTGGTCAACGGTTCCGGCATCGTCGACCTGCTGGTCACCACACCCAACGGAAATGTGTTCAAGAATGAGGAGGTCGCCAGTCTGACCGCCAAGGCCGAGCTGTGGCGCGGCTCTACGGTGGACACCACCAAGGTCAGCTACAAGTGGGCGGTCATGGACGCTTCCGTCACCGCTACTTCTTCCACCGGCTATGATGCAGACTTCGGCATCGGCTGGCGCAAGCTCTCGGATACCGCCGACAAATACACCGGCACGGCCACCAATACACTCACGGTCTACGCCGCAGCGGTGGACAGCTACGCTGTGTTCAAGTGCTGTGCCCAGGACACGGATTCCGCATCCGCTTCTTATAACACGAAGTTTTTCGATGTGGCGACCTTCATCGACAACTCCGACCCGCTGCAGATCATCGTCACCTCCACAGGCGGCGATGTGTTCAAGAACGGTCAGGGCACGACCGTGCTGACCGCCGTCTGCTACCAGGCGGGCTCCGAGGTGGATGCGGCCGGGAACGGCAGTTACACCTGGACGAAGTACAACAAAGACGGTGTTGTCGATACCTCTTGGGGTACCAACGGCAGCAAGACCGGCAAGACCCTGTCGGTGTCCAGCGCCGATGTGGATACCAAGGCAACCTTTATGGTCGTTGTGGCGCTTTGAGGAGGTGGTGAGATGATCGCATCGGCACAGTTCACGATTATCAGTCTCTGCGATGTGGTCACCTCGGACACGCCGCCGGAGAACCCCTATGAGGGGCAGCTCTGGGTGGATACTTCCGTGACCCCGCCGGAAACGAAGATATGGGACGGAAATGAATGGGTGGTGCAGAACGACATTGAAACGATCCGCACCACCATTTCCATTCTGACCGAGAAGGACGCACAGTTCCAGCAGACCATCGACGGGCTGAACAGCTATGTGGCGACCCTCACCGAAACCGTGGAAACAGTGTCCAACGACCAGGGCGTCCTGGAGGAACGGGTGCTGAACTCCGAAAGCCGTGTTTCGGAATTGGAACACACGGTGGATGGACTGTCCGTCACCATGCAGGAGCAGTACATCGGCGGCATCAACTATGTGCAGAATTCCTCCGGGCTGAACGGCATCACGGACGATTGGAGCTACTCCGGTACGGTGAAAACGGATGCCTCCACAGATACGCAAAACAACACCATTTCCGACTCCTGCTTTGTGCTGGGCGCATACTCCTCGTTGTCGCAGTACATCCGAGGGGTAGTCCCCGGCACTTATACGATCTCGGTTCGGGCAAAGAAAACCTCGACCATGTCCGGGTATTTCTATGTGACCTACAACGGAAACAAAACCAAGTACCTGTTCAATAAGTCCACGGCGTTTGACTGGACGGATTACTCCGTAACGCTCACGGATGTGACCGACCCCACGTTGCGTATTTACTGCTACTGTCGGGATGCGTCCATTTATCTCGCCGACATCATGATCTCCGAAGGGGCGATCCCCCGAAAGTGGACACCCGCACCCAACGAGATCTACACGCAGGAGGTCAAGATCGACAAGCGGGGCATCGAGGTATCCAACAGCGCATCGTCCCAGCGGACGGTTATCACGAACACGGAGTTCGCCGGTTACTACAACGATGAGGTGATTTTCACCCTGAACAAGGACGAAACGCAGACTAAGAAAACCACGGTGGACGGCGAGCTGACCGTGGGCAAAACGAAGTTTGTCCCGATGCCGACGGCGTCCGAAGGGCTGAACATCGTCATTCTGGATTAAGGAGGGAAAGCTATGGCAACTTGGAAAAGCGCGGCATACGATGGGCGCTATCTTCAACTGGACATTTCAGAAAGCGTGAATGTGGTCGGTAACAGCTCGACACTTTCCTGGACGCTGACCTCTACCGGTGGCGCATCCACTTACTACACCATTGACACGACCACTGTAACGATCAATGGTACGACCGTATACTCAAAGGACCGTACCTATTGGGATGACCGTGTTTTCCCGGCAAAGAAAGGTTCTGTCAGTGGCACGATTATTGTGGCTCACAACAGCAACGGCAGCAAAACGATTGCGGTCGGATTCTCGACCCGTGTTTATATCTACGGTTCACAGGAATACGGCGGCAGCATGACGCTGACTACCATCGACCGTTCCGCACCTACCGTGACCTTCAGTACATCGAATGTCACGGCAAACGGGTTCAAAATCTCCGCGGCATCCTCGGCCACGGCGGACGTCTGGCAGTACAGTACAAACGGCGGCTCAGGCTGGACGCAGTTCTCAACAACTGCAGGGACAAGTGCAAGTATAACGCTCTCCTCGCTTTCGCCGAACACCAGTTACACGGTGAAGGTCAGAGCAAGGCGGCAGTACAACCATGTCTACGGCACTTCCGGCAGTTCCACGGTCAAGACGATGGGCGGTGCTGTGGTGAATAGTGTCAACATGGTGACGGCGGACAATGCCACGGTTTCCATTACCATCAATGTGACCGTGTACGAAGCCTCCTACACCAATACGCTGGTGCTCAAAAACGGCAGCACGACCATCCTGACTATTTCCGGGCTTTCCTGGTCGAAGGGCACGGCGAACCGCACGGTCACGCTGACATCGGTGCAGAGAACAACGCTTTTGAACGCTATGGCATCCATCAAGTCGTTCACAGGTACCTTTGCGGTTTCGTCCTACAGCGGCTCAACGCAGATCGGCAGCACCTCAAGCAAGACTGCTACGGTGCAGACCACGGCGGCAAATTCTGGCCCAGCGTTGGATGGCTTCACTTACGCCGACAGCTACACGACCACAAAAAACCTCACAGGCAACGACCAGCTATTCGTTCAGGACTACTCGATCCTCAAGGTCACGCCCGGAACGGCAACTGCAAAAAACGGTGCGTCCATTTCCAACTATACCGCTTCCTGCAACGGTTTATCCGCATCCAATTCAACTGGGTCTGCTATCACAGTCGGAAAGATCGCCAAGTCCGGCAGTGTGACGGTCACGCTCTCGGTCACGGACTCCCGCGGCTACACCGCCGAAACTTCACAGACGGTGACGGTCATTCCGTACACCAAGCCGAAAATATCCTCGATAACGCTCCGACGAACCAACGATATCGAAGCGGAAATGCAGCTCAAATTCAGTGGCTCTATTTCTGCTGTGACCGTAGACGGGACGCAGAAAAACAGCGTGGTTTATGTGCGGTATCGGTACAAGAAAACCAGTGAGAGCAGCTACGGCAGCTACACCAGCATCTATTCCGGCACGACAAAAAGCGGAACCTCTTTCAGCTACTCCAATTTGGAACTGTGCAATCTGGATGCCAACAGTTCCTACGACCTTCATCTACAGATCCAAGACAAGCTCTATTCTTTGAGCAGTCTGGATCTGTATTTTACTGTACCGCAAGGGACTCCGCTCATTGCGCTTCGTAAAAAGAAAGTCGGCATCAACACGCCGGACCCGCAGGCCACGCTGGATGTGGACGGCAACATCCACATGAACGGCGTCAATGTCCACGGCAAAATGGGTAGAGTGGACGGCTCGACCACCGACCTCAACAATGTAAAGACTCCCGGCTACTATTTTGCGTATTCCGCTTCCACGGAAAAGCACTTTCTGCCGGAGAGCTACTTTATTCAGCAGCGGTACACCGTCTATGATGGCTCAAGGATGTATATCCGAGGAAACTATGGCGGCACATGGTCTTCGTGGCACACGGTGTCGCTGACCAAAGTAACATAACTTTTTCGGAATCAAGGTGCTCTGCGGAGTGCTTTTTTTCATACACAAATTCAACTTTCAAAGGAGGACAAACAACATGAAAGAATTCTGGACGACCATTCAGGTGGTATTCGCCGGTATCGGCGGCTGGCTCGGATGGTTCTTGGGAGGATGTGACGGCTTGCTTTACGCACTTCTGGCTTTCGTAGTCATCGACTACATTACCGGCATCATGTGCGCCGTGGTGGATAAGAAGCTGTCCAGCGAAGTCGGATTCAAGGGCATTTTCAAAAAGGTGCTCATCTTCGCCCTGGTCGGCATCGGGCATATTCTCGACACCCGCGTCATCGGCAGCGGCTCGGTGATGCGTACTGCCGTCATTTTCTTCTACCTATCGAACGAGGGCGTGTCCCTGTTGGAAAACGCCGCATACCTGGGACTGCCCATTCCGCAGAAGCTGAAATCCGTTCTGGAGCAGCTTCATGACCGCAGTGAAAAGGAGGATGAATAATATGGCTTACACAAACAGTTCCCTGGTGTCCTACACCAAACTCAGCCCGAACCACTCCGGGCAGCGTACCCACAGCATTGACCGCATCACGCCTCACTGCGTGGTGGGTCAGTGCAGTGTGGAAACGCTGGGCAATATCTTTCTGCCAACTTCCAAGCAGGCCAGCTGCAACTACGGCATCGGCGCAGACGGGCGGGTCGGTATGTATGTGGAGGAGAAAAATCGTTCTTGGTGTTCTTCCTCCAACGCAAACGACCAGAGAGCCGTCACCATTGAGTGCGCTTCCGATACCACCGAACCATATGCATTCAAGGACACCGTTTACCAGACGCTCATCAAGCTCTGCGTGGATATCTGTAAGCGCAACGGCAAAACCAAGCTGCTCTGGTTGGGAGATAAGAACAAGACGCTTAATTACAGTCCGAAGAGCAATGAGATAGTGTTGACCGTCCATCGGTGGTTTGCCAACAAGAACTGTCCCGGCAACTGGATGTATGCTCGTATGGGTGACCTCGCCGAGAAAGTCACGGCGCAGCTGGGCGGCGAGGTAAAACCCGCACAGCCCACGCAGCCGACCACCGGTACGGTGAAAATGGGTGACCTTGTGACCATCACCGGCAGTACCTACTACAGCGGCAAAGCCATCCCGTCCTGGGTGCGCAAACTGCGCTGGTATGTCTATGAGATCAGCGGTGACCGTGCGGTCATCAACCGTGACGAGAGCGGCAGATACGCCATCATGTCTCCCGTCAAGGTCTCCGCACTCTCCGTAGTCGGCGCAAAGCCTGCGGAAAATTACCGCATCCATACCGTGGCGCATGGGGATACCCTCTGGGCAATCTCTAAGAAGTACCTCGGCAGCGGCAACCGCTACAAGGAGATCGTCAGCCTGAATGGACTGAAGAGCAATGTCATTTACAGCGGCATGAAGCTGAAGATTCCGAATAAGTAATCCACTAAGCCCATCGAGGAGATTTTTCTCTTCGGTGGGCTTATTTTTTATGCCCAGTTTTCGTCAAAACGCATATGTGCTGACCAAGTGCCAACTGAGGAG
>OHCO01000214.1_pt1 | contig 11578 bp, 7 predicted proteins | sample 1577601 | NCBI WGS metagenome assembly OHCO01 (sample SAMEA3879546, study PRJEB24766) | human gut metagenome | biome: human-associated habitat; feature: feces | place: USA | collected 1985/1987 | reverse complement strand
TGGGCTTCGGTGCCATGCTGGGTAAGCTGCTGGCGGACTGCGGCGGCGCGCAGCGTATCGCCACCACCCTGATTGATAAATTCGGTAAAAAACATATTCAATGGGCCGTCGTACTGACCGGTTTCACCGTCGGTTTCGCCCTGTTCTATGAAGTCGGCTTCGTGCTGATGCTGCCGCTGGTATTCACCATCGCCGCTTCCGCGCGTATCCCGCTGCTGTACGTCGGCGTGCCGATGGCCGCGGCGCTGTCCGTGACCCACGGCTTCCTACCGCCGCACCCCGGCCCGACCGCTATCGCCACTATCTTCCATGCCGATATGGGCAAAACCCTGCTCTACGGTACGATTCTGGCGATCCCAACGGTTATCCTCGCCGGTCCGGTTTTCGCCCGCTTCCTGAAAGGCATCGATAAGCCGATTCCGGAAGGCCTGCACAACCCGAAAACCTTCACCGAAGAAGAGATGCCAGGGTTTGGCGTCAGCGTCTGGACCTCTCTGGTACCGGTGATCCTGATGGCAATGCGCGCCGTTGCCGAGATGGTTCTGCCGAAAGGCCATGCCTTCCTGCCGGTGGCCGAGTTCTTTGGCGACCCGGTGATGGCGACCCTGATTGCGGTGCTGATCGCACTGTTCACTTTCGGTCTGAACCGCGGCCGTTCCATGGAGCAGATCAACGAAACGCTGACCTCCTCTATCAAAATCATCGCCATGATGCTGCTGATCATCGGCGGCGGCGGCGCCTTTAAGCAGGTGCTGGTGGATAGCGGCATGGATAAGTACATCGCCTCTATCATGCATGAATCCAATATGTCTCCGCTGTTTATGGCATGGTCCATCGCGGCGGTACTGCGTATCGCGCTGGGTTCGGCAACCGTAGCGGCCATCACCGCCGGCGGTATCGCCGCGCCGCTGATTGCCACCACCGGCGTCAGCCCCGAGCTGATGGTTATCGCCGTGGGCTCCGGTAGCGTTATCTTCTCGCACGTGAACGATCCGGGCTTCTGGCTGTTCAAAGAGTATTTCAACCTGACCATCGGCGAAACCATGCGTTCGTGGTCCGCGCTGGAAACCATTATTTCAGTATGTGGCCTGGTGGGCTGCCTGCTGTTAGGCATGGTGGTCTGAGGTAGGGATTGCCGGATGGCGCTTGCGCTTATCCGGCCTACGAAGGTGATTCGGTGCTGCTGAAACCATATGCCGGATGGCGCTTCGCTTATCCGGCCTACGAATATGATTCGGTGTGGCTGAAACCGCATGCCGGATGGCACTTTCGCTTATCCGGCCTGTGAAGGTGATTCGGTGCTGCTGAAATCACGTGCCGGATGGCGCTTGCGCTTATCCGGCCTACGAATATGATTCGGTGTGGATGAAACCACACGCCGGATGGCGCTTCGCTTATCCGGCCTACAGGTTCGCTGTTACTGAAACGGCGTAGGCCGGATAAGGCGTAGCCGCCATCCGGCAACATGCCCGGCGCATCACGCGACCGGGCATTTTTATTACCGTTTTCCAGCGGCCTTACGGCGACGATCGAGATCCTTAATCAGCCTGTTCACCGTCTCATCGGCAAACATCTCCTCCAGCGAAACCGCGAGCTTACGCCGCCAGTTTTGATACTGATCGCTGGTGCCGGGCACGTTAACCGGCGATGACATATCAAGCCAATCCTCCGGTTGCAGCCCCAGCAGAGCGCTGTTGCTATCCGCAATATAGCGCTGCAAACCGCGATTGAGGATCGACGACATCGGCATGCGTAACGCCTTTTTCCCCGCGCGCTGCGGCAAGCAGCCATGCTGATGCAGCGCCGTCAGCAGCCCCTGTTTGGCCTGCTCACGATCGTCATATAAACCGCTCAGCAACTCCTCATCCGGATAGAGGCCCAACGTTTTGCCGAGGGTTAAATCGCCGCTCTCCCAATAGCCGCGCAGGGTCGGCAGATCGTGGGTGGTGGCAACCGCCATCGACTGCGCCGGCCACGCTTCGGGAGCATGGAAGACTTTATCGTCGTTTTCGAAATAGAGCACTTTGTAGGAGTAAACGCCGCTGCGCCGCAGCTTGCCGACGATCTCCTGCGGAACAGTACCGAGATCTTCACCAATCACCATGCACTGGTGACGGTGACTCTCAAGGGCGAGGATCGCCAGCAGATCGTCAACCGGATAGTGAACATAGGCCCCCTGATCCGCCGTTTCGCCGTAGGGGATCCACCACAGGCGCAGCATTGACATCACATGATCGATACGCAACGCGCCGCAATTTTTCATATTTGCGCGCAGCAGATCGACAAACGGCGCATAGCCACGCGACTGCATGACGTGCGGATCCATCGGCGGTAAGCCCCAGTTTTGCCCCAGCGGCCCGAGAATATCCGGCGGTGCGCCAACAGAAGCTTTCAGGCAGTAAAGCTCACGATCGCACCAGGTCTCTGCGCCGCCTTCCGCCACGCCAACCGCCAGGTCGCGATAGAGGCCAATCGGCATCTGGTAACCCTGGCTGGTTTGCCAGCACTCGGCGAACTGGGTAAACGCCAGCCACTGCAGCCAGAGGTAGAAATTGACCTCATCGGCATGCTGCTGGCAAAAAGCTTTCACTTCCGGGCTGTCGATGGATTGATAGCCCTGAGGCCAGGCTGGCCAGCCCCAGCGCAGCGGATCTTCCTGCACCTGGAACGCGTGCAGCGCATCGAACGCCGCCTGCCAGTAGAGACTGTCGCCCTCCTGCTCCACGAACGCGCGGAAGGCGGCGAACTGCTCATCCCCCTCGCCGCGCTGGCTGAAGCCTTGCCACGCCATGCGCAGTGCCGTCAGCTTGAGCGCAGTGACCGCCGAATAGTCGACCCACTCGCTCTCGCGGGCAGCGCGCAGCACCTTCTGGGTGGCGGCTTTTTTCCACCACGCCTGCGCCGCTTTGCTCTGGGCAAAATCCTCTACCGCGTTAACGTCGATATAGATAATGTTCAGCCAGCGGCGAGAAGACGGGCTATAAGGGCTGGCGCTCTCCGGGTAAGCGGGATAGAGCGCATGAATCGGGTTGAGCCCGATAAACGCGCCGCCGCGCTCGCCAACGCCTGTGAGCATCTGTTTCAGATCGCCGAAATCGCCGATCCCCCAGTTGTTTTCGGAGCGCAGCGTGTAGAGCTGCACGCAGGCACCCCACAATTTTTTACCGTCACGCAGCGCCTGCGGCTCATAACAGCGGGCGGGCGCGATAATCACCCGGCACGCCCACTGCTGCTTTTTCTGCGTCAGCGTCAGAGCGTGGTAGCCCAGCGCCAGGCCGCCCGGCAGCGGCAGATCGTCACCGCCGCTTACTTCGCCCTGGTAGGTTTTTCCCGCTTCGGTCGTCAGTTGCCACTGATATTGCCCCTTGCCGGAGACCACCAGCCGCTTCTTTTTACCGTGAATAAATACCTGTACCGCTGGCACAGGCGCAGCATTTACCGTCGCCGGGACAGGGTGCATTGCATCCAGTAACCGCTGTTTGGTCTGCGCACTGATGGACTGCGGTTTACCGTGCGCATTGATGTAATTTGGGCTGATTCCTGCCGTCAGCGCGGCCTGTTCCAGACGTTTACTCTGCATTGCGCTTCCTTAACGTTTTGCCTGCCAGATGCGGGTCTGGTAATCGCGGATCGAGCGGTCAGAGCTAAACATGCCGCAGCGCGCGGTATTGAAGATCGCCGCACGCGTCCAGGCCTCCTGGTCGCGATAGAGCACATCAACCTGCTTTTGCGCCTCGACATAGGCGGCGAAATCCGCCATCACCAGGTAGGGATCGCCGCCCTGTTTGCCGATGCTGTGCAGCATCTGGTCGAAGGCATGCTTATCGCCGCCGCTATATTTCCCGCTCTCCAGCTCTTTCAGCACCGCATCCAGCAGCTTATCTTTTTTACGCCACTTGACCGGGTCGTAACCTTTCGCTTTTAACGCCTTCACCTGCTCAACGGTGTGACCGAAGATAAAGATATTCTCTTCGCCCACCTGCTCAGCGATTTCAACGTTAGCGCCATCCAGTGTGCCGACCGTTAATGCGCCGTTGAGCGCCAGCTTCATGTTGCCGGTGCCGGAAGCCTCTTTACCCGCGGTTGAGATCTGCTCGGAGACATCCGCCGCCGGGATCAGTTTTTCCGCCGCCGAGACGCAATAATCCGGCAGGAACACCACTTTCAGCTGGTCGCCAATCGACGCATCGTTGTTAATTACGTCTGCCACTTTGTTGATAGCGTAGATGATATTCTTCGCCAGGTAGTAACCCGGCGCCGCTTTTGCACCAAACAGGAAGACGCGCGGCACGCGGTTCGCCTGCGGGTTTTCGCGGATCTCCTTATAGAGCGCAATGATATGCAGCAGGCCAAGGTGCTGACGTTTGTACTCATGCAAGCGCTTGATCTGGATATCGAAAATCGCTTCAGGGTTGATCACAATCCCGGTGCGCGCTTTGACAAATTCCGCCAGACGCACTTTATTTTGTCGCTTGATATCGCGATAGTGCTGGCGAAATGCCGCATCGTCGGCGTACTTCTCAAGATTGATTAATTGATCGAGATCGTTGGCCCACTCTTTTTTCAGCGTCTTATCAAGCAGCGCGGCCAGCAGCGGGTTGCACTGTTTGATCCAGCGGCGCGGCGTGATGCCATTGGTGACGTTATGGAATTTGCCCGGCCACAGCTGGTGGTATTCCGGGAAGAGATCTTTCACCACCAGATCCGAGTGCAGCGCGGCCACGCCGTTAACGGCAAAGCCGCCGACTACGCAGAGGTTGGCCATGCGCACCTGCTTGTCATGCACCACCGCCAGTTTTGCCCACACCGCTTTATTGCCCGGCCAGGTCTGCTCAACCTGTGCTTTAAAACGCTCGTTGATGCGTTTGATGATCTGCATATGGCGCGGCAGCAGCGCTTTCACCAGCGACTCATCCCAGCGCTCCAGCGCTTCCGGCATCAGCGTATGGTTGGTGTAAGCAAAGGTACGGCTAGTGATCGCCCAGGCGTCATCCCAGCTCAGCTGATGCTCATCAAGCAGCACGCGCAGCAGTTCAGGAATGGCGATGGTTGGGTGGGTATCATTCAACTGGATCACTTCGTAATCCGGCAGTTGCGCCAGCTTGCGTCCGGCCAGGTGATGACGACGCAGAATATCTGCTACCGAGCAGGCGCACTGGAAATATTGCTGCATCAGACGCAGCTTCTTACCGGCCTGATGGTTGTCATTCGGGTAGAGCACTTTAGTGAGCTTTTCAGCGTCGATACCCGTCTGCTCCGCGCGCAAGAAGTCGCCGTCGTTGAATTTGGTGAGGTTAAACGGATGTGCGTGAGTGGCCTGCCACAGACGTAGCGGCTGAGTAATGCCGTTGCGGTAGCCAATCACCGGCAGATCCCAGGCTTCGCCCACGAGGGTAAAGGCCGGTTGCCACTGCCCCTCTTTACTCACTTTGCCGCCAATGTTGACCTGCACATCCAGCTGTTCGTTGTGGCGGAACCACGGGTAGCTGCGGCGGTGCCAGTCGTCCGGTGCTTCATGCTGCTGGCCGTCGACAAAGGACTGGCGGAACAGCCCGTACTGGTAGTTGAGGCCATACCCGGTGGCAGGCTGGCCGACGGTCGCCATCGAGTCGAGGAAGCAGGCCGCCAGACGCCCCAGACCACCGTTGCCAAGCGCCGGATCGATCTCCTCTTCCAGCAGATCGGTCAACTGGATATCGTGCGCCTGCAACACTTCTCCTACCGCCTCATACCAGCCGAGGTTCAGCAGGTTGTTGCCCGTCAGGCGACCAATCAAAAACTCCATTGAGATGTAGTTAACGTGGCGCTGTTCCTTCGCCGCTTTTGGCGCAGGCTGCGCCGCCAACAGTTCCGCCAGCGCGCCGCTCACCGCATGCCACCACTGGCGAGTTGTCATTTCCGTTGCAGAGTGAACCCCAAAACGCTGCCACTGGCGCGTCAGGGCCGCTTCAAATTGCGCTTTATCAAACGTTGGCTTTGTCATAAAAATCCGGGTCCTGTGTGAAGATAATCGACATTAGCGCTAGTGTGCAGATCTACGGGAATCACTTCCTCATCCTGGCGGGGATTAGACAGGGAGGAGTAGCGGGGATGAGCGAAAAAATGTGATCGCCGCCACCTAAAATTTTTATCGCACGGTGAGCCAATAATGAAATGCCGTTTCGGTAATAAATTGTTTTACGCGCACAGAGAACGCGGCGAAATAATATTTTATGCGCGGCGAGGTTACCGTTTCGCTAATTGCGCGTTGCTTTTAGGCGACCCATTAATATGGCCTATTTTTCTGCGGAAAATTTGCCGGTTTTTACGCCGCCGCCCGCCCTGCCTGGGCTGAATTTATTCGGCCCATAAATAGAACTGTGACATAGTGCAAATTCACAATCGTCAGATCCGGACATAACTTGCAATATTTCCTCATCTGTCCGAACGTATTGAGATTAATTACGAAGCACAAAAAAAATCGCATCTCAGTTCTCCCTCACAGTGAAGTGATAACTATGTTGATTCCGTCCAAATTAAGTCGCCCGGTTCGACTCGACCATACGGTGGTGCGCGAACGTCTGCTGGCGAAACTTTCCGGCGCCAACAATTATCGGCTTGCGCTGGTAACCAGCCCTGCGGGCTACGGCAAGACTACCCTCGTATCGCAATGGGCGGCGGGGAAAAGCGATGTCGGCTGGTTCTCGCTCGATGAGGGAGATAATCAGCAGGAGCGCTTCGCCAGCTACTTTATCGCCGCAGTGCAGCAAGCGACCGGCGGGCATTGCGCCAGCAGCGAAGTGATGGCGCAAAAACGCCAGTACGCCAGCCTGCCTTCACTCTTCTCACAGCTGTTTGTTGAACTGACCGAATGGCAGCGCCCGCTCTACCTGGTGATTGATGATTACCATCTGATTACCAACCCGGTGATCCACGATGCGATGCGTTTCTTCCTGCGCCATCAGCCGGAAAACCTGACCCTGATTGTGCTCTCGCGTAACCTGCCGCAGCTGGGGATTGCCAACCTGCGCGTGCGCGAACAACTGCTCGAAGTGGGCAGCCAACAGCTGGCCTTCACTCACCAGGAGGCGAAGCAGTTTTTTGACTGCCGCCTGAATGCGCCGATCGAAGCGGCTGAGAGCAGCCGGCTTTGTGATGATGTTGCCGGCTGGGCCACGGCGCTGCAACTGATCGCCCTCTCCGCCCGGCAAAACCACAGCGCGCCGCATCACTCCGCGCGCCGCCTCGCAGGCATTAACGCCAGTCATCTCTCCGATTATCTGGTTGATGAGGTGCTGGATAATGTCGATCCCGCCACCCGCCAGTTCCTGCTTAAAAGCGCTCTGCTGCGCTCGATGAACGATGCGCTGATTGTGCGCGTCACCGGCGAAGAGAACGGGCAGATGCGGCTGGAGGAGATTGAGCGTCAGGGGCTTTTTTTACAGCGCATGGATGACTCCGGCGAATGGTTTAGCTACCACCCGCTGTTCGGCAGTTTCCTGCGCCAGCGCTGCCAGTGGGAGCTGGCGACGGAGCTACCTAATATTCACCGCGCGGCAGCCGAGAGCTGGATGGCGCAAGGCTTCCCGAGCGAAGCGATCCACCACGCGCTGGCAGCGGGCGACGGCGTGATGCTGCGCGATATCCTGCTCAATCACGCGTGGGGTCTGTTTAACCACAGCGAGCTGAGCCTACTGGAGGAGTCGCTGAAAGCCCTGCCGTGGGAGAGCCTGCTGGAGAACCCGCGGCTGGTGCTGCTGCAGGCGTGGCTGATGCAAAGCCAGCACCGTTATAGCGAAGTAAACACCCTGCTGGCGCGCGCCGAGCAGGAGATGACGACCCAGATGGATGCCTCGCTGCACGGCGATTTCAACGCCCTGCGCGCCCAGGTGGCGATTAACGATGGCGATCCGGTGGAAGCGGAACGGCTGGCGATGGTGGCGCTCGACGAACTGCCGCTGGCTAACTACTACAGCCGGATTGTCGCCACGTCGGTACATGGCGAAGTGCTGCACTGCAAAGGCGAGCTGGCCAATTCGCTGGCGGTGATGCAGCAAACCGAGCAGATGGCGCGCCGTCACGATGTCTGGCATTACGCGCTGTGGAGCCTGATCCAGCAGAGTGAAATCCTCTTTGCGCAGGGCTTTTTGCAGGCCGCGTGGGAGATGCAGGAGAAAGCTTTCACGCTTATCCGCGAGCAGCATCTTGAACAGCTGCCGATGCATGAATTTTTACTCCGCATTCGCGCCCAGCTTCTGTGGGCGTGGGCGCGGCTCGACGAGGCGGAAGCCGCCGCGCGTCAGGGGATGGAGGTGCTCTCTGCGCTGCAACCGCAGCAGCAGTTGCAGTGCCTGGCGCTGATTGTGCAGGTCTCGCTGGCACGTGGCGATCTGGATAACGCCCGCAGCCATCTGCACCGGCTGGAGAACCTGCTCGGCAACGGTCAGTATCACAGCGACTGGGTATCGAACGCCGATAAAGTGCGAATGATCTACTGGCAAATGACCGGGGACAAAAACGCCGCCGCGCAGTGGCTGCGCCAGACGCCAAAACCAGCCTTTGCCAATAACCACTTCCTGCAGAGCCAGTGGCGCAACATTGCCCGCGCGCAGATCCTGCTGGGGGATTTTGACCCGGCAGAGATGGTGCTTGAGGAGCTAAACGAAAACGCGCGCAGCCTGCGCCTGATGAGCGATATCAACCGCAACCTGCTGCTACTTAACCAGCTTTACTGGCACGCCGGGCGCAAAAACGATGCCCAGCGCGTGCTGCTTGAAGCGTTGCAACTCGCCAACCGCACCGGGTTTATCAGCCACTTTGTGATTGAGGGTGAACCGATGGCGCAACAGCTGCGCCAGCTCATTCAGCTCAACACGCTGCCGGAACTGGATCAGCACCGCGCCCAGCGCATTCTGCGCGAAATCAATCAGCATCACCGGCATAAGTTCGCCCACTTTGATGAGAGCTTTGTCGAGCGCTTACTGACGCATCCGGAAGTGCCGGAGCTGATCCGCACCAGCCCGCTGACCCAGCGTGAATGGCAGGTGCTGGGGCTTATCTATTCGGGGTACAGCAATGAGCAGATCGCCGGCGAGCTGGCTGTCGCCGCGACGACCATCAAAACCCATATCCGCAACCTCTATCAGAAGCTGGGCGTTGCCCACCGTCAGGATGCGGTGCAGCACGCCCAGCGGCTGCTGAAAATTATGGGTTATGGGGTATAACGGCTAGCAGAGTTCCAGCTGCACATTGTTGTGGCTGATCACCTGCATCACGCCTGCGGGCGGCATCACATCGGTGTAGACCGCATCGACAAGGCTGATGCTGCCCATATTCACCATCGCATTACGGCCAAACTTCGAGTGATCCACCACCAGCATCACATGGCGCGAGTTCTCAATGATCGCGCGCTTGGTGCGCACTTCATGGTAGTCAAACTCCAGCAACGAGCCGTCTGCATCGATGCCGCTGATACCCAGGATGCCGAAATCGAGGCGGAACTGGGAGATAAAATCGAGGGTCGCTTCGCCGACGATACCGCCGTCGCGGCTGCGCAGTTCGCCGCCCGCCAGAATGACGCGGAAATCCGACTTCTTCATTAAGGTATTAGCGACGTTAAGGTTGTTGGTGACCACCCGCAGTTCGCTGTGGTCGAGCAGCGCATGGGCGACCGCTTCCGGCGTGGTGCCGATATCGATAAACAGCGTCGCGCCATTGGGGATCTGCTCGGCCACGCGGCGGGCAATACGCTCTTTTTCCGCCGCCAGCGTCGTTTTCCGGTCATGCCACGAGGTGTTTTCAGAGCTGGAAGGCAGCGCCGCACCGCCGTGGTGACGCAAGATTTTGTTCTGATCGGCCAGATCGTTCAGATCGCGGCGAATGGTCTGCGGGCTGACGGAGAACTGTTCGACCAGCTCTTCGGTGCTGACATATCCCTGTTGTTTAACCAGCTCGATAATCGCGTCGTGACGCTGTGTCTGTTTCATCATGTGTCCCTGGATAATTATGTTCGTTTTCGCACATTCTGCGAGTCCACCAGCGCCATCGCCAGGCCAATAACAATCCCTGCCGTATGCGCGCCGCTGGCAATGGCGAAGCCGGTTAAGCCGAACCATTCCGCCACCATCAGTAACACCGTAAAGATAAACAGGCCGTTCGGCAGCGCCACCTTCGGTTGCGGGTCGCGTATGCCGCGCAGCCAGACATAACCGATCAGCGCGTAGACCACGCCGGAGAGACCGCCGAACCAGGGGCCGGTAAGCTGGTGCTGCACAAAACCGCTCAATAGTGCGCTAATCAGCGTAATCACTACCAGCTTGCCGCTGCCGAGCCGCTTCTCCACTGCGCCGCCAAGATACCACCACCAGAAGAGGTTAAAGAGGATGTGCAGCAGCGAAAAGTGCATGATCGCGTGGGTGAAGTAGCGCCAGGCTTCAAAGCGCAGGCTCTCATCCCACGGCCAGGCGAGCCACGCCATCACCACTTCATCGCCCATCACGTTCATCAACAGGAAGACGATAATGCAGAGCAGGGAGATGGTGATGGTTAGCGGTCCGCCGCGCTCGCGCAGGGCGGCTGAAAGAGGGAAACGGCGGTAGTGCAAACCGCTGTCGGTCTGGCCAGAATGCCAGCTTGCCGCCAGATAGCGCGGATCGGCAGGGTTTTCCAGAAAACGCGCCAGCTCGCTGCGCACGCGTTCGGCCTGGCTTTCGTCCGCCAGCCAGATGTCGGTCTGCTCATGGTGCTGGATCGTCAGGATAACGCCCTGAGTCTGCATATAGTCGACAAACGCCTGGGCGACGCGGGGGTTAGCAAAAGAGGTAATCATCAACATGACGGGCGTCGCTTAGTCCATACAAAGAGAGACAGTATAGCGGAGAGTCGCGCTTCGCCTAAAGCGTGCCGTGCTCGACTTCTGCCGGGAAGTGGCGATGCCACGCATCGAAACCACCATCGACGCTGTAGACCTCTTCAAAGCCCTGCTGCAACAAATATTGCGCGGCACCTTTACTGCTGTTGCCGTGATAGCACATCACCATCACCGGCGTGTCGAAATCGTTGTCGCGCATAAACGCGCCCAGCGTGTCGTTAGTGAGGTGAAACGCGCCCGGCGTATGGCCCATCGCGAAACTCTGCGGATCGCGGATATCGACCAGCACGGCCTGCTGCTGCTGCAATTTCTGGTGGGTCTCTTCGACATTAATACATTCAAACTGATCCATGGCGTTCTCTTTATTGACACGAATTATGGCTAGGCTGCGACAAGTGTACGTCGTGACCCCGGTGATGCGCCATTATGTTATGCATATCACTCTAAATTGTTTTTTTGATGTTACCAAAAGCGCGTTTGTTTGCTATAGTGAGCGATATCGAACATTTATGAGCTTAAACGAAAGCGAACGAGGTGCGAGCGTGGAAATCAAAGATCTGATTGTGATAGGCGGGGGCATTAACGGTGCCGGTATCGCGGTTGACGCCGCAGGGCGTGGTTTATCCGTGCTCATGCTTGAGGCTCAGGATCTCGCCTGCGCGACCTCCAGCAACAGCTCTAAATACTTCGCAAAATGAATTTACTCCTCTTGAACGTATATTTTGCATA
>OHCO01000212.1_pt1 | contig 11633 bp, 8 predicted proteins | sample 1577601 | NCBI WGS metagenome assembly OHCO01 (sample SAMEA3879546, study PRJEB24766) | human gut metagenome | biome: human-associated habitat; feature: feces | place: USA | collected 1985/1987 | reverse complement strand
TTAAAAAAAGCCGTTAGTCGCTTGTCAGAAATCTTAATGAATAAGATTTGAGATCCGCACCGGTTCAGAAATCCATCGTCACGCACACAGGCGCAATCCCCGAAGGTAACCTTGGTCCGTCATGGCCGGCTCGAGCAAACTCGGTTCCGTGGAACTTGTTGATTTGAGCACGTGGGACTAACGGCCGTCTTTTTCAATATTCTTGATGTAGGACTCAACATCCTCCTGAAGTTTTTTCGCCTCGGCATCAGCGTCGGCGACTCTCTTCTGGTAGGCCAACCTTCCGACCGCCTCGTTCAGAGCCACAAAGGAAAGTTTGTCGGAAAGGGTCTTGTTCGGGTACTTCGCGTCGTAAGCCGCCAGTTTCTGGTTGATGGCGTCCGCCGCAAGCCTCATCATCCGCTCCATCTCAGGAGAGGAGGCGACGAGGGGATATTCATTGCCCGCGATCTTTATCTTGATGTTCTGTCCCATTCCTAATTCTCAAGCAAGGCGATGCACTTGTCAATCTCCTTGATAAGTCTCTCTATCTTTTCCTTGGCGGCGGAACTGTCTCCGCCCACTCCGAAAGCTTCGGACAGATGAAGGTTGTTCACCTGTTGTTCCAAATCCTCAATCCGCTTCCTACAGGACTCATTCTCAGCCCCGCACCGCACCAACTCAGCCTGGAGCCTTTCACGCTCAGACCTTTCCGCTTCGTACAGCGCGATCAACTTTTCGATATCTGTCTTTATACCTTCAAGCATACCTCAGGACTGTTTTTACCTGCATGAGCGCAAATTTAGTAAAATATCTTCATTTGCACAAGAACTTCAACTGGCATCACCTATTAAATTCCAAGGAAAATTCATTCTCTTGTTTATCGCGCGCCATAGCGGCCTCATCACGCACGTCGTCATTCCCCAAAGCCACGCCTCGTGCGCAAGAACCGCCAACACACTCACGAAGCATTCCCCAAGCCACGCCTCGTGCGCAAGAACCGCCACCACACTCACGAAGCATTCCCCAAGCATCGCCTCGTGCGCAAGAACCGCCACCACACTCACGAAGCATTCCCCAAGCACCGCCTCGTGCGCAAGAACCGCCACCACACTCACGAAGCAGACCTGCTCATCAGCCAGCGTCCGATTTGCTAAACCAAAGTAAATATTATAATTTTGCAACAATATGACAACAACAGCATTACCATGACAATAACAGTGGAAAACAGGGAAATACCGGTGCTGCTTCTGACGGGATACCTCGGGAGCGGCAAGACAACTCTGGTCAACAGAATACTCTCCAACAAGAAAGGCATCAAGTTCGCCGTCATCGTCAATGACATAGGCGAGGTGAACATCGACGCGGACCTCATCCAGAAAGGCGGCGTTGTCGGCACCACGGACGACAGCCTTGTCCCTCTCCAGAACGGCTGCATCTGCTGCACGCTGAAAATGGACCTTGTCGCCCAGCTGAACGACCTCTGCCGCTCCGGCAAGTTCGACTACATCGTCATCGAGGCGAGTGGAATATGCGAGCCCGCCCCTATCGCACAGACCATCTGCTCCTTCCCTAAGCTTGTTCCTGAATATGCCCAATCGAATATTCCGAAACTCGATTGCATAGTCACCGTTGTGGACGCTCTGAGGATGCAGAGTGAGTTCGCCTGCGGGGACGCTCTCAAGAAGGACAATCTGGAGGAGGATGACCTTGAGAATCTTGTGATCCAGCAGATCGAGTTCTGCAACATCGTGCTTCTGAACAAGGCGTCCGAGGTGAAGCCCGAGGAGCTTGGCAGGGTCCGCAGCATAGTGAAGGCTCTGAATCCGAAAGTGACGATCTTCGAGTGCGACTATGGAGACATCGATCTTGACAAACTTCTGAACACCAGGATGTTCGATTTCGATAAGACGGCTACTTCGGCGGCTTGGATCAACGCCATCGAAGGAGAGGGCAACGAAGCTGATCATGATGACGATGACCACGATGAGGATCATGACGGGCATGAACATGACCATCATCACGAGGAACACGACCACGAGCACCACCACGAGGGGCACGAGGGGCACGAGCATCACCATCATCACGATCACGAGGGTGGCGAAGTCGAGGAATATAACATCGGGACCTTTGTCTATTATCGCCGTCAGCCGTTGGACATCAACAAGTTCGACTGGCTCGTCTCCAAAAAGTGGCCGAAGAACGTGATCCGGGCCAAGGGTCTGTGCTATTTTGCGGACGAGAAGGACAAGTGCTACCTCTTCGAGCAGTCCGGAGTGCAGAAATCCATCAAGGACGCCGGTCTGTGGTTCGCCACGATGCCGGAGGATCAGCTTCAGGAGATGATGCGCAGGGACAAGAATCTGCGTAAGGATTGGGATCCGGTCTATGGCGACCGTATGATCAAGATTGTCTTCATCGGGCAGAATCTTGACCGCAAACAGATAGCAGATCTGATGGATTCTTGCTTAGCAGAATAAGTTCAGGGCGAACGCGAAAAAAGGAAAATCCAAAATTTTGCACGTTACCAAAATTTTGGATTTTATTTTTTCGCTCACGCCAGTGAAACTTAGCGAACGACAGCGAAAAAATCAAATGGTGGATTTTGGTAACGTGCAAAATCCGCCATTTGCTTTTTTTTCAATGTCGCTCAGCCACTAAGGCTTGTAGCAGAAGTCGCTTCGACAAGCTCAGCGACCAGAAGATGTAAATTCAGCGACTGGATGAGGCAGGTTCAGCGACCGGGAATTACAGCTCGGTCACGAAATGGTGCTTGCCGGGGGCGAGGGTCTTGGTCTCGCGGGAACTGTCGGGGCCGGGGATGAGGGCGGTGGCGGTGGTGCCGGCGGGGATCTCGACGGTCCACTCGAACTTGTCGCCGGTGCGCTTCCAGTTGCTTACAATCTTTCCGTAAGGCGAATCATAAGAGCAGTTCACCCAGTCAAGGCCTTCGATTGGGTAAGGCTTCAGCTCGATTGACTTGTAGCCTGGCTCGGCAGGACGTATGCCGCCAAGATATTCATAATACCAGGTCACGAGGTCGCCGAGAAGCATCACGTGGTTGCCGGAGTTCATCGCAGGATCGGCGGTGTTGCCGTTCCAAAGCTCCCAGATTGTCGTGGCACCGTTTTTCGCCATGTAACCCCAACTTGGATAGGTCTCGTTCGTGGCGATCTTAAGGGCAAGGTCAGGTCTGCCGAACTCGGTGAGAGTGCGCATCAGAACCATCATGCCGACAACCCCGCAGCTCACATGCCCGTCGCAGTCCACCTCGGTCTTGTGCACGATGTGCTCGAACACGTCACCCTCACGCCCGTCAGGAACCATTCCGAAATAAAGCGGAAGCAGGTTGGCCGTCACCGTGTTGTTGCCGTAGAAGCCTTCCTTCGCGTTGAAATACTTGGCGTTGAAAGCCTCACGGGCCGCAGCGGCATATTCATTGAATATCTTCACATCCTCCGGATGACCGGCGATCGGAGCGAACTCTATCATCTTGTTCAAAAGGAAAAAGTAGAATGGAGTGGATATCAGAGGCGAGGCTGTCTTTCTCGCAGGATCCTGTGAATGAATAAGTTCCAGAGATTCAGGCGGCATACACCAGTCCCCGTAGGTGTCCTTGATCATCACGCCATCCTTCAGGTACTTCGACCTCATATATTCAAGCCACTTCTTCATCGCGCCGTAGTGATCCTTGATGGACCGGTCGTCCCCGAATCGGCGATAGACCATATCCGCGCCAGTGAAGAACGCTCCAGGCCAGGTGAAATTGTCCTGATAGAGGGTCCAGTAGCGAGGGCAGACGTCCGAGATGCTGCCGGCCTCGTTCTGCCCGTCATGGATGTCAGTCAGCCACTTGGAATAGAGGGCGTGGTTGTTGAATATGTAGGATTCGCCGTAGCAACCCATCGTGCGGTCACCAAGCCAGCCAAGCCTCTCGTCCCTCTGAGGGCAGTCGGTAGGCATACCGCGATAATTGCCCCTGATTCCCCAGAAAGCGTTGTGGTAGATCTGGTTGATGACAGGGTTGGATGTCTCGAAATGTCCCGTGACGGCCATCTTGTCGTACATCACCTGCCCCTCGAAATCGCCGAGTTTCGGTTCGTTCTTCAAGCCTTTGACCTCAACATAACGGAATCCATGATAGACATATTCAGGATGCCAGACAATCGGCTTGCCGTCCTTGGCGATGTAGGTGTCGAGGACCTTTGCGGTACGGAGGTTGGCAAGGTAGAGAGTGCCGTCAGGATTGAGAAGTTCAGCGAACTTCATCGTGAGGGTGTCGCCTCTTTGCAGTCCTCGGGCCTTGATCTGAAGGCGGCCGACCATATTCTGTCCCATATCAAGGATGTAACCGTGATCGGTCTTGGTGATGGAGACCGGCTTCACGATGTCCTGAACAGCGATGTTAGGGTTAGGCTGGAGAAGCAGTTTGCCGCCCGGAGCGTCCATCAATGAGGCCTTCGCCCAAGCGGAATCATCGTAACCGACCTTTGTCCATCCGGTCAATTCCTTACGGGCATCGTAAGTCTCACCGTCGAACTCGTTGTTGGCTCTGATCGGTCCCTCGCAGGTGATCTTCCAGCTCTCGTCGCTGACAACGGTCGCCGTGCGGCCATCCGTGTAAACAATGTCCAACCGGTACCAAAGCCTCGGTACCCCGAAGCCCTTCATACCTGGCTCCCTCATCGTGGTATAACGGCCGCAGCCAAGGCTTACGGCAAGAGCGTTCTGACCTTTCTTGAGAGCCTTACGGACATCGAACTCATTGAAATATACCCTTATCCTGTACTCCGACACGGTCGGGGAAAGTTCCTGGTCACGGGTGATATATTCCCCGTTGATCCAAGTGTCATAGACTCCGAGGCCGCTGATGCGGAGGGTCGCCTCCTTCACCTTGCCGTCAAGTGTCACTTCCTTGCGAAGGTAGCGGGCAGGGAGCACGGTGCTGCCTTTCAGGACATCACCCTCATAGTCGCAGCCGATCCATTTCCCGTCATATTCGGCGGCGGAGACTGTCAGAGTGGCGGCGAGTGCCGCGAATGCTGTTAAAATTCGTTTGATCATTATCTGAATATTTTAGTGTTATTTCTTGAATATGAGGTTGATATCCCGCTCGATCGCCGGACCTGCGATGTTCTCCGGCACGAAAGACCAGTGGCCGATCTTGGCAGGGTCACCGATGACGGCCGGGTCGATCACACGGTTCTTTTTGAGATATTCATAGAGAATCTCGCGGATCTCCGGGTAATATTCAACGGTCCTTTCGGCGATCTTGTCCGTGTCGATTCCGACCTCGGCGAGGAGTCCGCCGCCACCGCTGGCGCGGTAGGAAGTCATCGCTACGTTGTAGGTCTCGTCCATACTGAACGGCTTTCCATCGGCCATAGAGGTGATCACGATCCTTGAGCCGAAAGGCTTTGTGACATCAACGGTGTAGTCGATTCCGGCGGCGGAGTCGAAGTTGTAGGCACGCTCGATGAACGACCAACCCTTCTGGCCCGTGCGCGGGTCGTCCTTCTGTACGATGTTCAGCACGTGGTCGGTCGGTTTCGTGGCAGTGACGATCCAACGGTTGTAGGAGGCCTCCAGATAGTCCTTGATCTCCTTTCCGGTCATCGTGATCACATAGAGCTGGTTTTCAAACGGATAAATTGTAAACAAGTCCTTGTAAATCAAAGTCCCACCCTTGACGAATCCGTCATAGGTCAATGGAGCCGCGATCGAGATCCGCGCCGGAGCGCAGCCAAGGCAAAGCGTGTGGACAAGGTTCACATAATCACACATTCCCTTGTACGCGTCACGGGTACGCATATCAACCTTCAACTCACCGACCTCCTGGGTGGTGAAGACCTGCACGGCCTGATAGTCCTCGTAAAAGTCCCTTTCCATCTGAGTGTCAATCCTGTGGGGATCAACCGGAATGAGTTCCGTGGAATGGGTCTTGGAAACGACCTTGCCGTCCTTAACGGTGACATTCACCGTTCCGTGTCCCACAAAGCGGCAATGGCTTCCGGAATTTATGAGCCCGATGCTGTCACAGCAGGTCACGAACGGCCTGTGGTCGTGCGAGCAGACCACGAAATCCACTCCACGCAGACTCTTGTACAGATCCATTCCCTGTCCTTCCAGCATCGAGCCGTCTCCGGGTCCTGTTCCCGAATGCACGGACACGATCATCACATCAGGCTTCTCCTTGGCCCTCACCTTGTCCACATCCTCCTGAGCCAGAGGAACAAGGCTCTCGAACGTCATTCCGCTCCAGAGTTTCTCCGACAGCCAGTTCTTCATGTTGGCGTTTGTGAAACCCAGTACGGCGACCTTCAGTCCGCCCTTCTTGTAGATCTTGTACAAAGGAAAATACGGTTCCCCGTTGTCAGTGCGGATAGCGTTTCCAGCCAGAAACGGGATTCCGTGCGACTCAAGGTCCCGAGCGATGCGGTCATAGACCTTGTGACCGGTCTCGATGTCATGGTTGCCCACCGTGACGGCATCGTAGCCCATGTAGGCGGCAAGGCGTGGATAGACATGAGGAGAGAGTGTGTCCACATAGTTGAAATAGTACGCGGCGTTGTCTCCCTGAAGGCAGTCCCCCGCATCGATGAAGACAACTTTGTCCGCACCGGCCGCCGCACGGACGCTGTCCACTATCGGCTTGACGGCTAAAAGGGACTTCTTCACCCCGTTCCCGACATAGGTGGAATCGAAATAGGTTCCGTGCACGTCATTCGTGGTAAGAAGCTGGATGACATATTCCCCGTCCTTGGGTCCCGAACCGCATCCGGCCAACAGAAATCCGGCGGAAGCGGCGACAATGATAGACTTGAATATTACTTTCATACCTTATAAATATATTTCAAAATTCCTTTGCCTGCGTGAGCCTCCCGAAGCCTTAGCCGTTTTCCTGGAGTTCAAGGCACGCCCGAGATCGAACAGGACGCTCAGCTTCTGCTGGCTGCCCTGGAATCCATCACCTGTGAAATGGAACACGGCGGAAAGCCTCAGACGCACGAAATCAGCGATATACGGCTGCCAGTAGATCTCGGCACGGTCATAAAACCCGGAATGCTTCCAGTTCCCGCCATAGTCACAGACGCGGTAGAACGGACTTCCGGCGTACAAATCCTGTCCGAGCATATTCCCTCCTCCGTCAATGGTGAAGTAGTAAGGCATCTGTCCCGTGCCATAGTAGGAATCATTCTGAACGCCCAGTTTCTTGTACGCGAGGTTCAGCGTCAGCAGCCCGCCGAACGCAGGCTCAAGCCCCGTCTCGTTGATCCTGTCCTGATGTATTCCTTGAATATAGCTGAGCTTGGAGTTCCAACGGAAGTCGCGTCTCCCGGCGGTCAGCGACACGAAAGGCGAGACAAGAATATTATCCACCACGCCCCGATATTCAAGCGTGTTGGCGAAGTGGTACATAGTCGCCGTCCACCCGGCGCGCAGGAAATCACCGGCAAGGGCGTAATTGCCGTATGTGAATATCTGGAAGCGCTCACGCCGGCCGTGCCCGATCATTCCCATCCAGTCCAAACCGGCCTCGCAATAGCCTTTCCGGGTCTCGTACTTCAGGAGTAATCCTTCTATGTTGTTGTCATAAAACTGGTTGACATCGGAGATGAACAGGGACGGAACCTGATCGGCCTTCACAGGATCCTCCGCCCAGCCCTGATAACCCGAGCCGAAAACGGAGTTCCCGCGCGGGAATATTCCCGCCAAGAGATTGAATTTTCCGCTTCTGCGCCGGCTTTCAAGGCCGTACCAGAATGTCATCTCCCGGAAAAGTCCTATGTTCTGAAGATCCTTGTCGCTTTCGGACACGGGGGCCTCACCCATATTCTTCATCACATCAATTCCGAGCGTAAGCTGATGGGTGAACCGGCCGCCCGCCACCTTGACACCGACCGTGGGAGTCAGCCTGGCGGCGTGAACCGTGCCGGATGTCTCGAACTTGTTGCCAGCGCCATCATATTCCCGATTGTCAAAATAGTACTGAAAATCAGCACCGTAGGTAAAGGTAGCCTTTTGTTGGGCACGACCGGCGAAGGCCGACGCCAGAAGAAGTGTTATTACAATTACGCTCTTTCTCATATTCATAAGCCCGGAAGGAAAAATCCCGCCTCCGAGGCAGTTTATGCAAAATTACTGATTATTTTGTAATTTCGCACCCGTATGGAAGGACTCAAATTACAGACCCCGGTGGAAACCGGCCGCGGTGCTGTCAGCATCTCGCTGAAAGACAGGATATTCGTCCTCGGAAGCTGCTTCGCTGACAACATCGGCGGGAAAATGGTGGATCTGGGCTTCGATGTCTGCGTCAACCCGTTCGGAACCATCTACAACCCAGTCTCGGTCTGCAACTCCGTCGCCCGCCTGACATCCGGAATCCCGTTCTCCAAAGATGAGTGCGTCCAGATGGGCGCCGGTGCCGGCCTCGTCTGCTCGTTCAGCCACCACACATCCTTCGCCCGCCGCACCGAGGACGAGTTCCTGCAAGTCGCCAATGCATCTTTGAAGGAAGCCTCGCTCCGGTGGAAAGCAGCCTCCAAAGTCATCATAACCCTCGGCACGGCATGGATTTATGAATATACCCGCTCAGGCGAGACCGTCTCGAACTGCCTCAAGATCGAGGCGAAGGAGTTCACCCGCAGACGCCTCTCAGTCCGCGAGACAGCGACATTGCTCATGAATATGATCGCGCGGCATCCGGAGAAGGAATTCATGTTCACCGTCTCTCCCATCCGCCACTTCAAGGACGGGGCGCATGGCAACCAGATCAGCAAAAGCACACTTCTGCTTGCTTTGGACGAGGTTCTGGCGAAGTTCCCGGAGCGTTGTGAATATTTTCCAGCCTACGAGATCGTGCTTGACGAGCTGCGGGACTACCGTTTCTATGCCGCCGACATGATCCACCCGTCCGACCAGGCCGTGGATTACCTCTGGTCCCGTTTCGTAGGATTCGCCGTCCCTCTTGCCGACCTCCCGGAACTTGATTCGAGGCGCAGGGGACTGCTCCGCAGCCGGCACCGTCCCATAAACCGATAGCCCTCGACACGTCACCCCGCAATTCCGGTCAGCATCCGCGATGGCCGGAGAATGTTTTAGTGGATTTTTTTGGTTATTCGGCATAAAACGTTAAATTTGCAGAATAAATCAGCGCACCAAACTACGCGATTTTTAAAACGGACATTAATTAACAACCAATAGTTAATACAAAACCATTATTTACTCAAGTTTCGCAAGTGATTTAGGCCGCCGCCCCGGCGAGGTCTAGCCGGTCGAAAGCCATCTTCACTGCTTTGATTTGATGATTGTTGTTTATTACGTTTTCAGTTAACTCAAACGGATCGCAGGATAAGAACTCAGCAATGACGTTGATGACCTCTATAATGAGTCCCCAGATTCTCTGGACGACTGTAAGTTCTACGGTTTCGCCGGTTATTTCAGCGAACAGGCCGCCAATGGTCTCGTACGATTCAAAGCGCTTGACGGTTCCGAGTATGTTGTACTGTATCATGCACAGGGACAGCGCAGCAACCTGCCCGGCGAAGTCCACGCACTGGCATTTGCCCAAGTTCAGAAGTCCCTTCATCTCCTTATGAGCCACTTCGATACACCATCTTCTGGCATAAAGTTCGAAAGCCCTCTTGGCGTCAATGCCCATATCCGTCGTGATGAGGGCGTTCCAGGAACCGTTGCCCTTCTTGTAGAAGAAGAGCTGGACATCCATTCCGGCATACTTGGCCTTGATGGAGGCGCAGGTGTAGCCAATGGAGCGGTTTCTCTTGGTGGCCTTGGCTTTCTCGAGCCGTTTGATGATGTCCCGGGCACAGAGGTCGCCCAAAGCCGTCTCATATTTGGTCTTGCCCATCTTGATCATCCCGATGAGGTGGCACTTGAGGTGCCTGCTGTGGATGAACTGGAGCAGTTCAGCACAAGGGAACCAGCTGTCAACCAGCAGGTAGTCAAAGCGGATACCCTCGATGATGGCTCTGCGGATCATCTTGATGGCGTTGGCAATCTTGGACTGGAACATCTCCTCCTTGCGAGTATTGATCTTCTCCTCCTCCTCGTTGCGCTCCTTGCTATATTGGGCGGCCTTCTGCTTCTTGGTAAGCCCCTGTGGTTTGCTGGCATCCTTGCCGGTCTCTGCCTGTATGGTGGCATCCACCATCAACTGGGTCTTGCCGTCCGTATAGCAGAGGAACATGGCCTTGAAGCCCAGGATACACTTCATCGCAGTGTGAGAAAACACCTTCCCAAGGCCCTCGGCCCTGTTCCCCCGCTTGGGGAGGTCGGTGTCATCGAGGATAAGGCAACGGGTAGCATCTTTGGCATCTGCCCTGCGGCTGATAAGGCCGATCAGCTGGCGGTTGATGGAATGGACAAGACGACGCCAGTCGATGCGACCGTCATCCATCAGGCGGTAGAACGTGTCCTTCTTGCAGGAAAACAGCTTGCCGAGGGCGCTGTCAGCATAGTCCGCCGGTGTCTTGACGGAGAAGAACGGATACAGGACGAGCAGTCTCACCAACTGGACGAAGGTGAACTTGCAGTTCGGATTCTTAACCGGACCCACCGTTTTGGCCTGTATGACGAGCTTGCCCATCTCTTTGTTTACCGCGTTGACCGCCTTACTGGAGTCATTATGTCTGAAAAAGTCTTTGAGTTCAGAAATTATTTGTCTATTTTTGTTCATGGCTAAGGGCAACTATCTATGAGTATCGTAAACACAAGATAGTGATAATCAATGAATTATCAAAACCTTTAGCCTTTTTTATTTCAATTATTTTTCACTTGCGAAACTTGAGTTATTTAATGAAAAAGAATCGCACTTACAAAGTAAACGCCATTCTCATGATGCTGCTCGCCGGCACGCTGTCATTCAGCGCCACGGCAGCCGCCTCCGAGTCTGGTTTACTGCCTGCGACGGCCGCTCAGCAGCAGCCTGTCAAGGGAACGATCGTCGATGTCAACGGCAACCCGATCCCGGGAGCCAGCGTGATGGTTCCTGGCACAACGACAGGAACAGTCACCCTGGTTGACGGAACATTTTCACTCAACATCGCCGAAGGCACCACAGTAGAGGTCGGCTGTCTCGGCTACACCACCGTCAAGGTCAACGCCAAGAACGGAATGAAGGTCGTCCTTCACGAGGATACCGAATATCTTGACGAAGTCGTAGTCGTCGGTTTCGGTACACAAAAGAAAGTCAATATGACCGGCGCGGTGGCATCGGTTGATGTTGACAAGACTTTCGGAAGCAAGCCTATCACGGATGTATCCAAGGGTCTTCAGGGTGTTGTTCCAGGCCTTAACATCTCATACACATCAAATGATATGGGCACGACACCTACCATCAAGATCCGTGGAACCGGCTCCATCAATGGTGACAACACTCCACTGATACTGCTTGATGGCGTGGAAGTTCCTGACCTGTCATTTGTCAATCCAGACAACATAAAGAGCATATCCGTCCTGAAGGACGCCGCCTCCGCATCCATTTACGGATCACGCGCGGCCTGGGGGGTGGTACTCATCACATCCAAGGATGGTTCCGCCGTAAAAGACAAGGTCTCCATCACATATTCCAACAACTTCTCCTGGAACCAGCCAATCGGCCTTCCTAAGTACATCACGGACAAGGAAGGTATCCT
>OHCO01000211.1_pt1 | contig 11685 bp, 3 predicted proteins | sample 1577601 | NCBI WGS metagenome assembly OHCO01 (sample SAMEA3879546, study PRJEB24766) | human gut metagenome | biome: human-associated habitat; feature: feces | place: USA | collected 1985/1987 | reverse complement strand
TATCTGATGAGCTCGCACCCCGGCTCCCGGTTGGACGATGCCATTGAACTGGCGTGTTTCTTAAAGAAAAATCACATTCGCCCGGAGCAGGTGCAGGACTTTTATCCCACCCCGGGCACCATCTCCACCTGTATGTTCTATACGGAACTGGATCCGTACACCATGGAGCCGGTCTATGTGGCAAAGAACGCCCACGACAAGGCACTTCAGCGGGCACTGCTTCAGTATTATAATCCTAAGAACTATGCCCTTTGTTCTGAGGCACTGCGTCGAGCCCATCGTACAGATCTGATCGGCAATGGCCCTAAGTGTTTGATCCCGGCAGCACCGCCCGGCGGACGACCGGATGACCGTTCCGGTGGTAAAGCAAAGGGGAGCGTGCGCGGCCACGGAAAGCCGGTTGGCGGAAACAATCGCTTTAACGGAAAGTCCGCAAAGCGTAAACCCTATGGCAACCGATCCGGAAAAAAGAAATAGAAATGAAAAAAGCACGACAGCTGAAACTGTCGTGCTTTTTGGTGCGGGTAACAGGGGTCGAACCTGCACGGTTGCCCACAGGAACCTAAATCCTGCGTGTCTGCCAATTCCACCATACCCGCATGCACCACGAATTATACCACACCCCGCCGCCGGGGGCAAGAGGGGCCTTGCAAATCCCGGCGGAATTTGTTTTATGCCTAAAAAACAGTCCCCCGGACTCCTGGGGGGGACTGCCAAAAAGCCTGGCAGAGTTCGCGGCCAGTCCCGGGGACCGGCCCCGCAATAACAGGCTTTTTCACACGCGCAAAGGACTCCGGCAGAGCCGGAGTCCTTTGGCGTTATGGCTTATGGGGAAAATGACAGGCGGATCATTCGCCCATGAGCTTCCGCCGCTTCAGCAGGAGCACAGCAGCGCCTGCGGCGGCAGCGGTCATCAGGCTGCCCAGCAGGAGGGCGTTGAAGGCGTCGCCGGTCTTGACGCTGTTTTCGATCCAGCGGGCCGTCAGCGTCACGCCGTCGGCCACACTGTACACGGTGCCGGCGGTGTAGCGGTTGCCGTCCTGGTCATACCAGCCGTCGAAGGTGTAGCCGTCCCGGGTGGGCGTGGGCAGCTTGCCCATGGCCTGGCCGAAGGTCACGGTCATGGAGGCAGGCTCCACAGCGCCGCCGTTGGCGTCGAAGGTGACGGTGTAGGTATTGGGCGTCCAGCCGGCCACCAGGGTCATGTCGTGCCTGACGCTGTACACGGTGGAGGCGTCATAGCGGTGACCGGCCTCGTCGTACCAGCCGGTGAAGGTGTAGCCCATGCGGGTAGGCGTGGGCAGCTGGCCGATGGCCTCGCCGTATACCACAGGCAGCGTGGAGGGCTCCACGGTGCCGCCGGCGGCATCCAGGGTGACAGTGAAGGTGCTGCTCTCCTGGCCCCAGCGGGCGGTGAGGGTCACGTCGCCTGCCACACTGTACACGGTGGAGGCATCGTAGCGGCTGCCCGTCTCATCGAACCAGCCCAGGAACACATAGCCCTCCCGGACAGGCACAGGCAGCTGGCCCACAGGCTGGCCGTAGGTCACCTGGACCAGGGCCACGTCGGCGGTGCCGCCGTTGGCGTCCAGGGTGATCTCGTAGACGTTGGCGGTCCAGCGGGCGGTGAGGGTGGCGTTTTCGGTGCGGGTATACACGGTGTCCGCAGTGTACAGGACGCCGTTTTCATCATACCAGCCGTCGAAGGTGTAGCCGGCGCGGGTGGGCACAGGCAGCGTGCCCACGGCCTGGCCGTACTTGACGATGACGGAACCGGGCTCCACGGTGCCGCCGGCGGCATCCAGGGTGATGACGTAATCGGCGGACCACAGCGCGCTGAGGGTGATGTCGCCGTCCACCAGATACACGGTCTCCGCAGTGTACACAGTGCCGTTTTCATCCACCCAGCCCAGGAATTCGAAGCCGTCCCGGGTAGGCGTGGGCAGCGTGCCCACGGCCTGACCGTAGGTCACGGTGACGGAGCCGGGCTCCACAGCGCCGCCCCGGGCGTCCAGGGTGATGGTGTAGCGGTTCACGGTCCACTGCGCGGTATAGGTGACGTTGGCGGTGACCGTCTCGGCCACGGCGGGCTGCCAGCCGGTGAAGGTGTAGCCGGCGCGGGCGGGAGTGCCGCTGAAGGCGGGCGTGGCCGCTCCGCTGGCCGCGTAGTAATACTGGTCGGCGAACACCGTCTCCCCTTCCACGCCGTCGGTGTAGAGGACGCAGTAGCTGGGCGTGGAGTTGATGGCCAGACCGTTCAGGTCGATGCCGTCGCCCAGGATGTCCACATAGTGGACATCGCCGGTCTCGGTCATGGAGTAGATGTTGTTGCTGGCGTCGGTGAGATAGAACAGGCCGGCGGCGGCATCGTAGTCCATCTCGGTGGCGCCGGCGTACACGTTGACGTCCACGCCGGTGCGGAGCACCGTGCGGCCGCCCAGGTACTTGTCGTCATACCGGATCAGCTTGGGCACGGAGGTGGCCCAGTCGTTGCCCATGGCATACACGGCGCCGTCCTTCACGGCAACGCCCACCATGGTGCAGTAGTCGGCGTCCATCACATAGCTGGAGATGTAGTTGGTGCCGCCGGCCTGGAAGTTGGCCGCGTTGTACTGGAACAGGTAGAAGCCGCTCACGGCGTACAGCAGCTGGTTCTCGGCGTCGTAGGCAATGTCGTTGACGCCGGTCCAGGTCTCCAGAGAGCCCAGAGAGATGCTCTGGCGGGTGGTCAGGTCATAACGGTACAGCTGATAGCTGTAGCCGCTCTCCACCACGTAGTACAGGCACTTGTCGCCATAGGCCAGGCCCTTGATGGTGGAGCCGCCGCTGAAGCTGGCGATGACGTTGGCCGTCTGGGCGGGCAGCGCCGGGTTGAAGGCGATCAGCGCGTCCTTGGCGGCGGAGACCGTATAGGCCACGGAGGCAGCGCCGGGCTGCTCCACCACCTCCACGGTGCACCGGGCGGAAACGCCGGTCTGGTTGCTGATAACGGTGACCACAGTGGTGCCCACGGACACGCCGGTGACCAGACCGCTCTGATCCACGACGGCAATGGCGGGATCCTCCACCGTCCAGGTCACGCTGGGATCGGCGGTGTTGGAGGGACGCACGGTGGCCTTCAGCTGGGCCGTGCCGCCCACATAGGTGCGGGCCGCGTCCTTATTGAGGATGATGCCGTTGACCTGGCCCTGGGGGATCTCCTCCGCCTCAGGGGCAAAGGCCAGCAGACCCAGGAACACGTCGCCGTACTTGATGTCGGACCCGGCGCGGGTGTACAGGCTGATGCCGTCCAGCTTCACGGAGAAGGGATCCTTGCCCAACTGGACCATCACCAGGCCGCTGGAATACTTCAGGCCCTGGGTGGAATAGCTGGCGTTCAGGTACAGGCGGTCGGTGCCGAAGTCATAGGTCATCTGGGGGTTATACTGGGGTACGCCGTAGTAGTTGTTGCCGGAGTAGGAGGCAGCGTCCTTCACGGTGAGGTATGCGCTGTACTGACCGGTGGTCTTGTCCAGCTTGTAGATCACGGTGTCGGACCGGTTGTCGACGGTGGAGCCCGCCGCGTAGAGCTGGCCGTCCTTATCGCAGGCCAGGGCATACACGGGGCGGCTGTGGTCCAGCTCCGCCACGGTGGTAAGTGCGCCGGTGTTCAGGTCCACCTTCACCAGGGAGGCGGGATGCTCCACCTGCTGTTCGGCCCGGTAGTCATAGGTGTAGTCCAGGGTCAGACCGTACAGGGTGCCGGTGGTATAGTCCAGGGCCAGGGCCGTCACCTGATCGTTATAGGTGTCGATGTTGGCGGTGCCCAGGGTGGTATAGGCGGACAGATCGCCGGCGTTGATGCGCAGGAACTGCCCCTTGTCGTTGAAGGCGTAGTAGTATCCGTCGTAATAGACGCCGGAGCGCAGGGAGTAGACGCTGATCATGCTCTTATCCGCGGAGGCATGACGCAGGTCGTAATCCTGGCCGGAGATCCAGAAGTCATAGTAGCTGGTGCCGCCCTGGTCCAGATCCAGGAACGCGGTGAACTTCCCGGCGGCCTCCAGCACCGTGACCTTCACGGTGTCGGTATACTGCGTGTCGCTGCCCTTGTTGAAGGTGCTGACCGTGACGGTGGCGGTGCCCACGCCGGTATATGTGAGCTTGCCGAACCGGTCCACGGTGACCACGTTCTCGTCGGAGGAGGTCCAGGTCTTGGCCTGGTTGGTGGGCCGCCGAGGCTCGGTGACCACGTTCAGCTGCAGGGAGCCGCCCTCCAGACCGGTGACGGCGTCGCCGTTGGTGATGGTGATGCTCTCCACGGGGATCTGACGGGTCTCGGGCTCCTCATCGGGAATCACGAACAGCACCGTCTGCTCCACGCCGGCCTTGGTGGACACATCGCCCATGTCGATGATGTTGGCGTTGAGCTTGCCGGGGGTCCACTCATCCTCATCCAGGGTGACCAGGTACAGGGGGGACTGGCCCTTGTTCATGCAGGGGTTCCAATAGATGTTGCCGGTGTTGTAGTCATAGGTCATACCGGCATAGTACCAGCTGTCGGCGGTGACGCCGCCCAGGCGGGTGGTGACCAGGGTGTCGGGGTCCACGGAATACAGGGTGGAGGCCATGTCGGCGATGACGATGGTGCCGTCGGCGGTGACGCACATGGCGGTGGCGATGGCCGGGCCGCCGATGTCACCGGAGAAGGTGCCCAGGGGGTCCACAGACCCGGTATCCAGGTCAACGATGCACAGGCCGCCGTTGGTCAGGTCCACGCCGTACATGCGCCCGGTGTTGTAGTCGAAGCCCAGGTTGCCCACCTCGATGCCGATGGTGTAGCCGATCTCCTGGGGCTCACCGATGACGGTCTCGGCGGCGGTGGCGCCCTGGGTGACCTTGCTGCGGTACAGGACGGAGGCTCCGCCGAAGGTGCCGTCGGGGGCCAGGCGGACCTGGGCCATGACGGTGTAGACGTAGCCGTTGTAGTACGCGCCGCCCTGCCACAGGGCGTTGGCCGTGACCTCCTCACCGGAGGAGCCGTCCACATAGGTGACGGTGGGCTTGGCCAGAGCGGTGATGTCCGTGGGGGTCTTGTCGGCGTAGGTGAACCAGGTGAAGCGGTTGCCCACGTTGGAGAAGTCCTCCACCACGAAGCCGTAGATGGAGTCCTCGGCCTTGACCACCTTCACGGTGCAGGTGGCCTCATAGTCCACCCAGCGGGGGGAGGAGGTGTTGGTGTCGCTGTCCCAATAGTAGGGGTCCCACACCTGGGACTTGGCGGTGATGACCGCCTGGCCCTGGGCCACGGCGGTGACGAAGCCGTTCTGGTCCACGGTGGCGACGCTCTCGTTATCGGAGCTCCAGGTGACGCTGTTGGCCTTGGCGTTCCAGGGCTGCCAGCTGACCTTCACCTGGCGGGTCTGATTCTGGACCAGGGTGGTCTGATAGGGGTCCAGAGAGAAGCCGGTGGCGTCCACGCCCATGGTGAACAGGTCGGACTTCCGGTCATTGGGAACGAACAGGCAGGTCTGTCCGCCGGGGCCGTAGGTGCCGGCCTCGGTGCACTTGCCGGTGGCCAGGTCCACCCGGTAGGTGACGTTGACGTTCACATAGGTGCTGCCCTGCGCCACCTGGCTGTGGGCATACCAGTACATGGTGCCGTCGTTGTGGTCATAGCCCATGGACTGGATGACGTTCACGCCGCCGTAGCCGGGATAGGAGGTGAAGCTGGTCTCGCCGATCAGGGCGGCGGAGGCGCCGCTGACGTTGCCCCACTCGTCGGCGGCCAGCTCCAGTGCGTACAGGGAGCCGTTGGTGCCGATGCCGTACATCTTACCGTCGGTGGTGATGCCCAGGCACAGGATCTCGGCCTTGCCGTTCTCGCCGGTGATGGGGCCCACCTCGTCCACAAACACCTGGTTGTTGTATTTGGAGGACCAGATGCGGTACAGGGCGTTGTAGCCGTCGTCGTGGCCGTCGTTGTCGCCGTCGCCCTTATAGGCCCAGCCCACGGCGAACAGGACGTCGGTCCCGGCGGCGGACTTATAGGGATCCACCTTGGCGCTGCGGGTGCCGGAATAGTCCATGGCCATGTCGTACAGGACCCACACGCCGTTGTCGCCCACCTTGCCGCTCTGGCTCACCAGAGTCTTGGTCTTCCAGTAGGTGCCGGAGGGGGTCACCAGCTCCAGTGCGCCGGTGCCGGCGTTCTGGGCCACCAGATAACCGTTGACATACTCGGCGGAATAGTAGCGGTTGGCGGAGTCGTAGGTCTCGTTGCGCACGTCGGAGAAGTCGGCCTTGTTCACGCTGAACCAGCCGCCCTCCACCGCCGCCGCGTCATAGGTCTCGCAGCCGTACAGGCGGTCCTTGCTCAGGGCCGCGGGGCCGCTTTCGCCGCCGGTGTGGTCGCCCAGATTCAGGTAGGCGTCGATGACCGTCTCGTTGCAGGCATAGTCCGCCGCCACGATGGTGAACTCGTTGCCGAAGCCGGTGATATCGAACTCGTGCTCATAGACCTGGCCCGGGGTGTTGTCCACGTCGAACTTGCCCATGATGGTGCCGTTGGGGCTCTCAAAGAGCACGGCGGCCAGATAGCGGTTTTCCAGGATCTTCAGATTCAGATAGGTGCGGCCGGTGGCCTCGTCGAACCGCAGGGCCTCCTGCAGCTGGGAGGCATTGAGCAGCTGGGGCGCCTGGGTATCCACGGTGACGTCAAAGACGATGCTGTCGTCCACCGTGTCGTTGCCGTCGTCCAGGCAGGCGTCCATGCGATAGGTGACCACGGTGCCGTCAGGCAGCTCGTTGCCGTCCTTGTCCTTGCCGTCCCATACCTCGCCGTCGCTGGCCAGCACGTAGCCGGGGATGACCCGGCCGTAGGCGGCGTTGTAGTAGCTCTTGGCCACATAGCTGCCGGTCAGCTCATAGTAGACGGTGCCGGTGTTCTTATCGGTGGCGGTGATGTGCAGGGTGCGCGCGTTGCGCAGCATGCCGAAGTCGATCTCCGCCAGGGGGTTGCTGTAGGAGAAGGCGTTGTACTGATCGCCGGAGCGGCCGGTACGGATATAGGGATTGGTGCCCAGCTGGGCGTTGTTGGTAAAGATGCGCACGGGATAGAGGCTGTATGCGTTCTCGTCGTCGGAGTCGAACACATCGGCGGCGGACCAGTCGCCGTAGAAGCCCTCCACCGGCAGGGTCAGCACCACGGGCTGCTCGCTCTCGGAGGAGACGGCGGGGGTGGCGTACACATAGCCCTCGGTGAAGATGCCGTTGGGGAACTGATCCATATAGGCCTTCTCCGCGGCGGTCAGGCGAATGCTGGCCTGCACGTCCACGGAGCCTCCGGCGGGCACGGTAACGGTGTCGCCGCCCTGGAAGGTGACCTTGGTCTCCAGCCCATAGGGGGAGGCCGCGATGAACTGACCGGCATAGATGCTCTCGGTCAGCAGGGAGCTGCTGAGGGTATAGGTCAGGGTCTCATTGGTCAGGTTGTTGATGGTAAAGCGGAAGCTGAACGCGCCGGACTTGCTGTCGTTGTCCCCCAGCTCGGCCTTGGGACGGCCCTCGCTGGCGCTGGCGCAGGACAGATAAGCCTTGGTGGTGGTGGCCTTCACCAGGTCCGCCAGGCCGGAGCCCTGGGCCCGGGGGGAATACTCCAGCGCATCGGTGGCCATCAGCGGGGAGGCGGTGCTCATCAGCAGGTCCGCAGCGATCTGGCGCTGCTGCGCGCCGGTGTACTGGGGATAGTTCTTGTCCAGATACTGGATCAGGACCGCCATGGCGCCGGTGATCTGGGGCGTGGCCATGGAGGTGCCGCTCATGGTGCCGTAGTAGGAGCCGGAGATGGCGGGGTCCACCGTGGAGTAGATGCTGCCGCCCACGCCGGCGATCTCGGGCTTGAGCTTCAGATCCGGGGTCACGCCCCAGGAGGAGAAGCTGCTGACGGTGCGGTCCATCTTAAAGGTCTTGGTGTCGGCGTTGCAGACCTTCAGCCGGGCGTTTCCGGCGTCGGCCTGGGCCTGGAGCGCAGCTCCGGCGGCCTTGGTCACGCTGACGCAGGGGATGTTGCCCGCGCCGTCGTTGATCTGCATATTGAGGATGCCCAGGGCGTTGTTATACACCACGCAGGCGATGGCGCCGTGGGCCTGGGCAATGGACTGCTTCTCGGGGAAGGAGCTGCTGCCCCGGGACACAACGGCCACCTTGCCGCTGACGTCCAGGCCCTCATAGTCCGCCTCGGTGCCGTAGCCCGGGACCATGACATAGGACAGCTCCTGATTGCGGAAGTTGGCCAGGAAGCTGGTGGCGGAGGAGGCGGCGGTGTCCTGATAGCCGAAATCAGTGCCGCCCACGGTGATGTACAGCTGCTCATAGCCGTCGTTGTCCACAGAGGCCACGGACAGGGCGGCGGAATAGGTGGCGGGAGTGCCCACCAGGCCGGTATCGGGGTTCTCCAGCAGGGACATGTTGGTGCCCCAGTGGTTGCCGTAGGCATTGTTGGTGTCGTTGCCGGCGGCAATGAGCACCTGAATGTCGGAATCCTGGAACAGCTTCATGGCCTCCAGCATATCCGGCGTATCGGTAAAGCCCGCGGCGGAGCCCAGGGACAGGTTCACGCTGTCCACCTTCAGGCGGACGCAGTCCTCCAGGGCGGCCAGGATGGTGGCCCAACCGGCGCCGCCGCCGGACTGGAACACCTGCATCACCACCAGCTGGGCGTCGGGCGCCACGCCGATGACGTTGCTGCCGTCCACCTTGTTGGCGGCGGCGATACCGGCCACATGGGTGCCGTGGTCGGACCCGGCGTAGGTATTGGACACGTCAAAGTCGCTGGTGGCATAGTTGAACACGAAGGGGATCTTGGTGTTGTAATAGGAGCGGTTGAGCTTGGAGGTGCTCTTGCCCGCGTTCAGGGTGGACCAGATATCGTCCACGCTCTGGCGGGTCATGGGGTCCTCCAGCTTTTCCTCGGGCAGCGCGCCGAAGTTGGGGTGCGTTACCAGGATGCCGGTATCCAGGATGGCGATGCGCATGCCCTTGCCGGTATAGCCGGAGCTGTTGAGCACGTTGGCGCCGATCATGGTGGAGGCGTTGTTGGTATAGGGCTGCGCGTCGTCCAGACCGTCCTCCGGCAGGGAGAAGGTGGGCGCAACGTACACGCTTTTCACGCCCTTGACCTTTTCCAGGCTGGCCTTGTTTTCATAGGCGGTGGTCACGGAAAAGGCGGTGGCTGCGATGGTGTAGTCATAGCCCAGCTGATACTCCGTGCCGGACAGGGCCTTGGCAGCCCGGGCCTTCACGGCGTTCAGGGCGCTGAGCTGACGGCTCTCGTGCTTCTGCACGGAGGCAGTCTGCCGGGCGATCTCGCCGGCGGAGTATACCTCCAGCAGCGGCTTTTCCGACACGGTCACAATGAACGTGACCTGGTCGGAGGGGGCGAAGCCGTCGGCTGCGCCGCTTTGGGAGAAGGGCTGCGAGGCCGGCTCCAGCCGGTCCGTCTGGTTTGCGGGTTCGTTCTGTTCCTGAAGGCTGGGGGAAAGGCCGGTCTCCCGGCTGTTCGCGGTCAGGGACAGGGGGCCGTTGGTGCTGTCGGCAGCGCCGCCCGCGGCGGCGTAAGCCAGAGGCAGGCTATTGAACAGCATAGCCAGCACCAGCATAACGGCAAGCACTCTCTTTTTCATATCTGACCTCCTTAATGATTTGCCCGCTCATTCTGCCAAAAGTCGGCTTCTCCCGGCAAAATGTCTAAGCACTTATATTTTACAAAAGATATTGATTTCGGTCAACAAAATGTTGTGTATTTTTGTGGAAAATGCATAACATATTTTAATCGTAGCCATAAGGGTATCTGTTTTTTCGCCTGACGTGCAAAAACAGCGCCTGCTGTCCGCAATTGGCAGACAGCAGGCGCCGGCTACAGCTGCGGAGCAGGTTTTACCGGGGCGGCGGGAGTGGAGCTCCAGCGAAAAAATATACCAAAGGAGCCGCACCCGGCCGGGCACGGCTCCTTTGGCTCGAGGGAAAAAGCTCTATGCCCGCGTGTCGGTGGCCGTGGAGAGCATCGAGGCCGGTGAGGCGGAGCTTCTGGCGGACCAGAGCCTGGACGGCGGCGTGGTGCATGTGGCCGCCAGCGGCCTGGCCCTGCGGGGGTGCCTGCTGCGGGTGCTGACCCGCTATCGCCGGGAGCACCCCCATGTGCGCATCTGCCTGACCAATCACTCCACGCCCCAGGGCCTTACCGCCGTTCAGAACGGGCTGGCGGACTTCGCCGTGGTATCCGAGGGCTCCGCGGTGCCGGATTCCCTGACCAAGCAGCGGGTGGGCCGCATCCAGGAGGTCCCCGTGTGCACCGATATCTTTCCGGAGCTGCTGGAGGGCCCGGTGACTCTGGCCCAGTTGGCGGCATATCCCATCATCAGCCTGACGGATGGCACCTCCTCCCACAGCTTTTACGTGGAGCTGTTTCTGCGGAACCGGCTTCCCTTCCACCCGGATATCGAGGTGGAGACCATCGACCAGGTGCTGCCGGTGGTGCTCAGCGGCCTGGGCGTGGGCTTCGTTCCCCGGGAAATGCTGGTGGGCCCGGCGGCACTTGCAAAATTCCCTGTCATGCGCTACACTGTACCCAAACCCAACGCAAAGGAGATACGCTATGTTTCAGGGATACAGCCAGGAGACCGTGGATTTCATGTGGGGCATCCGCTTCAACAACGAACGCGGCTGGTTCCTGGCCCATAAGGACGATTACCAGCAGCACCTGCTGGCCCCCACCCGTGAGCTGGCCCAGCAGATCGCCGATCATCTGGGCGTGGAGCTGGAAGTGGTGGATATGTCCTTTGACGGCATCATCCCCGCCGTGAAGTCCGGTCAGGTGGATCTGGGCATCGCCGCCTTCACCAAGACCCCTGAGAGAGCCGAGGAGATCGACTTCAGCGACCTGTATGAGAAAAGCGCTCAGCTTCTCATTGTAAAGGCAGGCAACGCGGACCTGTATTCCACCAAGGAATCTCTGGCAGGCCAGAAGGTCGGCGCGCAGAAGGGCACCATCCAGTCTCAGCTGATCCAGACCGCTCTGCCTGACAGCGAGCTGTTCGAGCTGGAAAAGTATCCTGCTCTGGCGCTGGAAGTCCAGAACGGCAACATCGCCGGCCTGGTGGTGGATCAGGCTGTGGGCGAATCTCTGATCGCCACCAGCAACGGCGGTCTGGAAGTCTCCAACTTCGCCTTCACCTCTGAGGAAGCCTCCTTCGGCAAGGCCGTTGTGGCCGCCAAGGGCAGCGAGGATCTGCTGGCAGAAGTCAACACCGTCATCAATCAGGTGGTCAATGACGGCAGCTACCTGAAGGCTTATGACGAGGCTGTGGAGCTGGCAGCCAGCATGGGTCTGTAAAATAAATACCGATTCTGATTAGAACCAAGCACGGACGCGCGGGGAACCAACTCTGGTTCCTCGCGTGCCCGCCTGATATTTGCCGGATACCGGCACACAAACAAGGAGGAATTCTCCCATGGCCTTTTTGGAAACCATGGCAAAGCTGATAGAACGCTACAACAGCTTTTTCACCGAAGGCATCGTCAACACCCCGAAAGACATTTATTCCATCGAAGTCACCGAAGGTTGTCGCGGCGGAAAAAATGTCGACGTCACCATTGCGGCCGACTGTTTCTGGCACTTAAAAAAACGGCGCCGCTCACTCGTCGGCC
>OHCO01000210.1_pt1 | contig 11686 bp, 16 predicted proteins | sample 1577601 | NCBI WGS metagenome assembly OHCO01 (sample SAMEA3879546, study PRJEB24766) | human gut metagenome | biome: human-associated habitat; feature: feces | place: USA | collected 1985/1987 | reverse complement strand
CCCAGCGATAGCGACGAGCCTGTGTTCATGGAGGCCACGCCATGCTGATCGAAGAAGTTGAGTGCAGGGCAAGGGCCAGAGAAAAGGAAAAGGCTGCGCTCATGCGGGATGCAAAGCTGGAGGTCGCCTATAACATTATTTCGGAGGTTTACCGGGAGGCTGCTGCAGAAAGCTACCCCAACTGGACAAAGCAAAAGCAGAATGACATGGACGAAGTCGCGGATTGCACCCATGTAATTCTCAAACTGATCTGGTCGATACCTTCTCATACTTCTTATATGCTGATTTCACCTGAACACATGAACATTACCAGAAACCTCCTGCACGAGTGGTACCACGGCGGGGCCAGAACCCCGGCAGACGTTCAGAGGCTGGCGCAGGAGAACCTCGGCCTGACGCTCACCGCCGAAAAAGTCAAAAAGATCCTCGAAGATCAGATTCCTCTGGAACAGTGGTATCAGACAAGGATCATGGCAGCCATTCGGCAGCTTTACCCGGAAGCCTTTGTCCGCAAGATTGCAGCCGGAGTTTACAGTGAGCGGGGATTCCCGGATGTACTGGTGATCATTGATGGCCTGTACATCGGCCTCGAAATCAAGCGACCATTCCTCGGAAAGCCGACCCCGCTCCAACTCGACACCATCGAAGCAATCAAGAGAGCCGGAGGAACGGCGAGAGTCGTCTGTCTCCCGGAAGAAGCAGTGGAGGCCATCGAATATGCTACAGCAGGTCTTTGATATTTTGTGGGAGGCTGCGCAGGATGCCGCCCAGCGCATCTCGGACTTCTTCAGAAGAATCGGCGAGTGGGCCAAAGAGGTGTCGCAGAAAGTCCTCCGGGCCTACGCCGGAAACATGGCAATCCTCTATGGCCTTGCCACCGAGAAGCAGATCCGGCTCATGTACCATCGGAGGCCGAGGATTCGGAAGAAGTGGTATCACATCATCCTGCGCCGCATCCGCAGGTTTTTGAAAACGGCGGTGATTCCGACATGAAGAAGAAAAACGCTATCCCATTCAAACCGAAGCCGTTCAGCCTGAAATCCAAGGCCAAGCAGCGCACGGCAGAGGACGCACTGGCCGGGATGCGCACCCTCCCGATTCCAGCCCTCGTCACGACCATCAACATGATGATCGGCGTTCTTTCGGAGCGAGGATTCCAGATCTACGACTGGGATAACAAGGACAAGGCGGTCTATAAGCTGGTGTTCAGAGGCGGCAAAATCTACGCCCTCATTCCACACACTGCCAAAAAGGAGGATGCCTCCCATTCAGAAACACCCGTCTCAGATGAGCGAGGATGAGCGCATCTTCCTCAAGCGATACCTGAGCCAATATTACCGAGCAAAGGAGCGGCAGAAGATCCTGCGGGAAAGGCTGGCCGACATTCGGACAGAACTGGACCCAGCCGGAAAGAACGGTCGGAACACATCCCTCGCCATCAAGATGGCCGAAATTGAGGACAGAATCGCCCAGCAGTCGGAGATCGAAGCGACGGCCATTCTGGACATTATGGAAGTCCTCGAATTCCTCCCGCAGGATTCCGTAGAGCGGGAGATCATGGAAATGCGCCACATCGACTGCAAGCCGTGGAACGAGATCATGCGCACCATCCACCTGTCAAGGGCACCGTGCTTCAGACGGTACAGCACAGGGCTGGAATGGCTATACGCCTACAAAAAGGTGCGCACCACGCTGGCCGAGTTCAGGGCGAGGGTCGAGCGCACAGAAAAGGACGGCCACTAAAAAACAAAGACCGGGGCATAGTTCCGGGGCAGCACACTGGGAATTCCCGCACAGAGAAATCCCGGCCAAGGCTCCCGGCTATGCCCCGGCTTTTTCTTTTCCCATTATGGATTTTAGGCTCACCCCTCGCACACCCCGGATTCCATGCCCCGGCTGTCGCCCGGAAATTTTGCGCCGTGTTCAGGGATTCAAAAAAAGCACAAAACCATACGCCCGGAAACAAAGCACCCCCTGTCTGGCCCTGCTTTTTACCAGCGGTAAAAACAGCCCCTGTGTGGCGTGGGAGCAAGGTCATTCGGAACCGTGGACACCCGGCAGCACAGCCCCACAGCACAGAGCGGCGCAGGGGCGCAGCGGGGTCGAGGCGGGGCAACCGCAGGGCAGCGAAAGAAGATACCCAAAGAGACCCCAGAAGTCAATACAATGGTCGCATGGACAAGGGCCAGCCCGCCCAAGCCCATCACGAGTAGGCATCGTGTTGTGTTCTCTCCTTTATACCTTTTCACGGACAAAGGCACACCCCGCAACCACGCTCGGTGCGCCTTTGTGTTGGAGAGAGAGGGGCTACCCCCTCCCCGGCCACGGCGTAGGTACTACCCCGCCCGGAGAATGATGCGGGGCGAGGAAGGCCCGAAGGTTTTTCGCCTGAAAACTAAAAAAATTTTAGCATTTCGTTACGCAAACCCCATTCAGACCCCACATAGGAGGTGAACGCCATGCAGCAGACCAACCCCATGCGGATGGAGAGACGGCGACTGGCCGACCTCATTCCCGCCGCCTACAACCCCAGAAAAGCCCTGACCCCGGAGTATCAGGACATAAAGGCCAGCATTCAGGGGCTGGGCTACGCTGACCCCATCGTCATAAATTACGATGGCACCATCATCAAAGGACACCAGCGGCGTACCGTGATGATGGACATGGGCATCGAAGAAGCCGAGGTCGTCGTTCTGGACATCCGGGACAAGGCCAAGGAAAAGATGATCAACGTGGCCCTGAACAAGATCACCGGCAAGTGGGATCTTCAGATTTTGAAAGACCTCCTGTCCGATCTTGACCTCAACGGCTACGACTTCTCCGTGACCGGCTTCCATCAGGACGACCTCGAAGATTTGATCCAGCAGCTGGATGTGCCGGAAGAAGCCCATGATGACGACTTCGACCCGGATGCAGCCAAGGAAGAAATCGAAACCCCGGTCACACGCCGGGGCGACATTTGGAAGCTGGGCCGCCACCGCCTGATGTGCGGCGATGCCACGTCTCTGGACGATGCGGAAATTCTCATGGCCGGGAGCAAACTCGACCTCGTAATCACTGACCCGCCCTACAACGTGGACTACGGCGCAAAAGTTGGTTTTCTGAACGACTACCTCGACCAGACCGACAGCCGCACGAACAGCGTCATCGAGAACGACCACATGGATGCGGCCAGCTTTTACAGTTTTCTGCTGGCCGCATTTCAGGCCATGAACGATGCCATGCGCACAGGCGCAGCGATTTATGTTTTTCACGCCGAGAGCACCGGGCTTCAGTTCCGGCAAGCCTATTCTGATGCCGGGCTGAAACTGGCCCAGTGCCTGATATGGGAGAAAAACGCATTTGTTCTCGGTCGCCAAGACTATCAGTGGCGGCACGAACCGATTCTCTACGGCTGGAAAGAGGGAGCGGGTCACTACTTCATCAATGACCGCACACAGGACACCGTTCTTCTGGACGACCTGCCCGACTTCCAGTCAATGAAGAAGCAGGAACTTCTGGCCTTCATCGACCAGATGCTCCGGGAATACAAGGATCAGACCACGGTTCACTTTGAGCCGAAACCGACCCGAAACGATATGCACCCGACCATGAAGCCTGTACCTCTGATCGGACGGTTGATGAACAACTCCAGCCGCCCCGGATGGATGGTCGGTGACTTTTTCGCCGGGAGCGGGTCCACCCTGATGGCAGCAGAGCAGCTCGGACGGACGGCATTCTGCATGGAACTGGACGAGAAGAACTGCGACGTAATCATAAAGCGGTGGGAAACCTACACCGGGCAAAAGGCAGAGAAGCTCTAACCGCCGTATGACAGACCACGAATTACAACTAGCTATCAGCGGGGGGGGGCTCTATTTGAACGATAAAGGCGAAGTTGCAGGCGGCTCCATGTACCGCGTGGAGGTCATCGCCAAACTGTTCGGAGTAACCGTCCGCCGTATTCAGCAACTCACACAGGAGGGCGTTCTTCCCACGACCGAGACCCCGGAGGGTAGACGTTACGATCTGGTTCCCACGATCCAGAAGTACGTCAAATACCTTTCGGACAAAGCCTACGGCAAGAACCGCTCCGAAAAAGAAATGGACCTGAGAGAACAAAAACTTCAGGCCGATATCGCCCTGAAAGAAGCGCAGGGCGAACTCCACAACATGAAGCTGTCCGTTGCATCCGGGCAGCTTGTGGACGTGGAAAAGGTCAAAGAGGACTACAGTCGATTCTTCACGACCTTCAAAAAATTCGCCATGTCGCTCCCCGGACGGCTGACCAGCATGGTGAGCGGCTACGTCGAACCACTAGAAGCCCGGAAGATAGAACGTGACCTGCAGGGGGAGGTCAATCGACAACTCGAAGCGTTCTATCTGGCCGCAGTAACAGAAATCCCGGACAAGGGCAATGGCAGCAAACCGAAAGCCCCGGATTCGTAAATTTCTGGTAACCCCCTACCAAAAAGAGGCCCTGCGCTACCTGCGTCCGCCAGAGGACATCAATGTTTCAGAGTGGGCGGCGAAGTACCGTGTTCTGGAGAGCAAAACTTCCTCCGTGTCCGGCCCTTGGATGAACGACAAGACCCCATACCTCGTGGGTATCATGGACGAACTCCGAAACCCTGAAACAGTGGAAACAATCTTTTGCAAACCTACGCAGGTCGGCGGCACCGAGGTGATCTTAAATTGCATCGGCTACATCGCGCAGCAGGACCCATCCCCAACAATGGTCGTTTACCCCATCGACACACTCGGCAAGAGCGTGTCGACAAACCGCATCGAACCGATGTTGCTGGCATCTCCGACACTGAAAGCCCTATACCACCAAGATGAATCCTCGGTGATGGAGCTTCAGTTTGACGGAATGTACCTATCGCTGGTCGGGTCAAACTCCCCGGCTGGCCTCGCAAGCAAGGCAATCCGCTTCCTTTTTCTGGACGAGGTAGACAAATACCCCGGCGCAAGCAAAAAGGAGGCAAACCCCATCAAGCTGGCAACGGAACGAACCAAGACGTTCCACAACAGGAAGATCTTCATGACCTCCACCCCGACGCTTCGGACAGGCCCCATCTGGAAAGCCCTCGAAAGCGCGGACGAGGTCCGGCATTACTTCGTGCCCTGCCCGCACTGCGGGAAATTCATCGAACTCAAATGGGCGCAGATGAAATTCCCCGGCGACAAAACCATCGCCAATGCAGACAGGGCAGCCAAGTGCTACTACGTCTGCCAGAAGTGCGGCGGCATCATTACAGACCGCCACAAGCCGCAGATGCTCCGGGAGGGCCAGTGGAGAGCCGTGGAATCCAAGACCCAGCTGGTCAAAAAGGTGGCGTTCTGGATGAACACCCTCTACTCGCCGTTTGTTCGCTTTTCGGAAGTCGTCAATGAATTTCTGGACAGCAAGGACGACCCGGAGAAGCTGCAGAACTTTGTGAACAGCTGGCTGGCAGAGCCGTGGGAGGACACCAAACTCAAAACCAGCGCAGACCTCGTCCTCGAACGGCAGACCGATCTGCCGGAGTACATGGTTCCGACGTGGGCCAAGTTGCTCACAGGCGGCGTGGACGTGCAGGAGAACTGCCTCTACTGGACGATCAGAGCGTGGGGCGATTTCATCACCTCGCAGAACATCGCCCACGGTCAGGCTTTCAGTTTTGCCGAGGTCGAACAGGTGATGAACCTGCAATACCCACGGCAGGACGGCGGCCCGCCGATGGCGGTCGATCTGGCACTGATTGACTCCGGCCACGATTCGGACAGCGTCTACGACTTCTGCGCCAACAACTCCGACTGGGCAATCCCTTGCAAAGGTTCCAGCAATCCGATGATGACCCACTACAAAGTGTCCACCGTTAACAAGGCCACCAGCAAAGCCTATGGCACCCCGCTGGTGCTGGTGGACGGCGGCAAGTACAAGGACATGATCGCCGCCCGCATGAAGCGAAAGCTGGATGAGGCTGGCCGATGGACCGTTTACTCCGGGTGCGACCGGGAGTACGCCGAGATGGTCACCGCCGAACACAAAATAAACGTCAAGGCCAGCAACGGCAGCGTGGTCCAGCGGTGGGTGCAGAAAAGCTCACACGCAGACAACCACTATCTGGACTGCGAGGTCTACGCACTGGCCGCAGCCGACATTCAGGGAGTACGCACCCTGCATCTTCAGGCCGTGCCGGAGGAAGCAGCACCCGCACCGCAGCCGGAACAGCCAACACCCGAAGAAAGCTGGATCTCTCAAAACGAGGACTGGCTTCAGGAATGAAAGGAATGAAATCATGGAAGTTATTCGTCATCCCACCACAGGCGGTGCCCCGGTGGAGTTCCAGTTCAGAGCATCCGGCAGCCGCTTTCTGGTCAAGAACTTCACCTCCGGGTACATCACCTGCGGCATCCTCGATGCAGAGGTAACCATCCCGGCAAATACCAGTCAGGTGATCGCCACCCGGCTGATTCCCCGCACCTCCGACATGACCGACAAGGTCACCGTCACCGCGAACGAAACCAGTGCGATGGGAGTTGAAGTACAGTGTCTGGATTACTGACCCTTTCGACCTCCGGCTTTATCGGTTTGGAGGTTGGCCTCTACCCGTTCGCCCCGAACGACGGCATGAGGCAGATCCGATCTTCTCTCGGCGGTGGCATCCTCATGGTGGCCACACCGAGCATCACAACCCCGGCTGCAACAGCGGCCACGACACAGGAGGTATGACATGGCAGACATCGCTGCAAGCGGGAACTTCACCCCCGCCGAACTTCTCGCAGAAGTCAACAAAGCGATTCAGGCAGTGCTTGTCGGCGGCCAGTCCTACAAAATCGGCTCTCGCAGCCTGACCCGTGCAGACCTGAACCTCCTGCTCGCCACCCGGAACGACCTGACGGCGCAGATCGCGGCCGAAGAGGACAATGGCCTCTTCTCGGATACCTACGTCGCATTTTTTGATGGGAGGTGACCGGGATGGGATGGCTTGACAACATCATCGGCTGGATCAGCCCGGAGTGGGGCGCACGGCGCGAGGTCTGGCGGCAGTACATGAACGAGGTCCGGCACTACGATGCCGGAGACTACAGTCGGCTCAATTCCGGCTGGTACGCATCGAACCAGAGCGCAGAGGTTACAGACCGATACAGCCGGGACACCGTCCGGGCAAGAGCAAGAGACCTCGAACGAAACTCCGACATGATGAACTCCGTGGTCGGTCCGTTCGTTCGGAATACAGTCGGCAGCGGCTATGTTCTCCAGTCCTATATGGACGATCAGGACACCGCCCGCGAGATCGAGCGGCTCTGGAAACTCTGGTGCAAAAAGCAGAACTGCGACGTAACCGGCACCCAAAGTTTCAACCAGATGCTGCGCATGGCCGTGCGCCGAAAGAAAGTCGACGGCGGCATCCTCTTTGTGAAGCGATACACCGACGCTGGCATGGTGCCGTTTCAGCTGCAGATCTTCGAGGTGGACGAACTGGACTGCAACCAGCTGAACACCAAAGAGAAAGGCAACCGCATTGTCGGCGGCATCGAGTACAACCAGTACAACCGCCCGGTCGGTTATTGGTTCCGGCAGTATGCACTGGACGGCATCACCATGATGGAGCCGATCTACGTCCCCGCCAAGGACGTGATCTTCTACTTCAGCAAGCGGCGGCCCTCCCAGCTGCGGGAAATGTCCGACATGACTCAGACCATCACCCGCATCCGAGATGGCAACGAATTCATGACCGCCGTCAGCGTGAAGCAGCGCATCGAGGCTTGCCTTTCGGTGTTCATCAAAAAGTCGCTGCCGACCTCCGGCCTTGGACGCAGCCAGAATGCAGCGACCGGGCCTCGCACCAGCTACGACGGAAAGACCCTGACCCCCGGCATGATCCGGGAACTGAACGCTGGCGACGATGTGTACGCCGTCAACCCGCAGGGTCAGGCGACCGATGCATCCAGCTTCATCAAACTTTTTCAGCGGCTCATTGGAGCGGGTCAGGGTCTGAGCTATGAGGCCACCTCCCGCGATATGTCGCAGAGCAACTACTCCAGCACCCGGCAGGGTCTCATCGAAGATGGCATGACCTACGTCGAGGACGAAGAACTTCTTCTGGAGGTCATGGACGAGATCTATGAAACCTTCGTCATTTCCGTGGTTCTGGCGGGTCTCATCAAAGCCCCCGGCTTTTGGAGCGACAAACAGAAGTTCTTCCAGCACAAATGGGTCAAGGACCCGAAGCCGTGGATTGACCCGGCCAAGGAAGCGACCGCCACAAAGATCGCCCTTCAGACAGGGCAAAAGACCTTCAAGCAGATTGCCGCAGAAAACGGCACTGACTGGAAAACTCAGGTGGACGACATCGCAGAAGTCCTTCAGTACGCCAAAGAAGAACACGGTATCGATTTAGGAGGTGTAATCCTTGGACAGGCTGTACAACAGCAGACAGCTCCCGCCCAGCAGACCGAGACTCCGGCAGCGGGCAGCGGAGCAGACAGCAGCACCCCCGGAAAAGCGGAGTAATACCCAGCACCGGGAACTTTTCAGCGGAGCCATCCGAGCAATGGACGGCGAGGGCAATGAGCGCAAGTTTACCCTGTCGTTCTCCAGCGAGGAACCCTACGAACGCTGGTGGGGCAATGAAATCCTCGACCACGCAAGCGGGGCCGTCGATCTCGCCCGGTTGAACGAGATCGGCGTGGTGCTTTTCAACCACAATCGGGATTCGGTCATCGGCAGGATCATCCGGGCATGGCTCGGCGACGACCACCGCTGCTACGCAGAGATCGAGTTCGACACCGATGAACAGTCGGAGATCATCTACCAAAAGGTGCGGAGCGGTACGCTCAAGGGTGTATCGGTAGGCTACCGCATCGACACAATCGAGGAAGTTCTGGCAGGAAAGACAACTGCGGATGGCCGTTTCACCGGCCCCGCCGAGGTGGTCCGGAAATGGTGGCCCTACGAGGTCAGCATTGTGAGCATCCCGGCAGACAGCACGGTGGGCGTTGGCCGTCAGGTCGAGGAAATCGGCCCCGGCACACCGCTGGACATTCTGGAACGCCAGCTTCAGATCAATAAAAATTCCATATAGGAGGTACCCATCTATGGACAAGAAGCAGATCAGAGCGGCCAAGATCAAGCGGCAGCAGGAACTGCTCGATGCCGCAAAAAAGGCTGGTAATCGCAGCCTGACCGACACCGAACAGGCCGAGTTCGACTCCCTGCAGCGTGAGATCGACACCCTGACCGAGGAAATCCGGGCAGCAGAAAACCCGCAGACCCCGGCGGACCCCGCCCCCGGCCCCGAAGATAATATCCAGCGGGCTATTGCAGCAGAGCGCACCCGCGTCAACGAGATCACCGCAATGTGCCGCGACTTCGGCGTTTCCGAGTTGGACTATATCCAGAACGGCAGCACCGTGGAGCAGGTCCGTGCAGCCATCATGGATGGCCTGCGCAAGAACGGCGCGCCCATCCGCACTGGCATTAAGGTCACCGGCTCCGGCGAGGACGACTTCCGCCGTGATGCAGCAGACGGTCTGCTGATCCGTGGCGGCCTGACTCCCGAAAAGGCTACCGATGGCGCACAGCAGATGGCAAACATGACCCTGCGCGACATGGCCATCGAGTGTCTGGAGCGCAGCGGCGTGGCCGATGCCCGCCGCAAGAGTTCGGACGACCTGTTCACCATGCTGATGCAGCGTCAGTTCTACAACCCGACCGCAGCATTCCCCGCCATTCTGGACAACGCCATCAATAAGTCCTACGTCGAGGGCCACCGCAAGGCCCCGGTCACTTTTGACCGCTGGACCAAAAAGGGTAGCCTTAAGGACTTCAAGGTTCACGACAACAACTATCTGGCTGGCCCCATCGGTGACTTTCTCGAAGTGCCGGAGGGCGGTGAGCTGAAGAACGACAAGCCCACCGATGCCAAGCTGCCGACCCGCCGTCTGCACACCTACGGCAAGCAGTTCACCCTGTCCCGTCAGGCGTTCATCAACGACGACATCGATCTGGTGACCAGCATCCCCGCCCGCCATGCAGCAGCGGCCCGCCGCACCATCAACACCCAGTGCTATCAGATCCTGATGGGCAACCCCGCCATCTACGACGGCAAGAAGCTGTTCTCCGCAGAACACCGCAATCTGCTGAAAACCGGCAGCGGCATCACCAAGGCGGCGGTTCAGAGCATGATCCTGACCCTCTCCACCCAGAAAGACGAGTTCGGCCAGCCTATCATCATCCGCCCCGGCGCATTCATTGTCCCTGTCGGCATGAGTTTTGACGTCTACACCCTGTTCAACAGCCCCACCATCAACACCGAGGGCAGCACCCAGTCCGTCAACCCGCTGTACCAGTACCGCAATCTGGACGTGATCGAGGACCCGACCATCAACACGCTGGCTGGCGGCTTCGGCAATGTGATGCCGTGGTTTATGACCGCGAACACCACCGACACCGCTTTCATCGAGGTTGACTACCTGAACGGTCAGGAGATCCCGACCATTCGCCGCATGGAGACCCCCGGTCAGTTGGGCTTCGTCTGGGATATCTACCTCGACTGGGGCATCAACGTCATGGATTACCGTGGCGCGATCAAGAACCCCGGCACCAACATCGCAGACCCGCTGGGTTAAAAGAAAGGAGCGCATGAGTTATGGCAAAAGCTGAATTCTGGCAGCGCGGTGAGGCTCTGGACTACACCAACACCACCACCGCCACCATTCCCGCGAACACCATCGTTAAAATCGGCGACCACATCGGCGTGACCGGCACTGACATCGAGCCGAACAAGGTCGGCTCCCTGCACGTTGGCGGCATCTGGGAGATCCCCAAGACTGGCACCAAGAAGATCGACATGGGCGCAACCGTGTACTTCGACGGCAACGGCATCACCGACACTGCAACCGGCAACACCGCAGTCGGCTACGCAGCAGCATCCGCAACCGCCGAGGACACCAAGATTCTGGTCAAGCTGGATGGCTGATCGGCTTCTCGCCCTCGCCCACATTCAGGTCGGCTTTGCCCAGTACAAGCCCGGTGATTTCCTCCCGGCAGACCGCCCGGAGGACACCGCTGCATGGATTGAGGCCGGAACTGCCATGTGGGTGCCGGAGGACTACCACCCGCCCAGCGGTGTGGCGGCTCGCCCGGTGACCGCTGAACCCGGTCTCCCCGGAATCGCTGTCGGCGGCGAGTTAACCGGGAACGACCTCGTCGGGAAAATCCCCGAAACGGTGGAAAGGCGGCGCAGAAAATGCAGAGCATGACTTTCAAGCAGGTCATGGACCGCGATGTTGATGAAACCTTTCTCAATGTCGCCGAGTTTGCAGACCTGCACAACATCGACGGCAACAACGTGCCCGCCCTCATTGACGACATGGAGAACATCGAGAGAGAGAAGCGGATGAAGTCTAACATGGACGGCATCCACGCCCGGCAGGTGCTGCTCTACGTCAAAGCATCTGTGTTTCCCAGCGGTCTCCCGGCGCAGAAACGGTTGATCAAGCTGGACGGTAAGATGTACACCGTGGTCGATGCCACTGATGAGGGCGGCGTTTACACCATCACGCTGGAGGCGAACCGCAGCAGATGAATGTATCTTCTTCAGACGGCATCCTTCGGTTTGAGTTCGACGAAGATCTTCTCCACACCATAGAGGATGCCCTCGGCTCCATGAAAAGTGAGAGCCGCAGAGTTCTGAAGAACGCCGTCAACGACACC
>OHCO01000207.1_pt1 | contig 11730 bp, 10 predicted proteins | sample 1577601 | NCBI WGS metagenome assembly OHCO01 (sample SAMEA3879546, study PRJEB24766) | human gut metagenome | biome: human-associated habitat; feature: feces | place: USA | collected 1985/1987 | reverse complement strand
ATCGGAATTATCATATAATATATAGAATTAGGGAGAAATTGTTGCAGAAGCGAAAGTTCTTCTTGCATTGGCGGGCGGATGGTGGTATGGTAGTATTGGACTCACCTTAGGGGAGGTTCCTCACAGGAAAAAATAAGCACCCGGAGGCTTATGCCTCCGGGTGCTTCTGCTTATGTCTCGTCGGTGATCTCGCCGCCGGACACTTCCCGCCGGACCACCTTGATCTCGCAAGTGCGGTGGTTGTCCACCCGCGTCACCAGCACGTCCAGATCCTGGCAGCTGAACCGGTCGCCTACTTCCGGCACCCGGTCGCACTGCTCCATCACCCAGCCGCTGACGGACGTCATCTCCGTCTCCTCGTTCAGATGGAAGAACTCGGCAAAATCGTCAAAGTCCATGGCCGCGTCCACCAGATAGGTGTCCTTGTCCACCTTGTGGATAAAGACCTCCTCCTCGTCATGCTCATCCCAGATCTCGCCCACCAGCTCCTCCAGAATGTCCTCCATGGTCACGATGCCGCAGGTGCCGCCGTACTCATCCACCACCACGGCCACCTGGGTCTTGGCCAGCTGCAATTTTTTCAGCAGCAGGCTGATTGGCTCGTTTTCCAGCACGAACATGACCGGGGAGAGTATCTCTTCCAGCGGCTTGTCCGTCACGCCGCAGCCCACATAAAAGTCCTTCTGGTGTATGGTGCCGATAATATGGTCGATGTCCTCCCGATAGATCAGCAGCCGGGAATACTTTGTCTGGGTGAACAGGTCCGCCACCTCTTCCTTGGTAGCGTCCACCGGCAGTGCCGCCAGGTCCACCCGATGGATGAGGATGTCCTGCGCCTCCTGCTCGGAAAAGCCGATGGCGTTCTTCAGCAGGTCGCCCTCGTCCTTGTCGATGCTGCCCTCCTGCTGCACCTCGTTCACCAGCATCAGCAGCTCCTCCGGGGACATTTTGTTGTCCCCATCCAGATGGAACATCCTGGCCAGCAGCTTTTTCCACAGGGAGAACAGCGCGTTCAGCGGCATCAGCAGCCAGATCAAGCACCGCAGAAACGGTGCGGCTGTCATAGCCCAGCTCTCGGCGCAGTCCTTGGCGATGCTCTTGGGGGAGATCTCGCCGAAGATCAGCACCACCACCGTTACCACGATGGTGGACAGCGTAGCGCCGGCATCGCCGAAGCTTTTGACGAACAGTGCCGTGGCCAGGGATGCCATGGCAATGTTCACGATGTTGTTGCCGATCAGGATGGTGGACAGCAGCTTGTCATAGCGCTCCAGCAGCTGGCACGCCAGCGCGGCACGGCTGTTGCCTTTTTCCGCCAGCATTTTCAGCCGCGTGACATTGGCCGAGGAGAACGCCGTCTCCGTGGCCGAGAAATAGGCGGACAGCAGCAGGCATGCCGCCATAATAATGATATATGTAGTCGTTGACACGATCAATAGCTCCTTTTTCTGTCATCTGTTTCTGTGATCCACACTGGTCTAAAGGCGCAAAAAAGCACGTCTGCCCCGCGTCAGGCGGCGCAGATATGCCGCAAAAAACAGATGGCAGCCCGGCAAGTTCCCGGGATGGTCGCCGCTGTCGGTATCCATATCGCCCTGTATCCTCCTTTTGATATAAATCCTGCCTATTATATACAAAACCACCCACCCTGTCAAGTCCGCCCTTTTCCGCAGAGCGCGGGGCTGGTTGGACAGCAAAAGGGCTTCCCGGCGGGAAGCCCTTTTTGAACGTGTGCATTACAGCGCCCGCAAAAACTCCGGCTTCAGGTCCCGCCGGCCGTCCAGCGCCGCGGCGATCTGCGCCAGCAGCGCCTTCCGGTCGCCGTTCAGTGTGCCCTTCAGCGTCAGATAGTTGCTGGCATGGTTGGCGCGGAACACGGTTCCTTCGCTGTCCACGTGCTGTAAAAACAGCTCTGTTTCCTTCAGTACCTCCAGGGGGCTGAGCAGCGTAAAGCTGCCCTCCCGCACCCAGGCCTCCAGCGGCGTTCCCGGCTCCACCATCAGCGTCAGCAGCCCCAGATAGTCCGGCTTCATCTCGCTGACGGCTCTGGCCGTGTCCGCGGCGTGCTCCCGCCAGTGTGCCACGCTGCCCAGCCCGGAGATGGCCGTCACCGACAGCGCCAGCCCGCACCGCCGGGCCTTCTGCCCCGCCGCCACGATCTCCGCCGCCGTGTGGCCCTTCTGCATCTTCTCCAGCACCGCGTCGCACCCGGACTCCAATCCCATATACACCATCTGCAGGCCCTTGCTCCGCAGCAGGCGCAGTTCGTCCTCGGATTTGACCTGTAGGCTGGTGGGGGAGGCGTAGCATGTTACCCGCTGGCACTCCGGAAACAGCCCATAGACCAGCCCCAATATCTCCACCAGGTCGCCGGTCCTCCGCATCAGTGCGTCCCCATCCGCCAGAAAGACACGCTCCACCCGGCGGTATACCCGCCGCGCCAGCTCAAAGTCCTCCCGTATCTCGTCCATGGGCCGCATGGCAAAGTGCTTGTCGTCGTACATATCACAGAAGGCGCACCTGTTGTGGCTGCACCCGTAGGTCACCTGCACGATCAGGCTGTACGCCTCGCTGGGCGGTCGGTATACCTTTCCCTTATAACGCATGGTCATCACTCCTTTGCTGTATTATGCCATACTTTGAACGCTTTGAAAAGGGGGCATATTCCCGCCCCGCCCCACATAGGCTGTGACATCTCAACAAACGAGGTGTACTATGGAGCTGAATTACAACCGCGTGGAGCTGCGGGGCGTGGCCGAGGACGCGCCGTTGCTGTCCCATGTGAACCACGGCTGTGCGTTCTACCGCTTTACCCTGTCCGTCCTGCGCCTGTCCGGTCAGGCGGACAAGCTGCCCGTCATCGTCCCCCGGCCGCTTCTGCTGCTGACGCCGGTGTCCCCCGGCGATGGCGTACATATCACCGGCCAGCTGCGTTCCTTCAACAACAAAAGCGGCCAGGGCAGCCGTTTGGTCATCTCCACCTTCGCCCAGACGCTGACCCATGATGCCGGCGAACCGCTGAACCGCATTTTCCTCAGCGGCGTGCTGTGCAAGCAGCCCGCCCTCCGCCGTACGCCCCTTGGCCGCGAGATATGCGACATGATCCTGGCGGTGAACCGCCGCTACGGCCGCGCCGACTACCTGCCCTGCATCGCCTGGGGCGCCGTGGCTCAGCAGGTGTCCCTGCTGCACACCGGCGCCCGGCTCACCGCCGAGGGGCGGGTCCAGAGCCGTGTCTACTCCAAAACGGAGAACGGCGTCACCACCGACCGCACCGCCTATGAGGTATCCATCATGCGTCCGGCGGACCGGACGGAATTCCCGGAATGACGCGCTTCCTCCGTCCATTCCCGCCCATTCTGCGGCGCTGTCTGCGCCGAAAAACCGGCATTCTCCCTGTTGCGCCCCGGCTGGTATTATGGTAAAATTCCTGTAAAGAAGTATGTTACAAGGAGAGCCTCCATGCGCCATTCCAGCCATCTGCATCTGCACTTCCACACCCACCACCGCGCCGCCCGTTATGACGTGGACATGACGAAGGGCAGCATCACAAAGCATCTGATCAACTTTGCCCTGCCGCTGATGGTGGGCAATCTTTTTCAGCAGCTCTACAACATGGTGGATACCTGGGTGGTGGGCAACTACGTCAGCAACGAGGCCTTTTCCGCCGTGGGTACCGTCACCCCTATTATCAACACGCTTATCGGCTTTTTCCTGGGATTGTCCAGCGGTGCCGGCGTGGTCATCAGCCAGTATTACGGTGCCGGCCGCGAGGATAAGGTCCGCCAGGCGGTCCACACTTCCCTGGTGCTGACGCTGCTGATGGGCGCGGTCTTCACCGCCGCCGGCATCGCCATGACGCCCCTGATGCTCCGCCTGATGAAGACCCCCGCCGAGGTGGCACCGGAGCAGACCACCTACCTGACCATCTACTTCGCCGGCGTCATGGGCCTGCTGCTCTACAACATGGGCTCCGGCATCCTCCGCGCCGTGGGCGATTCACGCCGCCCCTTCTACTTCCTGCTGGTGTCCGCCGTGCTGAACACCGGGCTGGACCTGCTCTTCGTGCTGAAATTCGGCATGGGCGTGGAGGGCGTGGCCTACGCCACCATCATCGCCCAGGCGGTGTCCGCCGCGCTGACCATCTGGGTACTCATGCGCGCCGCCGGCTGTATCCGCGTGGAGCTCCGTGCCCTGCGTATGACCTGGTCCGTTCTCCGTCAGATCGTGTCCGTGGGTATACCCGCCGCCCTGCAAATGGCCATCACCGCTTTCTCCAACGTGTTCGTCCAGGGCTATATCAACTATTTCGGCCCGGATTGTATGTCCGGCTGGACGGCCTATACCAAGGTGGACCAGCTGGTGATCCTGCCGGTCCAGTCCATCGCCATGGCCGGCACCACCTTCGTGGGCCAGAACCTGGGCGTGGGCGACACGGCCCGGGCCAAGAAGGGTGTCCGCAGGGCGCTGTACCTGTCCTTCGCCGTCACGGCGGTGCTGTTGGTGCCGGTGCTGCTGTTGGCCCCGGACCTGACGGCGTTCTTCAACAGCAAGGCCGAGGTGGTGTCCTATGGCGCGTTGCTGCTGCGGCTGCTGTCACCCTTCTATTTCTTCTTCTGCATCAACCAGATCTACTCCGCCGCCCTCCGCGGCGCGGGCAACAGCCAGGTGCCCATGTGGATCATGCTGGGCTCCTTCGTGGTCTTCCGCCAGATATACCTCTACATCGTGGCCAACTATGTCTCCAACGAGATCATCCCCATCGCCATGAGCTACCCCGCCGGCTGGTTCGTGTGCAGCGTGGCCACGCTCATCTACTACCGTTTCTGTAAATTCGACAGCCACCGGCTGGTGGAGGACGTGTGATGGACAAGTGTGAGACCTGCGTGTGGTACGTCTATGACGAGGACTATGACGATTATATCTGTGACATGGATCTGGACGAGGACGAGCTGGCCCGTTTCCTGGCCGCCGATACCCGATCCTGTCCCTATTGGCGCCCCGGCGACGACTATATCACCGCACGAAAGCAATAAAACACACCCCCGGACTGCCGGGGGTGCCTGCTTGTTCCGCCGAAAAGAAACACCACCCATGGGGTGGTGTTTCCTGTTTTCTGCGGTGCCTCGTCAGGCCTCGCGCTTGCGGCGGCGCAGCAGCGCCGCGGTGCCGGTGTAGCTTATCAGCGCCGTTACCGCGTAGGGCGGCAGTTTCGCGTCCACCAGCGTCTTTCTGCCAGCAGAATGTAGTAAGCTTTGCGTTCGAGCCTTCACTGACGTTGGGCGAGCTGCTGTAGTTTCAAGTCTGCCCGCTGGGAAGCTTCGACCAGTCCGGCGTATAGGCGTGCTTGCCGGTGTCCGCATACGGCAGCGTAAGCGCGACGGTGTCAAGACTGTCGCGCCAATTCTGAAGCGTGAAGATTTGACTGCGGCAGCGTGGACGGCATCTTCGGAAGCAAGACAAAGGCCGCTGTGCTGGCGTTCCAGAAGGCCAACGGTCTGGGTGCGGACGGCATCGTCGGCCCCCTGACGTGGGCAAAGCTGGGCTAAACGACACGGACGGACGAATTGTCTGCATAGAATAGAACCAATACCGCAGGAGGGGGACGGAAGCTTCCGTCCCCCTCCTTTTTCAACGGTTTCAACGGGCTGGGCGCTCCGCATAAGGCTAAAAACAAGGCTAAAGCCTGCTTTCGGGCATGAAAAAACTCCCGAAACACAGGCGTTTCGGGAGTTTTGGTTGGAGGTGACACCCGGATTTGAACCGGGGAATGAGGGTTTTGCAGACCCTTGCCTTACCACTTGGCTATGTCACCGTGTCAGCGAAAATTATTATACTATATATCGCCGGTCCTTGTCAAGAGTGAAATGCCCGTTGAAACGGGATTTCTTTCATTGCTTTTTGTGTTACTTCACGGTCGTCTTTGCTGCAGCCTCAGAAAAAAATGTAAAAAGAAATAGAACAAATGTTGCAATACGCGAAAGGGTGTGATATAATAGAGCCGGAAGAACAGCGGACGCGGCGCACATACAAAAAACGGACCTGCGCCGACACGGGGCGCGTGAAAGGGGCATGGCTATGGCGAAGATGACCAGAATGCAGCAGAAGATCTACGACTACATCGCCCAGGCACTGCGGGAGCAGGGGTATCCCCCCTCGGTGCGGGAGATCGGCGAGGCGGTGGGACTGAAATCGCCGTCCACGGTGCATTTCCACCTGAAGCACATGGAGGAGCTGGGCGTGCTGACCAAGGGGGCCGGCAAGGGCCGGGCCCTGACGCTGGCGCAGCCCATGCAGGGGGAAATGCCTGACGGCGCGCCGGTACAGGAGGAGGCGGCGCCGGCGGCAGACCGCATCCCCGTGGTGGGCAGCGTGGCCGCGGGCAGCCCCATATTGGCGGAGGAGTGCATTGAGGACTATCTGACCTTCGACACCGGCGGACGCGAGGGGGAGTACTTTGCCCTGCGGGTGCGGGGCGAGTCCATGCTGAACGCGGGCATCCTGCCGGACGACCTGGTGGTGGTACACCGCCAGCCCACGGCGCACAACGGCGAGATCGTGGTGGCGCTGCTGGGGGACGAGGCCACGGTGAAGCGGCTGAGCCGCCGGAACGGCGAGGTGTGGCTGCTGCCGGAGAACGAGAACTACCGGCCCATCGACGGCCGCGAGGCCACGCTGCTGGGCAAGGTCACCGCCGTGGTGCGGGAGTATAACTGAACGCAATAAATATCCCCCGGCTAGGCCGGGGGATATTTATTGTTTGGGGGGGTGATGCTGGGGAATGTCAGATGACGTGGTATTCCTTCAGGAGCTTTTCGATATCGGTGTTTTCGATCTTGCCCAGCAGCTTCTTGACGGCCAGCTTTTCCATCAGGCCCAGCTCCATGTCGGTGGCCTTCTTGCCGTCCCGCAGCTTCACGGTGGCGTTCAGCAGGTCGCGGACGTCATAGACGCTGCCCCAGACCTCGGGCACGCCGCGGTCCACGTTCAGCAGGGTGTAGACGGCCTCCATGCCGGTCCGCATGGAATACTCGGTGGTGAAGATGGTGTCGCGGGGCGTCTCGGCAAACTGACCGAGGAAGGCGAAGTTCACGCTGCCGTCGGGCACCACATTGGGCCGGTCGCCGTAGGCGCGGGGCATGAAGAACGCATCGATATAGGGCATCATCACGGGTACGGTGTTGGCGCTGTTGGACGCCAGATCCTCGATCTGATCCTCGGGCACGCCGATGTGGTACAGCCACTCCATGCAGATCTCCTTGCCGGTGCACGCCCGCATGGGCTTTTTCACATAGTCGCCGGGCTTGTCGGTGAACAGGGAATAGACCCACACCAGGCAGTGGTCCTTGGGCTGGTCGCGGAACTGGGGCTGGCGGTTGATGGTCCAGCTCATCAGCCAGGAGGAGTCCTTGACGGTGACGATGCCGCCGGTGACCACATGGCCGGTGAAGGGGTCGCGCTTGCAGATGTTCTTGATATAGGGGATGATCTTCTGGTCCAAAGTCTCCACGGTGGCGCTCATCCAGTTGGTCTGCTCGGGGTCATGGCAGAACTTGTCGGGATGGCCAAAGGCGGGGTCCTGTGCGGCGATCTTGCGCCACATATCCCAGCCGCCGCCGGGCTTCAGCTCGGTGTTGTAGGCGGCGGGCTTATCCTGACTGCCCATGGAGGAGTTCTCCACGCAGCCGCCGTTGGTGATGAACACCAGATCGTTCTCCGTCAGGTCGATGGCGCCGGGCTCGTTGTTCTCGATGACATCGATGCGCTTGGCCAGCTTGTGGGCGGGATCGGAGCAGTCGAACTCCACGTTGGTGACCTGCACGCCGTAATGGAACCGGACGTTGTGGCTCTCCAGATACTTCACCATGGGCAGGATCATGGACTCATACTGGTTGTACTTGGTGAAGCGCAGGGCGGTGAAGTCGGGCAGGCCGCCGATGTGGTGGATATAGCGCTGGATATACAGCTTCATCTCCAGCGCGCTGTGCCAGTTCTCAAAGGCGAACATGGTGCGCCAGTACAGCCAGAAGTTGGAGTTCAGCACCTCGTCATCGAAGAAGTCGGTGATCTTCTTGTCCTGCAGGTCCTCGTTGGGGGTGAAGAACAGCTTCATGATCTCCATGGCGCCCTTGTCGGAGATGTCGAACTTGCCGTCGGTATGGGCATCCTGACCGCGGTCAACGGTGGCGCGGCACAGGGAGTAGTTGGGGTCCTCCTTGTTGAGCCAGTAGTACTCGTCCAGAACGCTGACACCCTCCGTTTCAATGGAGGGGATGGAACGGAACAGATCCCACATGACCTCGAAATGGTTGTCCATCTCGCGGCCGCCGCGCATGACGTAGCCCAGGTTCTCGAACTTATAGCCGTCGCAGGCGCCGCCGGGGAGATTGCCCTTCTCCAGAATGTGGACGTGCTCGCCCTTCATCTGGCCGTCGCGGACCAGATAGCAGGCGGCGGTCAGGGCCGCCAGACCGCTGCCCACGATATAGGCGGATTTGTTGTCCACGCCCTCGGGCTTTTTGGGACGGGCAAAGGCTTCATAGTTACCGCTGGAATAATACATAAATAAACTCCTTTCAAGTATCCACTGTATGTTTTCCTTTGATGATGAAAGCATACATCTGAATGAATATTTGTTCAATAAGCAGAAAAACCCCGGTGATAAGTTTTTTATCACCGGGGCGGCAGGTGTTCAGTTTTTTATCATTTGGCCTCGTTTGATAAGGGCTTGTCGGTACGCAGACGCGCCAGCGCGGCGTCGACGCTGCCGTGGATGACCTGATCCAGCTGTTCCACGATCAGATGGGGATCGCCCTTCATGTCGGATCTGATCCAGTCCAGCATCAGGCCTACGAACATATACTTATACAGCGTGGCGATGAAGGCCTTGTCCTCCGACCGGACGGACATTCCCCGAGCCTGCTCCTCCACCACGCCCTCCAGCAGGTCGTAGGTCAGCTTGTAGAGATAGTTCTCCACCTGCTCGCAGCTGACGGAGCGATAGACGTTGAGGATAAAGGGCTTGTTCTCCTGCACGGCCTCGAAAATCTGCAAAAGGCCCTGCTGCCACGTCTCGTAGGTCTTTTTGCCCGCCAGAGCGCGGCTGGCGTCCTCCTGACAGCTCCACTCCACCAGATCATAGATGTCCTTGAAGTGATAGTAAAACGTCATGCGGTTGATACCGCAGTCATCGGTGATGTCGCTGACGGTGATCTTATGCAGGGGCTTTTCCAGCAGCAGCTTTTTCAGCGACGCTTCCAGCGCCCGCTTGGTGACTTGTGACATGGCATACGCTCCTTTTATGCGTCCAGCCGGACGGACCAGCTGCCCAGGGGGGAGAGGGGGGCTGTCTCTGTGGGGGACAGACCCTGCACCACGCCCTCGGTGGTGACAACGGATACGGACTTAAAGCAGATGGGGGCGAAGGGGGCGGTGTCCAGCAGCTGCTGCCACAGGGCCACCAGGTTCGCGTCAGCGCCGCTGGATCGATAGGTCTGCAGCAGCCGGTCGGTAGTCTCATCGGACCAGCCGCCGTAGTTGAGGCTGCCCTCGGTGGACAACAGGGCCGTCAGGTCCCAGTCGGCGGTCAGGCGGCATTCACCGTAATAGAGATCAAAGTCACCGCTTTCCAGCCGGGTGAGGAACGTGTCCCAGGGAACAGCCTCCACGGTGACGGTCAGGCGTGCGGTATTGAGGTACATGGCGATCTCCTGGGCGGCGGAGACCTTGAAGCTGCTCTCCTCGTTGACCAGAAGCGTCAGCGTCAGGGGTGTCTCATCCTCCGCCTGTTCGCCAAGGGCGGCGTTCAGCAGGCGGTTATAGGCCGCGGTGTCGTAAGGCGTTTCCAGCGCGGTATCGTAGCCTGCGTAGGCGGGGGAGGCAGGCAGCTGGGCCGCCGTGCCCTGCCCCAGCAGGCAGGAGGAAACCAGCGTTTCGCGGTCGATGCCGGCGCTGAGGGCCCGGCGCAGGGCGGGGTCGGACAGAGCCTCCCGCCGGGTGTTCATGCCCAGGAACTGCATAACGGGGGTGGCCGCCTCGGCATAGTCACCGGCGCCGGAGACACCGGTGCTGTTGCTGCCGGTGAGATCCAGCGTCAGCAGCTGCACCTCACGGGAAGTGAAGGCGTACAGGGCGGAGTCCTGGTCCTTGCAGTGCTGCAGGCGGATGGTGGACAGCGGCAGAACGCTGCTGTCCTGCCACCAGCGGCTGTTGGCCGTCAGGTAGGCGCCCGTGTCATCCTTGGCAAACAGATAGGGGCCGCTGCCCGTGGGGGCGGTGCGGTTCTCGGTGCCTGCTTTGATGATGGGGATGTCCAGGCGGCTGGGAAGGGTGGCCAGAGAAGAGGACAGGGCGACGACCACCGCGTCCTCCCGGACGTACACGGAGGTCACGTCCCGCAGCCGGGCGGCATAGCGCTCAGAGGTGCGGGCGCGCTCCAACGTGGCGGCCACGTCCGCCGCCGTGACGGCGGAGCCGTCAGAGAAGGCCGCGTCGGCCTTGATGCGGATGGTCCAGGTGCGCTGGGCGGAATCATACGTCCAGCTGTCCGCCAGGACGGCCTGGGGCCGGAACTGCTCGTCCAGGGCGAACAGCCCCTGGTACATGAGGGACTCTACGGTCTGCTGCATAGTGTCCGTGGTGCGGACGGGGTCGAGGGTGCCGCCGGCGATATAGGGCAGGGTAAAGGCGGTCAGCGGCTCTGGCTCCGGTTCCTCGTTTTCATTCTGGTAGAAGTCGGACAGCTCTCCCAGGGGATCCTCGGTGACCTCCCAGTCGGCGCAGCCGGCGGCCAGCAGCATGGTCAGCGCCAGCAGCAGGCACAGCAGTGCACGTTTCATAGCGTATCCTCCTGCAGAGCGATCAGCGCGGCCTGCTCGCCCCGGCGCAGGCCCATCTTCCGGTGGCTCCAGTACAGGTCCGGGCGGCAGGCGGTGCAGTGATCGCAGATGTCGATGCGCGTAACGCCTTCGCGGCGCAGCCACAGGGCGTTGACGGCTTTCAGGTCGATGTGCCACTTGCTGCCGTTCCATGCCATGAACGGCTCCGCCGCCGCACCCAGGGCGGCCCGCAGGGCCTCCGGTACGTCGCCGTCCGTCTCGAAGCAGCACGGCCCGATGGCCGGCCCGATGGCGGCGCGGAGGTCCGCCGGGTCGCAGCCGTAATCCTCGGTCATGACGCGTACCGTCTCCGCGGCGATGCCGGCGGCGGTGCCCCGCCAGCCGGCGTGAGCTGCGCCGACGACCCGGCGCACCGGATCGTGGAGCAGCAGTACGTTGCAGTCGGCGGAGAACACGATCAGGGGGATGCCCGGCACGTCCGTCACCAGGGCGTCGGCGCTGTCGTAGTCCTGCGGCTGCCACAGACCCTTGCCGCAGTCCACCGCCGTGACGCGGCGCACATCGCTGCGGTGCACCTGACGGCTGAGCACCGCCCGCTGCACATCCGTGTCCAGCGCGGTGCACAGGCGGCGGAAGTTCTCCTGTACGTTGGCCAGGTCATCGCCCCGGCGGTCGTCCAGGTTCAGACTGTCCCAGGGCGCGGGAGAGACACCGCCCTTTCGGGTGGAAAAGCCGTGGACGATGGCGCCGTTTTCCAACACATCAGAGGCCAGATAGACCAGGTCGTTTTTTGTGTGGATGTGGAACATAGTGTCTCCTTCCGGAGGGGGACGGGGCGTCGGGGACGCCGCCTCCTACATTAAGATGAGACGGGCGGCGGCTTCAGCCGCCG
>OHCO01000204.1_pt1 | contig 11780 bp, 8 predicted proteins | sample 1577601 | NCBI WGS metagenome assembly OHCO01 (sample SAMEA3879546, study PRJEB24766) | human gut metagenome | biome: human-associated habitat; feature: feces | place: USA | collected 1985/1987 | reverse complement strand
TTTTCGTTGTAAAATCCTCGGAGAAATGGTATAGTAACCGTAAGCTGTATGGGACGGGCCGGCTGATAGGGCATCACGGCGACCGGAACTATACAAGCATCCAACTTTACCGGTACAAACCGGAGAAAGAGAGAGTACGCATATGAAACACGCGCATACCCTGAAACGGGCGATGGCAGTGCTTCTCGCTCTCGTGATGACGCTGAGTCTCGTGACCCCCTCCTGAGCCGCAGGCAGAAGCACTGTCGCGACCCGCGGCGAGAACAATGGCATCACCTGGGAGAAGGTGGACAACATCAAGCTGCCCACCAAGGAAAACGCGGCTGTTGCGGATGAGACCCAGCAGTATGCCGACACGGACGTGGTCCGCGTCTCCATCGTGCTGAGCGATCCCTCCACCCTGGAAAAAGGCTTTACCGCCGCTGATATCGCTGCTGGCAGCCGCCAAGCGATGAAGTATCGGGATAAGCTGGAATCCAAGCAGGAGAAGATGACCAAGACCATTTCCAAGAAGGCCCTGGACGGTCAGGCCCTGGATGTGGTTTGGAATCTGACCCTGGCTACCAACATCATCTCCGCCAACGTTCAGTATGGCCAGATCGAGAAGATCGAGAACGTCAAGGGCGTCAAGCAGGTCCTGATCGAGACCCGCTATGAGCCCTGCGTGGTCAAGGAATCCGAGACCACCGATCCCAACATGGCCACCTCCTCCAACATGATCGGCTCCAACTTCGCCTGGGCCAACGGCTATACCGGCGCAGGCTCCAAGGTAGCCATCATCGATACCGGCGCGGATACGGATCATCCCTCCCTCAGCGGCGCGGCTTACAGCTACGCTGTCAAGGGTCTGGGCATCACCCCCGTCACCTCTGCGGATTACGCTGACAAGCTGGAGAAGCTCAACGCCTTCAAGAAGAACGGCGACCTGAAGGCCTCCGACCTGTATGTCAGCGCCAAGATCCCCTTCGGCTTCAACTACATTGACGCCGATCTGGATGTCACCCACGACAACGACAAAGAGGGTGACCACGGTTCCCACGTCACCGGTATTGCCGCCGGCAACCGCTACATTGAGCAGGCCGACGGTTCCTTCGCTCCCGCTCTGGATACCGCTCTGACCCAGGGTGTTGCCCCTGATGCCCAGGTGTACACCATGAAGGTCTTCGGTAAGGGCGGCGGCGCTTACGATTCCGATTACATGGCAGCCATCGAGGACGCTATGATCCTGGGCTGCGATTCCGCCAACCTGTCTCTGGGCAGCGGCAACCCCGGTATGTCCCGCCAGTCTGACGCCAAGTACCAGGCCATCCTGGAGGCTGTTGTCAACAGCGGTATGGTCGTTGCCATGTCCGCCGGTAACTCCGGCCACTGGTTCGAGAACACCCCCTATGCCTATCCCTACGCCGAGAGCGTCAGCTGGGCTACCAACGGCAGCCCCGGCTCCTACACCAACTCTCTGGGCGTCGCCTCCGTGGATAACGTGGGTTCCACCGGCAACTATGTTGAGTTCGCCGGCACCAAGATGTTCTACACCGACACCAGCGAGGCTCCCATCCAGCCCATGACCGCTCTGGCCGGTGAGCAGCGCTTCGTCTATGTGGATGCCGTCGGCAATCCCGAGGACTTCGCCGCTGCGGGCGATGAGCTCAAGGGCGCCATCGCGCTGTGCAACCGCGGTTCCATCAACTTCACCGCCAAGGGCAACAACGCCGTTGCCGCCGGTGCCATCGGCACCATCGTGGTCAACAACCAGGCGGGCACCATCAATATGTCCACCGACGGCTACACCGGCACCGCTCCCTATGTTTCCCTGACTCTGGATGACGGCCTGATCATCAAGGCCGGTGCCGAGAAGAAGGAAGCCAACGGCGTGACCTACTATGTGGGCAAGCTCACCGTGGGCTCCAAGCCCGGCGTGAAAGTTCAGACCGCTGATTATTACACCATGAGCGACTTCTCCTCCTGGGGCGTTCCCGGCTCCCTGGAGCTGAAGCCTGAGATCACCGCTCCTGGCGGCAATATCTACTCCCTGCAGAATGGCGGCGGCTACCAGAATATGTCCGGTACCTCCATGGCCTCTCCCCAGGTTGCCGGTATGGCCGCTGTGGTGGGCCAGTACATCCGCGCCAACAAGCTGACGGAGAAGACCGGCCTCACCGCCCGTGCTCTGGCTCAGTCCCTGCTGATGTCCACCGCTGTCCCCATGTATCAGGATTACGGCGAGGGCGAGTATGGCTACTATCCCGTCATGCAGCAGGGCGCCGGCCTTGCCAACGTGGGCGCCGCCACCTCTGCCGGCACCTATATCCTGATGGATAAGGGCACCAACGCCGGCGCTGCCGACGGTAAGGTCAAGGTGGAGCTGGGCGACGATCCCCAGCGCACCGGTGAGTACAGCTTCGGCTTCACCATCAACAACCTGAAGGATATCGCGACCTCCTTCAACCTCAGCGCCGACTTCTTCACCCAGGATGTCTTCACCAATCAGTTCGACGACGGCTCCGAGGTGAACTTCGAGGATACCTACACCGCTTTGCTGTCCTCCAACGTCACCTGGACCGTGGACGGCCAGGTGGTGGAGATGACCGCTCCCGAGGGTCTTGCCAACTGCGACTTCAATGGCGACGGCAAGGTCACCAAGGCTGACGGCCAGGCGCTCCTGGACTATGTCACCGGCGTCCTGGATTCCATCTCCAATAAGGACAACGCCGACTTCGACAACGACGGCAACATCGACACCTACGATGCTTACCTGTTCTTCAAGCAGCTGAGCAAGTGCACTGTGGAGATCCCTGCAAATGGCAGCGTCCATGTGGAAGTCAATGCCAAGGTCCTGGGCCTGGACGAGTATGACAAGGCCAGCGACAACACCGGCACCTATGTCGAGGGTTATGTGTACGCCAATGAGCTGGCCTCCGACGAGGGCGTCAAGGGCGACAGCCACTCCATCCCCGTTCTGGGTTACTACGGCAGCTGGACCGATCCCTCCATGTTCGATATCGGCAGCTATCTGGAGTATCAAGAGGCCCACAGCGAGTCCCGCGTGCCCTACATGTACGCGGCCAGCCAGAGCGCCACCAAGTATCAGGGCCTGACCGTCCAGTACGCTGGCGATCCCTTCGTGTACTACTTCGGCGGCAATCCTTACGTGGATGAGACCTATGATCCCAACCGCGCCTCCATCAACCCCGACACCACCGTCTTTGTCCGTGCTAACTTCTCCCTGATCCGCAACGCCGCGGATGCCCGGGTGACCATCACCGGCGAGAACGGCAATGTCTACTATGATAAGGCGTCCGGTTCTCCCACTGCCTCCGCTTACTATTACTCCAACGGCGCTGCCTGGCGCAATGCTCAGGGCAACATCGGCCTGAACACTGCCCCCACCGCTGCCGCTAACGGCGAAAAGATCACCGTCAAGGTCACCGAGGCTCCCGAGTACTATGTGACCTACAATGCCGACGGCACCCACGTCACCAACTGGGATGCCCTGGGCGACGGCGCCAGCCGGAGCTACACCGCTTTCATCGACCGGACCGAGCCCGTCCTGTCCAACGTGTACTTCCGCGAGGATGCTGAGACCGGCGCCCGCAGCCTGGTCCTGACCGCTCAGGATGACCGCTATGTGTCGGCCGCCTTCCTGTTCAACTATGACGAAATGAAGGTCTTGGCCCGCGCCGCCGGCTCCCCCGAGGGTGCCGCTCTGGGCGCTGCCACCGACATCTCCCTGGATCTGAGCAAGGCCGAGGACGTGGATCACCTGTACATTCAGGTCTGCGACTACGCCGACAACAAGGCCACCTACAAGATCAACCTCAACAAGGAAGAGCTCAACGGCCCCGTGTCCGTGACTCTGGATAAGCAGTCCGTTGAGATGTACAAGGGCGGCACCGCTGCTCTGAACGCTGAGGTCAGCCCCTTCGGCGTGCATCCCGATGGCGTGACCTGGAAGTCCTCCGATGAGACTGTCGCCACCGTCAACGCCCGCGGCATCATCACCGGCGTCAACAAGGGTACTGCCACCATCACGGCGGCCTCCATCAAGGATCCCACCGCCACCGCCTCCTGCGCCGTCACCGTCCAGACCGTGGACACCACCCTGGTGGGCGCGCTGATGGATACCAACGGCGATGCCCAGTTCTTCACCTGGGATCTGGAGCATGATGCCACCTGGAAGAAGCTGGTGAACTTCGAAACCACCAAGAGCGTGTCTGCCTCCACCTTCGACACCCGCACCGGCAACGTCTATCTGCAGGATGGCAGCTTCAACATCAACAAGATGGACCTGGATACCGGTAAGACCCTGGCTACCTATCCCGGCTTCGAGGGCGAAATCCCCATGTGGGATATGGAGTACAGCCTGGTTTACTCCACCGAGGCCAAGCCCATGCTGGCCAGCGTGTACGCCACCTACTTCCTGGCTCCCAAGCCGGTGGATAACCTGGATCTGTCCGCCTTCAGCTTCGGACTGTATCTGTGGCTCTATGGCGACGCTTCCTACTTCACCGCCGTTACCTCTCTGGGTGCCAACAAGATCGACACCGATAAGGACGGCGTGAAGGATACCGACACCGAGCTGTTCCTGGCGCTGGATGACGCCGGCAACATCTGGACCATGAATGTTTATCCCTCGGTGGATAAGGAGACCGGCGAGGACAGCTGGAGCGCCTCCTTCGGCCTCATCGAGTCCAACCTGACCGACGTGGGCTATGTGGCCACTGCCACTGACGACGGCGATATGTACGATTCCCTGTACGCCACCGTCGAGGGCGAGGAACTGGTTCTGTACCTGTCCACCTACAATGGCGACACCAGCAATGTCTACCGCATCCTGCTGGGCGACAACGGTTGGGAAGCTGCCCAGGTTGCTTCCTTCGGCGACGGTGTGTGGCCTGCCACCCTGGTGGGCTCCATGTACCACGCCAATGAGAACGCCACCGAGGCCGTGAACGCTGCCATGAGCAAGACCACCGTCTACACCGCTCAGGCTGTGGAGATGACCTCCGCTCAGATCCAGCGCTACAACGGCGCCGAGACCAAGGCTGCCTCCGGCTCCCTGAACGCTTCCGCCCCCACGGCCAAGGTGGTGAACCTGCCCATGGGCGACGCTGCTGAGAACGCCGGCGCCTCCAAGGTCACCGTCTCCGCCGATGAAAAGACCGTCACCGTGGATGTCATCGCCAAGGATGCCGCCACCAACGGCCTGTTCAACGTGGATTACGATGCCGCCAACCTGACCCTGACCAACGTCTCCTTCAACACCCAGTACTCCTCCCACAAGGATGAGGCTGGCAAGGTCACCCTGGGCTATGTGGATCTCAACGGCGTGACCGCCGGTTCCACCGTGGCCACCCTGACCTTCACCGTCAATGATCCCACCGCTCTGGACAAGATCAACGTCACCGTTACCGAGACCCAGCGCAACGATCAGACCGTGAACAACGCCGAGACTCTGGCTGCTGACCTGCACACCGAGACCGAGACCGTGAACGCCAAGGCCGCCACCTGCACCGAGGATGGCTACACCGGCGACGTGGTCTGCAAGGCCTGCGGCAAGGTCATCACCAAGGGCGAGGTCATCCCCGCCACCGGCCACGATACCGAGATCGTTGGTGCCAAGGAGCCTACCTGCACCGAGGATGGCTACACCGGCGATGAGGTCTGCAAGACCTGCGGCGAGATTGTGAAGAAGGGCGAGGTCATCCCCGCTCTGGGTCACAAGATCAAGCTGGTTGGCGCCAAGGCTGCCACCTGCACCGAGGACGGCTACACCGGCGACGAAGTCTGCACCATCTGCGGCGAGATTGTGAAGAAGGGCGAGGTCATCCCCGCCACCGGCCACGATACCGAGATCGTTGGCGCCAAGGAGCCTACCTGCACCGAGGATGGCTACACCGGCGACGTGGTCTGCAAGACCAACGGCGAGACCATCAAGAAGGGCGAGGTCATCAAGGCCACCGGCCATCAGTATAAGGACGGCAAGTGCACCGTCTGCGGCGCGGCGGACCCGGATTACCGGTCGGAGCAGCCGGAGAATCCCGGCGTCAAAACCGGCGACAGCGGCGTGCTGCTGTACATGGGCCTGATGACTGTGTGCGCTCTGGGCGTGTGCCTGACGCTGCGGCGCAGAAAGGCCCGCTGAGCGGATCGATAAACGCAAACAGGAAAGACCTCCGGCCAGGCCGGAGGTCTTTTCTTGACAGTCTCAGGCGGTTTTCACCGCCTGCCTATATGAAAAAAGCATTCCTGCCTTTTTTGCGCCTTTCTACTATAATGCGGCTGGAGCCGAAGCAGGTACTGCAGGTGTCGCCGCAAATGCTGCTGGCAACGCGGATGCTGCTGATGCCGGCGCAGGAGCTGTCGGACTATCTGGCGCGCGCCGCCGAGGAAAACCCGCTGTTGGAGCGCTCCGACGAGGAGGAGGTGCGGCGATACCTGAAGCAGAAGCTGCGTCAGGCCCAGTGGATGCTGTCCTGTCTGGAAAAGCGGCAGCACACCTTACAGCGGTGTGCCGATCTGATCCTGCACACCCAGGAGCACTTTTTTCGGGGTGAAACGGCACACCTGTCGCCCATGACCCTGCGGGAGGCGTCGGTACATATGCAGCTGCACGAATCCACCGTGGGACGGTGCAAAAAGGGCAAATATCTGCAATGCAGGCAGGGCGTGTTCCCGCTGCGGTATTTTTTCTCCGGATCGGTGGATGGCTGCTCCGGACAGGCACTGCGCATGGAGCTCCGGGCGCTGATCCGGACGGAGGATATACACAGCCCCCTCAGCGACCAGACCATCCCCATCGTCTGCCGGGGACAATTTGTCGGCTCTGTGCAGCTGTCCCGCGACGTGACCAACATGGGACGCTCCGGACGAGCCGCCCCGCGCGTATCGTCCGCCTTCACCGGTGCGGAGGATCGGGCCGGTCTGATCGAGGAGTGCAGCGGCGGCACCATCTATTTGGACGAGATCAACTGCATGCCGCTGAAGCTTCAATCCAAGTTGCTGCGGGTGCTGGATACCAAGACGGTTATGCCGCTGGGCGCCGCCAAGCCGAAGGATGTGGATATCCGCATCGTGGCATCCGTGAACCGCTCTCCGGAGCAGCTGATGCAAAACAAGAAGATGCTGCCGGATCTTTTCTTCCGGCTTAACGCCATTCATATTCGCGTACCGCCGCTTCGCAGCCGCCCGGAGGATATTGAGCTGCTGGTCGCAGATAAGCTGAAGGTCTCCCGCGCCAAGCTCGCATACATTCTGGACTCCACCTCCTCTCCCGTCTGCATCCTGATCCCCATCACCGGCTGGGGCGTGTATGAATAAAGATTACTGCAAGCCTTATGAGGGCCGCGATATCCAGATCCTGGACCAGCATGCGGCCAACACCATCGCAGAGGATCACCTGACCTTCCCCTATCAGCTGCTGGATCATCTGGCACATGTGCTGATGCTGAAGGAGCAGGAGATCATCTCTCCGGAGGACGCCGCGCAGATCCTCCGCGCTGTGCTGAAGCTGCGCCGTGAGGAACCGGACATCGACCTGCAAATGCCGCAGGAGCTGATCACCAACGCCCTGGATCCCGTGCAAAACGTCACCCGCCGTCATATCATCGGCGGTCCCAGCCCCGAGCGGGTGCAGGAGACCATCGACAACGGCCAGATGCAGGTGGAGCAGCTGAAGACATGGCGTCTGGCTGAGGAAGCTCGTCTGCTGGCCGTGGAGGACGCGCTGGTCGCAGCGGCAGAGGCCGTTGTTCAGGCAAACCAAAAGTAAGTTCCCCTCCCTTTCTCCTCACAAACGGCAAGAGCCGGAAAAACCAACGCGGTGATGTTTTCGCCGCCCGACACGATTACAGGAGGAACAACCTATGTATCTCAGCGATATTTTTTCTTTTATCTGCGGGGAGCCGTCCTTTGACTCCCAAGTGCGTTATCTGGCCAAGCGCTCCATTGTGGATACGATGGGCGCGATGCCGGCGGGCAGCCGAACCGGGGTTGTCAGACAGCTTCTGCCGGTGTATACTGCTCCTGGAGGCTGTACGCTGGTGGGACTTCCCAACACCGTCAGCACCAACAATGCCGCCTTCCTAAACGGCATCAGCGGCCATGAGCTGGAGCTGGACGATACCTCGTCCTCCAACCTCGGCCACCCCACCGTCGCCGTATTGCCCAGCGTTCTGGCTGTGGGCGAGGAGCGTGCTTCCTCCGGCCAGGAGGTGCTGAAGGCATTTATCCTGGCCACAGAGGTGGAATGCAAGATCGGGCGGATATGCGCCGCTGAGCTGCATCGCCGGGGCTGGCACGCCAGCAGCATCACCGGTGTGTTGGGTGCAGCCGCAGGTGCCGGATATCTGTACGGAGGAGAACGATCTGAAGGCCGCAGATATCGCCAGGATCGAGATCGGTCTGAGCCAGAGCGCCCTGCCCGTTCTGGGGCAGGAAAAAGCAGAGGAGCTCTATCGCCGCCTGATGGCGTTGGAGGAGGAACAGGATATCCGCAGTCTCATGGCTCTCTGCCGCTGAGGAAAGGAGCGCAACCCGCTATGGGCAATATCAAAGAAAGAACATTGCAGATGCACCGGGAGCACCACGGCAAGCTGGAGGTCGTACCCAAGGTGTCCATCTGCGACACCGACTCCCTGTCGCTGGCTTACACCCCCGGCGTAGCGGAGCCCTGCCGGGAGATCGCCAGGGATCCCAGCGACGTATATACCTACACCAGCAAGGGAAATATGGTGGCCATCGTCACCGATGGTACCGCCGTTTTGGGGCTGGGCGATATCGGCCCCGCCGCCGCACTGCCGGTGATGGAGGGCAAGGCCTGCCTGTTCAAGACCTTTGGCGGCGTGGACGCCGCCGGTATCTCCATCTGCCGCCTGCTGCTGAAGGCCGGTGTGGAGGATATCATTCTCTGTGACCGCAGCGGCGCTATCTACGAGGGCCGCGAGGGACTGAACAGCGCCAAGGCGTCTATTGCCGCCGTCACCAACCGTGGTCTGTGCAAGGGAACGCTGGCGGACGCCGTAAAAGCGTATGTGAAGGAGTGAGCACCATGAGAGAACTCAGCGCCACCGCCGTGCAGCGCGCCGTGGCCGCCATGGTCATCGACGCCAACTGCCGAATCAGCCCGCAGGTCCTTCAGCAGATGGAGCGCTGCCGGGCGGAGGAGGAGCAGCCTCTGGCTGCCAGCATCCTGGGTCGGATCATCGAGAATGACCGGCTTGCGGCAGAGCGGTGCGCGCCCATGTGTCAGGATACCGGCATGGCTGTGTTCCGCGTACAGCTCGGACAGGAGCTGCACATCACCGGCGGCTCGCTGGAGGCCGCCATTCAGGAGGGCGTGCGGCAGGGCTACCGGGAGGGCTATCTGCGCAAATCCGTTGTGGCCGACCCGGTGTTCCACCGGGACAACACCGGCGACAACACCCCTGCCGTTATCTACTACGAGCTGACGGAGGGTGACCGCCTGACTCTGACCTTTGCGCCCAAGGGCTTCGGCAGTGAGAATATGAGCGCCGTCAGGATGCTCAAGCCCGCTGACGGCGCCGAGGGTGTCAAGGCCTTTGTGCTGGACACCGTGCATCACGCAGGCCCCAACCCATGTCCTCCCATCGTGGTGAGTGTGGGCATCGGCGGCACCTTTGAAAAATGTGCGCAGCTATCCAAATTCGCTCTGATGCGGGAGTTGGGCAGCAGCCATCCCCAGCCGGCGTACCGGGACATGGAGCAGGAGCTGCTGCGTGCCATCAACGAGATGGACATCGGCCCTGCGGGGCTGGGCGGACATACCTCCGCGCTGGCTGTCCACATCGAGACATTTCCCACACATATCGCCGGACTGCCGGTGGCTGTGAACATCTGCTGTCACGCTTACCGCCACGGTACCGTGACGCTTTGACGGAGGGACACGCGATGAAGCATTTGACACTCCCCCTGACACCGTCCGCCGTTGAGTCGCTCCGCGCCGGAGACGAAGTGCTGCTCACCGGCTGGCTCTATACCGGCCGCGACGCCGCCCATAAGCGGCTGGCCGCCTGTCTGGCCGCCGGAGAGCCCACACCCTTCCCACTGACGGGCGAGACGCTCTATTATGTAGGACCTGCGCCGGCCCGTCCCGGTCAGGTCATCGGCCCCGCCGGGCCCACCAGCAGCTACCGCATGGACCCCTACACCCCAGCACTGCTGGAGCATGGGCTGCGATGCATGATCGGCAAGGGCCGCCGCTCTCCCGAGGTCGTGGATGCCATGATAAAGCACCACGCGGTGTATCTGCTGACCATCGGCGGCACGGCGGCGCTGACGGCTGACGCCATTTACAAAAAAGAACCTGTCTGCTATGAGGATCTGGGTACAGAGGCCGTCTGCCGCCTCTATGTGAAAGACTTCTACGCGATTGTGGGGATCGACTGTCACGGCGGCGCCGTTGTCTGACGGACTCACCGTGCGCACAAAGGATGACGCTATGAAAAACAGGATCAACGGTATGCACTTTTCCTCACCGGCCTTTTACAGAAAAGCGCTGCATCTGGCGCTGCCCATCTGCCTGCAGCAGGCGCTGAACCACGGTGCCTCCTTCCTGGACACCATGATGGTCAGCCACGTGGGCGGTGTGGGCGCCGTGACCGTCGCCACACAGATCGACAACCTTCTGATGCACATCTGATCGAACTGGCGCAGCAGTATATCGCCATCAGCGCCTTTTCCTATTTTTTCACCGCACTGATCAACGGTTACACCTTCATGTACCGAAGCGTGCAGACCACAAAGGTCCCCATGCTCCTTGGCCTGGGTACCAACTGTCTCAACGCCCTGCTGAATTACCTGCTGATTTTCGGAAAGCTGGGGCTTCCTGCTCTGGGGGTGCGGGGTGCGGCCGTCGCCACCGTCATCGCCACCTTCTGCGGCCTGATGGGACATGTGACCTACGCCTTCGCCACGCGGCAGCCCTTCCTCGGCCCGATGCAGGAGCTGTTTCACTGGCCGTCTGCCTTCCTGCGCCCTGTGTTCCGGCGGATGGTTCCCATGGCCGGGAACGAGCTGATATTCGGTCTGGGAGACGCCATGTATCTCAAGGCCTTCGGTATGCTGGGTACCGCTATGCTGGAGGCATATCAGGTGGCCTATAAGATCGGCATGGTGCCCCACACCATTGCCGACGGCATGGGCAGCGCCAGCGGCATCCTGCTGGGAGAGCATCTGGGGCGCGGTGAGACGGAAAAGGCCCGCTCCGTCATCCGCGGTCTGTTTCCGCTGGCCATCGGCCTGTCCATCGCAGTTTCTGCCGTGATGATCCTCATCGCACGCCCGGTCGTCAGCATCTTTGCACTGCCGGACAGCTCTGTAAATCTGGCCGTCCTGATGGTCAGGCTCTTCAACATCCATATCGCTACGCGGATGTTCAACGCTGTGCTGCTGTCCGCTATCCGCGCCGGCGGCGACACGAGGTTTCTGCTCCTTATGGACAGCGGCCTTGTCTGGCTGGTGGGCATTCCTGCCGCCTACATCGGCCTGCTGGTGCTGCGGGTAAACTCTCTGCCCGTGCTGTTCCTGCTGGTGCAGACGGAGCAGGTGGTGCGCCTGATCGTCGGGCTGTTGCGATGCCGCTCCGGCAAATGGCTCCATAATCTGACAGAGGAAACCGGGACGCAGTAAGCTGCGTCCCTCAGCCTGTCAAAGAACTACCCAACCGCCCTCGTTTGGAACGGTAAGAGTCGCGTGGAATATGTGTGCCGTGGGTATCACCGGAATGGAAAATCCTATTGCTCCTCCCACCGTATCCATGAGGA
>OHCO01000193.1_pt1 | contig 12029 bp, 12 predicted proteins | sample 1577601 | NCBI WGS metagenome assembly OHCO01 (sample SAMEA3879546, study PRJEB24766) | human gut metagenome | biome: human-associated habitat; feature: feces | place: USA | collected 1985/1987 | reverse complement strand
TAAGATTAGCCGAAGCCGGGTGAGAACCTCGCTTCGGTTTTTGCTTTATATCTCGGGATAAAGGAGGTAAGGCGCGCGGCGGGACTTGAAGTTTTCGACATCGGAGGCCCAGCGGGCGGAGATCTCGGCGGCGGAGGAACCGTTCCCTATCATCGAGCGGAACCAGTCCACACCGGCGAGAAGTTCAAAGAAGTTGTTCTTACCGAAGAACTTATCGCCCATATTCAGATTGCGGTAAGCATCGATGACATATTCAAGATTGATCTTTTCCGCCCAAATGTCGCGGAGCGGCTTGCGGCGAAGGTCAACGCCGTGGCACTCCTCATCCAGGAACTGCGGGCTTTTCGCGCCGGGGATGCTTCGAGGCACAAAGGAGAAGGAATATCCCGTCATCGCCGGATGCCCGTAGGTCTCAAACGGGAACTGCGTGCCGCGGCCGAGGCTGACCACCGTACCCTCGAAGTAGCAGGTTGATGAATATAGGTACACGGCTCTCATGTCCTTAATGTTCGGGGAAGGCGGCAGGATAAGGCTGTAGCGGGTGTTATGGGTGTAATTCAGGCACGGAACCACAGTCAGGTCGCAGGTACCGTTCTCCAGCCATTTCTCGCCGTTGATCATCAGCGCCAACTCACCGAGCGTCATTCCGTGAACAGTCGTGATCGGCAGCCAACCGACACCGGACTTGAATTTCATATCCAGAACAGGACCGTCAACATAGAAGCCGTTCGGGTTCGGGCGGTCAAGAATGACGACCTGTTTCCCGTCTCTGGCGCAGGCCTCCATCAGATGATGCATTGTGATATAATAGGTATAGTACCTAAGGCCTACATCCTGAATATCAATCACAAGGACATCAAACTTATCGGTTTTCTCCTTGCTCGGAATCCGTGAGCCTTTCTCGTAAAGCGACAGGATCTCCACTCCGGTTTTCTCGTCCACACTGCTGCTGACGTGCTCTCCGGCATCGGCGTTGCCACGGAAGCCGTGCTCCGGAGAGAAGATTGCCTTGACATCTACTCCTTTTTCGATCAAGGCATCAACAATGTGCTGACCGTACTCAATCTTTCCGCCAGGGACGGAAGGTTCGGTGAACGGGATCAAGGAAATCTCATCAACTCTCTTTCGAGGAAAGCACCCGCCATATTCAGCAAGAGCGTCTGCCAACTTGGAGCCGGTCACCTTGTCTCCGACTATACCCGTCTGATTGCTGAACACCGCAACCCGCTTCCCTTGCAGTAGCGGCTGGTACTCCTCGAACCTCTCGTCACCAAGCACTACTCTTCTTGAATATGTCCGTGCGGCAAGCACGTCAGTCAAAGATATCGCTATTATTGTAATAATCAAGAATTTAAGATTGTGTCCCATAATCATTGGTCATTTTCTGGTTCAAGATACGAAATTTCGCAAAGAAGACACAAAAAAAGATTTGATTATAGAAATATTCATCGGGCACTTCGACAAGCTCAGTGACCGGTGGATTACTGCATCGAACCACCGACGAGGTCGAGGATCTCGGAGGTGATCTTTTGCTGACGGCCCTTGTTATATTCAAGAGTGAGTTCCTGAAGGAGGTCGTTGCCGTTGTCGGTGGCAAGCTGCATAGCTACGGTGCGGGCGGCGTGCTCGGCGGCGGCGCTGTCCAGCAGGGTGGTGAATATGCGAAGGCGGATTACCTTCGGGAGGAGGGTGGCTATCAAGGCCTCCTTGGATGGCTCTACGATCAGGTCTTCTGTGGTTGGAGAGCCCTGTCGAACCACCGGCGCTCCGACAGGCTCAGCGACCCTGTTCGTGTCGGATTCAGAGGCGGAATCGGTGATCTTCCCGACCTGAATGTCAGCGGTGGCATCGGCCAAGGACAGAGGCAGATAGGTCTGCCTTATGGTCGGCTGTGAAGATGTTGATTTATAGTGATTATAAACCAGCTCCACCTTGTCGAACCGACCGGAGACAAATCCGTCCAGCAGTTCCTGAGCCAAAGCCGATGCCGCCTCATAAGACGGCGAGTCAGACATCTTCGTGAAATCCGCGGGACTTGGGAAGCCAAGCTTCTTCATCGCCTCCGCCATCTTTCGGCCTACGGAATAGACCGTGATGTCGGCATCGCCAAGACCTGAGGCACGGTATTCATTGATCACCGCCGTGGCCTCTCGGATGACGTTGGAATTGAACGCGCCGCAGAGCGAAGAATTGGAGGCGAAGGCGACAATCGCAACCTTTCGCACCTCACGCTGAGCCATCAATGAATATGCCCCGTCCATCCCCGCCAGGTCGTGCCGGTTCGACAGGCTCAACCGATCACCACTCTGGTCAAATCCACGTTCAGCTGATCCTGAGCCACGTACGGAACCATCTTCCGAAGCCGCGGCGGAAATATTCATTGCCCCCATCAGGTCGATGAGCATCGAGTGCAGTCGCCTCTCGTACGGAAGCATGTTCTGAATCGCCATCTGTGCTTTCTGCAGCTTCGCGGCTGCCACCATCTTCATCGCCGAGGTGATCGCCAGAGTGCTGCTGATGGAATTGATCCTGCCCTTTATCTCCTTCAGTGACGGCATATTCTTCTACAACTAATTGAACTTCTTGACTTTCATCTTCCTTTTGCCGGAATCTATAAGAATTGACCTCACCACGCCGGAAGCCACATCCTCGATCACGTTGAACAGTTCCGGATCCACCTTTCCCGCCGACAGTTTGTCAAGTACATCGGTCTGATGGGTAGCCCTCATCCGTTCAAGGAACAGGACATCGAACTCATGCACCTGATCCAGGCTGATGTCCTTCATCAAGCCGTGGGTGCCGCAATAAAGGACGGCGACCTCCTCACCGACTGGCATCGGAGAGTACTGCGGCTGGATCAACTGCTGATTGTTCTTGCGGCCCTTGTCCAGAACCATTTCCGTCACTCTGTCCACATCCGATGAATACTTCGAGAATGACTCCAGCTCGTTGAACTGCGCCTGCTCGATCTTCAGGGTTCCGGCCACACTCTTCATCGACTTCACCTGAGCGGCTCCGCCGACACGGGACACGGAGATGCCCACATTGATGGCCGGACGCTGGCCCTGGTTGAACAGGTCAGTCTCAAGGTAGATCTGACCGTCGGTGATGGAGATCACGTTGGTCGGGATGTAGGCGGACACGTCGCCGGCCTGGGTCTCGATGATCGGAAGGGCTGTCAGCGACCCGCCGGCCTTGACCTTGCCCTTCAACGAGTCCGGAAGGTCATTCATCCGCTCAGCGACCTCCTGCTGATCAATGATCTTGGCAGCCCTCTCAAGAAGCCTTGAGTGCAGGTAGAAGACATCGCCCGGATAGGCCTCGCGACCGGAAGGTCGGCGAAGGATCAGCGAAACCTCACGGTAGGCCACAGCCTGCTTTGAAAGGTCGTCATAGACAACGAGGGCGGCACGGCCGGTGTCACGGAAATATTCCCCGACAGCGGCTCCGGCGAACGGTGCGAAATATTGCAGGGCGGCTGGATCGGCGGCGGTGGCGGCGATGACAACCGTGTAGTCCATCGCACCCTTCGAGCGGAGCGTCTCCACGATGTTGGCCACGGTGGAACCCTTCTGTCCGATAGCCACATAGATGCAATAGACAGGATTCCCGGCCTCATAGTTGGCGCGCTGGTTGATGATCGTGTCGATGGCGATGGCGGTCTTGCCGGTCTGACGGTCGCCGATGATGAGTTCCCTCTGGCCACGGCCGATCGGGATCATCGAGTCGATCGCCATGATTCCGGTCTGGAGAGGCTCGGTGACGGGCTGACGGAATATTACACCGGGAGCCTTGCGCTCCAGCGGCATCTCCGTCAGGTCTCCTTCGACCTTGCCGAGTCCGTCAAGCGGAACGCCAAGCGGATCGACCACTCTTCCGAGCATCTGCTCGCCGACCTTGATGGAGGCGATCCGTCCGGTTCTGCGGACTGTCATTCCTTCCTTGACCTCATCGGTAGGGCCGAGAAGCACGGCACCGACATTGTCCTGCTCAAGGTTCATCACGACACCCATGACTCCGCTCTCGAATTCGAGCAGTTCTCCGGCCTCGGCGTTGGTCAGGCCGTACATTCTGGCCACACCATCGCTGACCTGAAGGACTTTGCCGATTTCCTCGAACTGGAGGGAGGTGTCGATGTCTTTCAGCTGTTCCAGAAGCACCTGGGAGATTTCACTTGGTTTTATGTTGTCCATACTAAACTATTCTTCTGTTCTTTTCTATGAATTGACGCCGGATGAAATCGAGCTGGCGGGAGACGCTAGCGTCCAGGACGGTGTCCTCGACCTCGAATACGAAGCCGCCTATGAGGGACGGGTTGACTTCGGTTTTCAGGATCAGCCTGCAGCCGGTCTGTTTCTCGACCAAATCACGGAGACGGGACTCCAATGCCGGTCGCTGAGCTTGTCGAAGCGACCCTTCGACAGGCACAGGGTCCGAAGGAGTTGGCTCAGGGTCCAGCAGTGCCGGATCAGCGACCACAAGCCGCGCGCGCTTGATGTGCCGTGAGCGGTAATATTCAGTGACGAAGGTGGTCAGAACCAGCCTTACATCACCGATGCGGCCGTTACGGATCAAGAGTTCGAGGAATTTATGCAGTTCCTGAGCCATCGAATCTTTCAATGAAGCCTCAAAAAGCGAGATTTTCTGAACCGCCGCAACCGCAGGATCATCCACGGCACGCCGGAAATCAGGCACTTCGTCAAGAGCCTTCTCAATGACCTGCACCTGGGCCGCAACCAACTCACCGGAGCCGGTCTCTTCGACCAGCTTCAGAAGTGCGGTGGCGTAACGTGTCGCGATAATTCCTGTGTTCATAGCATCAATTCTTCAAGTCCTTAGACGAGGAAACCTCATCCACAAGCCTATCAACCAGAGCCGACTGCTCAGCACCATCCGAAAGGCTCGCCTTCAGCACCTTCTCGGCGACGCTGACAGAAAGCAGCGCGACCTCCTTGCGGACATCCCGCAAAGCGCTCTCCTTCTCGGCGGCGATCTGCGTGCGAGCCTGATCCAGAATGCGGGAAGCCTCCTCCCTCGCCTGAACCTTCGCCTGCTCGACGATGTTGTCCCTCGAAGCCGCGGCCTCCTTCAGAATCCGGCTCTGCTCCTGCCTGGTCTCCTCGATCATCCGGGACTGTTCCTCAGCCAGATTGCGAAGCTTCTCCTCCGCCTCCTTGGCAGCCTTGATGGATTCACCTATCCTCTGCGCCCTCTTCTCGACCGAGCCGGTGATCATAGGGAAGCCCCACTTCGCCAGCACGAAGAAGACGATGCCGAAGATCAGCGTCATCCACACAAGCAATCCGAAATCAGGAGTGATGAGTGACATTTGCTATTTCGCGATAAGACAAACAACGATGGCGAACAGACAGGCACCTTCGATGAGGGCGCTGACGATGATAGCCGTCATCCTGTAGTGGTCAGCCTTTTCCGGCTGACGGGCTCCGGCCTCAAGGGAAGCCGTACCGATCTTACCGATACCGAAAGCGGCGGCGAAAGCAGCCAGACCAGCACCAAGAGCCGCACCTACTCTACCAAGAGAGAGGGCCTGAAGCAACATTGTAGAAAGTAACATAATCCTATGATTTTAAATTAATTATTCTGAATATTCCAAAATTATTCCGAAGCCTCCGGTCTCTGCCGCGACAGTCCTATGAAGACGGCCGACAGCATCGTGAAGACGTAGGCCTGAATGAACGCCACAAGCAATTCCAGACAATCCATAAACACACCCAGCAGTACAGCCACAACCGTAAGGCTGCCGTTCAAGGCGGCTCCAAGCTCAGCGGTCAGGAAGATCACGGCCACAACTCCAAGAATCATGAAGTGTCCTGCGAGGATGTTGGCGAAAAGCCTGACCATCAAGCTGAAAGGCTTGGTGAATATTCCGATTATCTCAATCGCCGGCATCAACGGAAGCGGCACCTTCAGCCAGGTCGGAACCTCCGGCCAAAGAATATCCTTCCAATAATGCTTGTTTCCGAATATATTGACAATGAAGAAGGTGAACAGTGCCAGCACGAGCGTCACGGCGATGTTGCCGGTGATGTTCGCTCCACCAGGGAAGAACGGCACGATACCCATCAGGTTGTTTATGAATATGAAGAAGAACGCTGTCAGCAGGTAAGGCGAGTATCTCTTGTAGTCCTCACCAACGCAGCTTTTTATGACATCATCCTCGATCATCGTGACGAGCATCTCCATCAGGCCGACTCCGCCTTTCGGGGCCTCCTCACGGGCGTCGTGTTTCCGGTACCATTTGGCGGTTCCGAGCACGATGAACAGCAGCAGAGCGCAGTTGATCATCAGGCCGAACACATTCTTGGTGATGGAAAAGTCCCACGGCCTTATCTCTGAGCCGTCAGCGGCACGTTCCACAATCTTGTTCTCGTACTTGCTTCCAGCCGGGGCGATGTAGAATCCTTCATATTCCCCGTGCTCCAAATGCTTGGAACTGAATATATGGAAGCCGTTGCCGGTCTTGCTGGCTACTATCACAGGCAGAGGGATGCTGACCGGATGGCCTTTCACCGTGGTGATGTGCCACTCGTAGGAGTCGCGGACGTGGCCGTAGAGATATTCATCCATATCAAAGCCACCACCCTTCTCCTCCGCGGCCAAAGACAACGGAAGCAAAAGACCAATGAATATGTAGATCCACTTTCTCATCACAGTTCCACGCAAGCTACAACGTGATTATCATTAACTTCCACAAAGCCAGAGGAAATCGCCACCTTGTCCGTGCCCTCACCGTTACGATAAGCAATCACGCCCTTCTCCAACGAAGAGATCAGCGGAGCGTGATCCAGCAGGACCTCGAAACGGCCCTTCGTGCCGGGAAGCTCCACAGCCTCAACGGCAGCGTGAACCAATGTCCTTTCAGGTGAAATGACATCCAGAATCATCTCTGAGGTTTTCTCTGACATATTCCTAAAACTTTCTCCGGTATATTCCTACTTCGCCTGAGCGAGAATAGCCTCGCCCTTCTTGATCGCATCGTCCAAGGTCCCGACATTGAGGAACGCCTGCTCCGGCAGGTAGTCCACCTCACCGTCGAGAATCCGGCGGAAGCCGTCGATCGTGTCCTGAATGTCCACCATCACGCCCGGCACACCCGTAAACTGCTCAGCCACAGCGAACGGCTGCGACAGGAACCGCTGCACACGGCGCGCGCGGTTCACCGTCAGTTTGTCCTCGTCCGAAAGCTCGTCCATGCCGAGGATGGCGATGATGTCCTGAAGCTCCTTGTTCCTCTGGAGGATCTGCTTCACCCTCTGGGCGGTGTCGTAGTGATCCTGTCCCACGATGTTAGGGTCAAGGATTCGGGAAGTGGACTCAAGCGGATCCACGGCCGGGTATATTCCTAACTCAGTGATTTTTCTGCTGAGCACCGTCGTCGCGTCGAGGTGCGAGAAGGTGGTCGCCGGAGCAGGGTCGGTCAAGTCGTCTGCCGGGACGTAAACAGCCTGGACTGAGGTGATAGAGCCGTTCTTCGTCGAAGTGATGCGCTCCTGCATCTGGCCCATCTCCGTGGCAAGTGTCGGCTGGTAACCCACGGCGGAAGGCATTCGTCCCAAAAGGGCGGACACCTCGGAACCGGCCTGGGTGAACCTGAATATGTTGTCGATGAAGAAGAGGATGTCCCTCGGGCCGTCACCCTTGTCACTGTCTCTGAAAGACTCGGCGAGGGTCAGTCCGGACAGGGCCACTGAGGAACGCGCTCCCGGCGGTTCGTTCATCTGGCCGAACACCATCGCCACCTGGGATTTCTCAAGTTCTTTGCGATCGACCTTGGAGAGATCCCAATGGCCTTCCTCCATCGACTTCACGAACTCGTCACCATACTTGATGACACCGGACTCGATCATCTCACGAAGCAGGTCATTACCTTCCCTGGTACGCTCCCCTACTCCGGCGAAGATCGAGAATCCGTTATGTTTCTTGGCTATATTATTGATCAACTCCTTGATGAGCACTGTCTTGCCGACTCCCGCGCCGCCGAAAAGGCCGATCTTACCACCTTTCAGATACGGCTCCAGAAGGTCAATGACCTTGATGCCGGTGTAAAGCACTTCCTGCGAGGTCTTGAGATCCTCGAACTTAGGAGGCTCACGGTGTATAGGCAAGGAATTGTCTTCGTTGAGATCGCCGAGTCCGTCAATGGAATCCCCGACAACGTTCATGACACGGCCTCTGATCTGCGCCCCGGTAGGCATCGAGATCGGAGCGTGAGTGTTCACAGCCTTCATTCCGCGTCTCAAACCGTCTGTCGAGTCCATAGCGACACACCTTACAGTGTCTTCACCGATATGTTGCTGAACCTCAATGACCAAAGGCCTTTTTCCCTCGCCTCTTTCGACATCAAGAGCGTCGTGAATACGCGGAAGCTGAGCCTCCTCATCAGTCACATCGAAATGGACATCCACCACAGGTCCGATGACCTGGGCAATGTACCCTATGTTTTCTTTTTCTGCCATTTTGAATATGGTTGTTAACGTGTCGCTCACGCGACGAAATCTCACTGCTGAAAAATCCAAGCCAAATTTACACAAATTCCCCCAAACGACAAAAAAGCGGGCCGATTTTAACATCGGACCCGCCTTTTTTAAGACTTTTTGATATATTCGATAATTGCTATCGAAATTACTTAAGTTTCTTGTAGCCATACTGGGCTGTCTCGCCGAGCTCCATCTCGATCTTCATCAGACGGTTGTACTTGGCGATACGGTCGGTGCGGCTGAGGGAACCGGTCTTGATCTGACCGCTGTTGGTAGCGACAGCGATGTCAGCGATCGTGGTGTCCTCGGTCTCGCCTGAACGGTGAGAGGTAACGGTGGTGTAGCCGTGACGGTGAGCCATCTCGATGGCGTCGAGGGTCTCGGTCAGGGAACCGATCTGGTTAACCTTGATGAGGATGGAGTTACCAGCGCCCATCTTGATACCCTTCTCAAGGTACTTGGTGTTGGTAACGAAAAGGTCGTCACCTACAAGCTGGCACTTGCCACCGATAGCGGCGGTAAGCTTAACCCAGCCTTCCCAGTCTTCCTCGCTGAGGCCGTCCTCGATGGAGTCGATAGGATACTTGGTGATGAGCTCCTCAAGGTAAGCGATCTGCTCCTCGGTAGAGAGTTTCTTTCCCTCTGGATCCTTGGCCATACCGGTCTTGAGCTGCTTGTAGTCATAGAAGAACTTGCCGCCCTCTTTGAAGCAGAACTCTGATGCGGCGCAGTCCATAGCGATGGTAACATCAGCGCCTGGCTTGTAACCAGCCTTCTCGATAGCCTCCATAATGCAGTCGAGAGCGTCGTTGATGCCGCCCAGCTTTGGAGCGAAACCACCCTCGTCACCGACAGCGGTAGAGAGTCCGCGGCCCTTGAGAACCTTCTGGAGAGCGTGGAACACCTCGGCACCCATTCTTACACCTTCGGCGATGCTCTTGGCGCCTACAGGACGGATCATGAACTCCTGGAAAGCGATAGGAGCGTCTGAGTGGGCCCCACCGTTGATGATATTCATCATAGGAACAGGAAGCACGTGGCCGTTGGTTCCACCGATGTAGCGGTAGAGAGGAATGTCAAGGTAGTTGGCGGCGGCGTGAGCGACAGCGAGGGAAACACCGAGGATGGCGTTTGCGCCGAGGTTGCTCTTGGTGGCGGTGCCGTCGAGTTTGATCATAGCCTCATCGATAGCCCTCTGCTCAAGGCAGGACATTCCGATGATTTCCGGAGCGATCTTCTCGTTGATGTTGGCGACAGCCTTGAGAACGCCCTTTCCGCCGTAGCGCTTAGGGTCACCGTCACGAAGCTCAAGAGCCTCGTTCTCGCCTGTTGATGCGCCTGATGGAACGGAAGCGACACCGATGATGATACCAAGCATGGTGAGGAAAGCACGCAGCTTGTTGTTCGCCAATGCCCGGAGAGCTATTTTAAATAAGTTACACGTACAATTCTCATAATAAAATAATGTATTTATTAACTTACTGTTTTTAGTCTCAAAAAAGGCCGGGGTTTGAAACCCAGCCTTTATATTCTTTCAATTATCACGCCAGATTATTTAACGAGGCAGACAGCGACACGGTTCTCCTCAGGAGTCTCGAATGGATTGACGGTGTCACCGAAATACTCAGTGATGATCCTGTCCTTGTTGATGCCGGCGGCAACGATGGCCTCAGCGACAACCTCAGCTCTCTTCTCGGAGAGGAACTTGTTTCTCTTGGCGGTACCAGTGGCCTTGTCAGCGTAACCGGAAACGCGAACCTTGGTGTCAGGGTTGGCCTTGAGAGCCTCGACAACCTCATCGATCTTGAGCTGCTCGCTCTCACGGATGTCCCACTTGTTGATGACGAAGAGGATGTTGCGTGAAAGTGACTCGAATGCAGGAACAACCTCAACCTTCTCCTCAACTACTGGTTCTGGTTCTGGTTCTGGTTTAACAACAGGTGCCGGAGCCGGAACCGGGACAGGTGCCGGAGCTGGCTTTGCCTTTCCGAAGCTGAAGGTAAGACCTGCGACAGCCTTGATCTGGAAGTCAGCCTTTGAGCCCTTCTTAGAGTTGAAGTGGTCGTCAAGGAAGCTGCAATTGCCTTCGAGGTTGAGGGCGATCACGTCAGTGAGTCTGATGTTGAGACCGGCACCGGCCCTGAAAGCAGGAGAGATCTTGTTGTCCTCCCAAAGATAACCGTCAACGAACTTGTCCTTCACGGCCACAGCCTCATCGTTGTTGAAAGCGTAGTTCACGCCGACACCACCGAAGATGTAAGGATTGAGGGTACGGTCATATTTGTAACCAGCGAAGATCGAAGCGATGTCAGCCATAAGGTCAACGGCACCTTCAACATAATTGAACTTGTAAACAGTGGTAGGGCCGTTCACAGCACCTTTACCCTGCCATCCATTGACATTCAGCCTTGCGCCGAAAACAGGCGAGAACTGATAGCCGAATTCGCATAAGGGCAAGGGTTGGGAAATTTTCACCGACCGAGTTATACAGCTTCTCAACGAGCGCGAAAAGCCTATGGTCTTCATACTTTGGGGAGGAAATGCGCGCTCGAAAAAGTCGCTCATCACAAATCCTGCGCACCTTATCCTCGAATCTCCGCACCCAAGTCCGCTTTCCGCTTACAACGGATTTTTCGGCAACAGACATTTTTCGAGGACGAACGAGTTCCTTGTTTCAAAGGGCATCGAGCCTATCGATTGGAGAATACCCGAATAAAAAAATTGCCGTTTGGCGTTGATCCAAACGGCATTAATTATTATAATTTTCAGCTTCCCTCACCCGAGATAAGAGCGATAGGGTCGATCCACTCGCCGTTCTTTTTGAGCGCGAAGTGGAGATGCGTTTCATCATCGATCTCACCCTCGGCGGTGTCACCGATGCTGCCGATTACTGTTCCTGCGGAAACGGTCTGACCCGAAGTCACGGCGATATCCTCCGAGAGATTGGAGTAAAAGCCGATAAGTCCGTTGCCGTGGTCGATCTCAACGGTCGCGCCGAGCATAGGGTCGTTGTAGACCTGCGTTACTGTGCCGGAGGTCATGCTCTTGACCTTTTCGCCCATTTTGCCTGCGATGTCAACGCCGTCGTGAGTCTTCCAAACGTTGAGCGTTTTCGACTTGACGAGCTCGCCGCCCGAAAATTCGCACACGATCTCGCCGTTCACGGGACGAACGAAAACATTGTATGCACTGCTTTTCTGCGTCTGCTCAGTTTCGGCAGGCTCGGCGGCTGTGGTTTCCTCGGGCGCTTTCTCGGTCTTCTTGACCTGTTCCTGCTCGGCGTTTGCCTGTTCCGCACCGTCTGCCTTTTCGGTAACGCTCGGCTTGTTCATATCGATAAGCTCCTCATTGAGCTTGTCCGCCGCCTTTCGGTAGGAATAAAGTCCGATACCGCCGGCTGCAAGGATACAAACGCACAAAGCGGATATAAAACCTTTTCCGCCGAGATTTTCTTTGCTGAAAAATTTTTTTATTGATTATGTCCACCTTTCATTAAATAGGTAACTTATTATTAGGCAAATGCCTTTTCAA
>OHCO01000192.1_pt1 | contig 12037 bp, 8 predicted proteins | sample 1577601 | NCBI WGS metagenome assembly OHCO01 (sample SAMEA3879546, study PRJEB24766) | human gut metagenome | biome: human-associated habitat; feature: feces | place: USA | collected 1985/1987 | reverse complement strand
GCTGATATCACCTTTCCATTTATAAGGAGGCTATCGAATGAAGAAAGTTGCAATCGGCGGTGGCCAGGGCTTCTGGGGCGACAGCCCGGACGCGGCCATCCACATGATCCGCAATGCCGATATCCAGTATATGGGCTGTGATTATCTGGCAGAGCTGACTCTTTCCATCATGGCAAAGCAGCAGCTCAAGGACCCCACCAAGGGCTTTGCGCCCGACTTCACCACCCGCATCCTGAAGGAGGCCGGCAAGGAAGCCTGGGACAAGCACATCAAGATCTGCACCAACGCAGGCGGCATGAACATCAATGGCTGCGTGGACGGCATCCGCCAGTGGGCAGAAGGCAACATCATGAGCGGTTATAAGATCGGTTATGTGACCGGCGATAACATCAAGGATAAGATTCCGCAGCTGCTGAAGGATGGCTGGACCTTCCCCAACTTCGACTACGACGGCAATTTCAACGATATTCTGGACAAGATCTACAACTGCAATGTCTACATCGGCCATGAGGGCATTGAGGGATGCCTGGCAGAGGGTGCCGATGTGGTCATCACCGGCCGTGCGGCTGACAGCGCCCTGTTCCTGGCTCCGCTGAAGTACGAGTTTGGCTGGGCTGCTGACGATTGGGACAATCTGGCCCGCGGCATCATGGCAGGCCATCTGCTGGAGTGCGGCGGTCAGGGTGCCGGCGGCAACTATATGTACGACTGGCGCAATGTCCCCCGCATGGACGAGCTGGGCTTCCCCATCGCAGAGCTGACCGATGATACCTTTGAGATCACCAAGGCTCCCGACTGCGGCGGCATCATCTGCGAACAGAGCTGCAAGGAGCAGTTCCTGTACGAGGTCCACGATCCCGCCAACTACCTGACCCCGGATGTCAACGTGGATATCAGCCATGCTACCATCACCCAGGTGGGTGACAACCGTGTCCGCATCGGCGGTGTCAAGGGCAAGCCCCGCCCCGACACGCTCAAGCTCTGCGTGGGTTACCACAAGGGCTGGAAGACTGTTTCCATGCTGAGCTTTGCATGGCCTGATGCCTACGAAAAGGCTCAGTACTGCGCCGAGGTCATCATGAAGAAGATGCAGCGCCGCGGCATGAAGGCCGACGACATCCACATCAGCTACATCGGCCTGAACAGCCTGCATCTGGGCGTGGCCGATATGAGCGAAGAGGCACTGAAGAACCTGAACGAGTGCGTGCTGCGCATTGCTGTGTTCAGTGAGGACAAGAGCGAGTGCGCCAAGATCATTCCCGAGATCAGCCCCCTGCAGCTGAACGGCCCTCCGGGTGCCTCCTTCTTCGGCGGCCGTGCCCGCGTGCAGGAAGTGATGGCACTGTGGCCCACCACCGTGCCCCGCGATGCCGTACAGGTTGAAAGTCACATTCTGGAGGTGAAGTAAGATGGCAGAGATCTATCTGAACGATATTGCTCACGGCCGCTCCGGCGACAAGGGCGATACCAGCAATGTCTGTGTGTATGCACGCAAACCGGAATACTATAAGATCATTGAGCGCGAGGTGACCCCCGAAAAACTCAAAGCCTACTTTGGCGACATGGTCAAGGGCGAGATCACCCGCTACGACGTGCCCAGCCTGAACGGCTTCAACTTTGTTATGAAGCACGCTCTGGGCGGCGGTGCCACCATGAGCCTGCGTCTGGACAGCCTGGGCAAATCCATGGGCAGTGCCGTGATGCGCATGAAGATCCACGTTGAGGATGGAGAGCTGTAACATGAGTGAACATATGGCATTGGAGAACCTGACGGTTCTCGACCTGACCCGTGTGCTTGCCGGCCCCTTCTGCACCATGATGCTGGCTGACATGGGCGCAAACGTCATCAAGATCGAGGTTCCCAAAGGCGGTGACGACACCCGCAGCTATCCCCCCTTCCGCGCCAAAAATCTGAATGGTGAGCGGGAAAGCGTCTATTTTGCCAACATCAACCGCAACAAAAAGGGAATCACCCTGAACCTGGGCTATGATGTCCTGAAGGAGATCAATCCCCGCATCATCTATGCGGCGGTCTCCGGCTTTGGCTGCTACGGTCCCTACCACCTGCGCCCGGGCTATGATATCCTGGCTCAGGCCATGGGCGGTATGATGTCCATCACCGGTTCCAAGGGCGGGGAGCCCACCCGTGCCGGTTCGGCGCTGGGTGATATTCTGGGCGGACTTCATGTAACCATCGGCATCCTTGCCGCAGTCAACGCCCGCACCATTACCGGCAAAGGGCAGCGGGTGGACGTGAGTCTGATGGACAGTATGATCGCTGCCACTGAGAACACTGCCCTGAAGTACATCGAAACCGGCAACATCCCGGCCCCCATGGGCAACCGTTATGCCGCTGTTTCCCCCTACGACAGCTTCGCCTGCAAGGGCGGCAAGGTCATCATCGCGGCAGGCAACCAGAAGCTGTACGAGAAGCTCTGCAATGAGGTGCTGGAACGCCCTGATATGATCACCGATCCCCGGTTCGTGGATATGCCGGGCCGTCTGGCCAATCAGGATGCCATTGCCGAGGTCATTGAGGAGCGGATCAAGGATCTGACCCCCAACGAGGCCGCCGAGCTGGTACTGGCCCACGGCATCCCCGCAGGCCCCATTATGAACATCAAGGAGATTCTGGATGATCCCCATGTCAAGGAGCGCGAGATGTTCGTGGAGATGGATCATCCCACCCTGGGCAAGGTCACCGTGAACGGCTGTGCCATCAAACTGATGGACACCAAGCCCTCTGTGCGCACTCCCGCTCCCCAGCTGGGGCAGAACAACCGGGACATCTTTGAGGGTGTTCTGGGCATGACCGAAGAGCAGTTCAACACTCTGCACGAGAAGCAGGTGTTCTGATCTCTGACCACCTTTACACACATTATTGAGGAGAAATCGCATGCTGGCAGTATTAGGGTTCGTCACCATTCTGCTGGTGCTGGCACTGATCATGAGCAAGAAGGTCTCTACCCTTGTAGCTCTGATTTTTGTTCCCGCCATCACCGGCTTCATCGCAGCATTCATCAATGCCCCCAATGTCATCATCCAAGCCGCACAGGCTGCTGCCGAAAAGGCCGGAACTGCTTATGTTGAGCCGGTCATCACGTTCGGCACCCGCTTTACCAAGGCACTTTCCATCCTCAGCGCAGATTATATGGGCAAAGGCCTGAGCAGCATCGTTGCCACAGGTGTCATGTTCATCTTTGCCATCCTGTTTTTCAGTACCTGCTCGGATGCCGGTGTCTTTGATCCTATCATCAACCGCATCCTGAAGTTTACCGGCGAAGACCCCGTCAAGGTCTGTATCGGCACCTTCCTCATCGGCTGCATCTGCCATCTGGATGGCTCCGGTGCCACCACCTTCCTGATTGCCATTCCCGCCTGTATGCCCCTGTTCCAGAAGCTGAAAATGAACCTCTGGGTAGAGGCTACCATCGTGGCGCTGGCCGCCGGTATCATGAATGTTATGCCCTGGGGCGGCCCCACAGTCCGTGCAGCCGCAGCCATGTCCGGCCTGGGCTATGAAGTCACCGGCAGCGAGCTGTGGGTGGGCATCATGCCCGCCTGGATCGCAGGCTTGGTGACCTGTCTGCTCGTCGCGGCTTTCCTGGGCAAAAAGGAAGCCAAGCGCATTGCTGCAGGCATCCCCGCGCAGGAGGTCACTGGTCTGACCGAAGCAAAGACCACTAACACCTCCAACGAACTGGCCCGCTCCGGCTGGCGCTGGTATTTCAATGTGGCACTGATCCTGGTCATCCTGTACATCCTCGTTACCAACCGCCTCAGCCCGGCTGTCACCTTTATGATCGGCTACTGCGTCCTGCTCATCGTCAACTACCCCAGTGTGGACCTGCAGCACAAGATCATCAACAGTCACGCACAGGCCGCATTCCTGATGGTCTCCATCGTCTTTGCCGCAGGCGCATTCACCGGTGTGGTCAAAAATTCCGGTATGCTGGCTTCCATGACCGACGCTCTGGTCTCCATCATCCCCACCAGCATGGGCACCTTCATTGCCCCCATCGTCGGCCTGTTCAGCGTTCCGCTGAGCCTGCTGTTTGACCCAGACTCCTACTACTACGGTGTTATGCCGGTCATCGCCAACGCTGTTTCCGCCATGGGCGGCAACGCACTGGCTGTGGCAAAGGCTTCCATCATGGGCCAGATGACGCTGGGCTTCCCGCTCAGTCCCCTGACGGGTGCCACCTTCCTGCTGCTGGGCCTTTCCGGCCAGGACCTGGGCGACCACCAGAAGCACACCCTCCCCTACGCATGGGTTGCATCTGCTATTATGGTCGCTGTGGGCTGCGTAGCCTGTGGGCTGCTGTTCTAAGGTCTCACCAAAAGAAACACCTTCCTCCTTTTTCACCCATTCCTTCATTCTGATTCCGAAACGTCTGCCGGGCGGAGTACCCGCAGCACGCCACGGAATGCGTGCAAACCAGCAGACTTCCACCCGGTGCTCCGGGTGGTGTCGGCTGGTTTTGCCGTTTTTGAAGGATACCACCCTGCCCTTGGGGCAGAAAGGAGTTTTCTCTTATGCCTGAGCCCATCCAGACTCCTGTTCCTGCGGCGGACGAGCTGGCCGCACAGGTGCTGCTGCTGGCACAGAGTCGGTTGACTGCCGACCTGCGTTTTTTATCCTCCGCTCTGGAACAGCTGAAGCCGATCCCCGTCCCTGCGCTGGACATCCTGTTTGCCGGGGATGGCCGCCGCTTGTACTATTGCCCCGAAACGCTGCTCCGCACATTCCGGGCACAGCAGTCTGTGCCCACCCGTGCCCTGCTGCATGTCACCCTGCACTTTCTTCTGGGGCATCCCTTTCAACGGCAGGAAATGGATCACCGCCTATGGAACCTTGCCTGCGACATTGCCGCAGAGGAAGTCATCCGGGAACTGGAGATCCCCTCCTGCGCCCTGCCGGATGATGCTGCACAGGACAGCTGGCGCAGCCGCCTGCGGGATGCCTGCCCTCACCTGACGGCAGAAGCCATCTATAATTTTCTGCTGGAACGGCAGTACCCCGCCGATGTTCTGGCGGAATTGACCCAGCTTTTTTCCCGGGACAGCCATGCACTCTGGTATGCTGCGCCACGGCCCGGCTCTCGTCAGTCCCCCAACGGACAGCTGCTGCCCGCCGGGGAGGATGAGGATATCACCAACGAGACCGAACTGCGCAAAACCGACACCCGGGACGAAACGCTGCAGCAGATGCAGCAGCGGCAGAAGGAAGCCCTGCGCAGACAATGGAAGCAGCTGGCCCGCCAGGCCAAGACTGATCTGGAGACCTTCAGCCGCCGTCACGGCAAGCGTGCCGGAGCATTGATGGATGGGTTAGAGCCTGTGACCTTTGAGGAATGCGACTATACCGACTTTCTTCGCCGGTTCGGGGCACAAAACGAGGTGCTGCAGCTTTCCGAGGACGAATTTGACCTCATCTATTACACTTACGGTCTGCGCACCTACGGCAACGTTCCCCTGGTCGAGCCGCTGGAATATCGGGACGACAAGCGCATCCGGGAATTTGTGATTGCCATCGACACCTCCGGCAGTGTTCAGGGCGATATCGTTCAGAGCTTTTTGCAGCGCACCTGCGACGTTCTGCGGCAGAGCGGTTCCTTCACCGAGCGGGTAGAGATCTATCTCATCCAATGCGATGCCGAGGTGCAGAGCGTGGAGCGGCTGACCAGTCTGGACCAGCTGCATGAGCTGATCCCCCGGCTGAAGCTCCGGGGCTTCGGCGGTACCGACTTCCGGCCGGTGTTCGCCTATGTAGACAGACTGCTGGAAGAGAAAAAGCTGATGAACCTCAACGGCCTGCTCTATTTTACCGACGGCGTGGGCACCTACCCGGAAAAAGCCCCTGCCTACAAGACTGCCTTCATCTTTAACCGTGACGACCACATCAGCCCCCACGTTCCCAGCTGGGCCATCCGGGCTGTACTTACCACTGACAACATCCGCCTGCTTGAACCGCAGAAGACCCGAACCGAGGAGGACACCGAATCATGGATATAGCAAGTGCAAAGCAACAGATCAAAAATACCGTACAGATCTACCTGCAGAAGGACGCTCTGGGCCGCTACCGACTTCCGCTGGTGCACCAGCGGCCCATCTTCCTGCTGGGTGCGCCAGGTCTGGGCAAGACTGCCATTATGCAGCAGGTCGCTGATGAGATGGGGCTTGGCCTTGTGAGCTATTCCATGACCCACCACACCCGCCAGAGTGCACTGGGTCTGCCTGTGATCGTAGAAAAGGAATACGGCGGCAAACACTATCAGGTCAGCGAATACACCATGAGCGAGATCATCGCCAGCGTCTACGACTGTATGCGCACCACCGGCAAAACGCAGGGCATCCTGTTTCTAGACGAGATCAACTGCGTCTCCGAGACCCTCTCCCCTGCCATGCTGCTGTTTCTGCAATACAAAGTCTTTGGTGGGCATCAGATCCCCGAGGGCTGGGTGGTGGTCACCGCCGGCAACCCGCCCCGCTTCAACAAAAGCGTCCGGGAGTTCGACGCTGCCACCCGTGACCGCCTGAAGGTGATCGAAGTTGAGCCAAGCTATGAAGCATGGAAGGCCTACGCGCTGGAACACGGTGTCAGCCGCAGCGTCATCAGCTATCTGGATATCCGTCCCGAAGATTTTTACAAGGTCGAGACCACTGTGGACGGTCTGACCGTGGTAACGCCCCGCGCCTGGGAGGACCTTTCCGAGATCCTGCAGTATCACGAAGAGCTGGGCCTTGCCGTCAGCGAGGAGCTGACTACCCAGTATCTGCAAAACAAGCAGGTCGCCCGGGATTTTGCCATCTACTACGAACTCTATCAGAAATATCGTCAGGCCTATAATATTGATGCCATCCTGCAGGGTGTGTGGGATGAGGATGTCCTCACGCAGGCACGCAGCGCCAAGATGGACGAGCGGATGAGCCTTGTCAGCCTGCTGCTGGAAGCCGTGTTCCTGCAGATGGAACGCTGCACCCTGCGCCACGATGCGCTGCGCCTTATCGTGGCCGCCCTAAAAGCCCAGCGCGGGACACTGGATGTTCCCGGCGATGCCCTGACCGCCCTCGCCGGGCTGGAGGACAACTGGCGCGCCGAAGCCAACAAAGCCCCCTCTGCCCGGCAGAAGGTCTATCTCGATCTGCTGTCGCTGACTGCCCAATGGCACGGAGAACTTTCCGGCTCCACTCCTTTTTCCGCCCTCAAGGCCTGCTATCAGCGCTCGGTCGCCGACCTGCAGGCTGAGGTCGCTGAAACGCAGAAGAAGCTTGGCGATCTGCTCCGTTTTTTACAGGAAGCCTTCGGTAAGGGAACGGAGTTGAGCATGGCGGTAAACGATCTGACCGTAGCCCCCGTAGCCACCGCATTTCTGGGGCAGTTTCTCAGCACCGATTACTTTGCAGCCAGCCGGGATCTGCTGCTGCACCGGCAATCGGAGCAGCTGCTGCACCAGATCGATCTGACAGGACTGGTGTAAAATGGAACTGCTGCAATTTGAAATAACCAACGCCGGAACGCTGGGCAGCCGCTGGACCCCCCCCGCCCCGGAAACAAAAAAGGCCTCCTCCCTGCCCGGAGCCGCGCTGGCAGCTCTCTTGCAGGAGGAGGACGACGAGGATGATTGGGGCGGTGATGCTCCCGACATGAGCGCAGAGTTTGCACGGCTCGGCCATCTGAACGAAGAGGCCGACACCGATGCCCTGCCCCTGACAGCCGATTTTGCCCCTCAGCCGGACGGCTCTCTGGCGCTGGTGCGCTGGCCCCGGCTGGCACGGCCTGCTGTGGTACCCGACACTGTGGAAGGCCGCACTGTCACCGCCATTGCCGCTACCGCCTTTGCTGCCAGCCATCTGGATGAGAGCTGCTTTGCGCAGTTCGGGCAATCGCCTATCAGTTTCAGCATATTTTGTATGCGAATGGGCCGCGCAGTCACCACCGAAACGCTGGACGAAGGCGGGCCGACTTCCGTCACACTGCCGGACAGCATCACTCACATTGGTCCCTACGCGTTCTACCACTGCACAAATCTGACTTCCATCACCCTGCCGGATGCCATTTCCGCCCTGCCTGCCGGTGTATTCGGTGACTGCAGCCGCCTTACCAGCGTCCATCTGCCAGAGCAGCTGCAGGCTCTGGGCTATCTGCCCCGCCCTACGGATCAGGTCATGCCGGATGTGGGCACGTTTGCCGGGTGTCATGCTCTGAAACAGCTGACGCTGCCTCCACAGCTTAAAATGCTGGGCGCTCACAGCTTCAACAGTTCCGGTCTGGCGACCCTGACCGCCCGGGATGCCGGGTGTGAAAATTGGAGTCGTACTGTCACTGTGGCTGTGTCTGCATTTGACCACACTGCCGCACTGCTCTGGCTGGAAAAGGCCGATGTTTCCGGCCATGTGGTGGCGCGGCTGGGTCTACCCGTGGCCCGGGATAAAATTCTGGCAGGCGATGCCAAATTCGGAGCCATCCTGCGGGTACCGGTGCTGTTCTTCACCCAGCCGATGCCTTACTTTGACCAACTGGCCCGGGACGCGTTCCGGCTGGATTTCTCGGCCCGTATGGCGCTGGCTCGGCTGGAAGCCTCTGCTGGACTGTCTCTAGCTGACCGTCAGTGGTACTGCTCCGTTTTGGTACAGTATTTTGACCATGCCGCGCAGTTCATGCCCTACCCGCCTCAACAGGCTTACGCAGAGCTGTTCCGCTTCCTCTGCCGCACAGACCTGCTCACCGCATCTGATGTCAGCACTCTGCTTCGGATGGCCGGAGCACTCGCCCTTCCCGCCGAGCTCATCAGCGAGATGATGGAGGTGCGCACCCGTCGGTTTGAAACAGTCACCGGCTTTGAGGATCTGGAGTTGGATTGATCAGAACAACAGACATTGCGTAGAAAGATGCTCAGTTAGTACAGGCTGTTGCAAAACAGCGCCAACGGAAAAAGAAAGACCAGAGTGGAGACGTTGATAAGCGCCTCCACTCTGGTCTTTATAAATTATCCATTCTGCTTTTGGATGGAGAACGAGAACGTCATGCCCTTCTCCACCGCAAAGCAGGCATCCGCATGGGGCTTTGCGCCCCAGCTGTTGTCGCCGCCCACGCCGCGCTGGAAAGCAGCGCAGCGGACGACCGTCTTATTGTCGTCCCGGGGCAGCTCGTAAAGGTGGCGGGCGTTTTCCAGTTCATGGGGCGTGTAGGGCAGCGCCGAGAAGGTCATGCCGTCCCCTGCAAAGCCGATGCCTATATTCAATCCGCTGCCGGTGACAGTTGCACTGTACACGCCGGTGCGGCTGCCGCACTCCTGCGGGTAGACCGGGGTGTTCTGGGCAAAATCCTGCCGGACGTTGTAGTTCCACGCACCCATCTTGCCGCCTGCAGTGCGGTCGGCGGTGGTCTCCCGGGGGCCAAGACCCAGATAGGAGACTTCCGTCAGCTCCCGACGCAGCGGGAAGAGCAGACCGAACTCCGGCAGCTCAGTGCGCGTGCCCTGCCATGTCATGGTGATATCACAGCGGCCTGCGCCGTCAATGGCAAAATCAATGGGCAGCGTCTGCCCATCTGGCAGGGTGTAGTTTGCGCGGGCGATGACGAAATCGCCCTTTGTTTCAGCGGTCAGGTTATCGCAGCGGGCGTAGAGACCGGCGGTTTTCCAGAAGGCAAATGTAAACGGCTCTGCACAGCCCTCGTCGTTGTTGGTGGGCGCACGCCAGAAATTGGGGCGCACGGTATCGTCCAGCAGCTGCACGCCGTTATAGCGGATGGACACCAGCCCCTTGCCTCGGCCAAAGATGTACTCGAAGCCCTCGCCCTTTACGCCGACGTTGCAGTCCATCTCCACCAGCTGCGGGGCGGGCAGGGTCAGCCGGGCGACGGCGTAGTTGTGCCATACCTGCCCCAAAGCGGCTTCATAGCCCGCCGGGATGCCGGGCAGCACAGCCCGCTGCACAGCGGCAACAGTCATGCAGGCAAGCCCTGCTTCCGGCAGAGCAAACGGGAACGCGATGTGCACCGTCTCACCCGGCTTGCAGTCTGCCCGCAGCACCGCACGGCGTTCCGGTTTGCCGTTGACCGAGGACGCAAACACAAGGTCATAGGCGTTCAGGTCGGTAAAGAGGTTCCGGTTCTCGATGACGGCTTCGGTGTCGGTCAGGGTGATCTTCAGGGGTGCGTAGGCCGCCTTGACTGCGTCCATTTTGGGGGTGTTGCGGCGGTCGGGCAGCACAAGGCCGTCCACGCAGAATTCCCGGTCGGTGGGGCGGTCGCCGAAGTCGCCGCCATAGGCAAAGCCGGGCTTGCCGTCCGGGCTTGTCACTGCAATGCCGTGGTCCATGTACTCCCAGATAAACCCGCCCTGATACAGGGGCTCTTCGTAGGCATACTCGGTGTAGTCGGTGATGCCGCCGCAGCTGTTACCCATGGCGTGGCTGTACTCGCACATGATAAAGGGCTTTTCCGGGTGCTCTGCCAGAAACTTTTTGATGTCTGCCACCGGGGTGTACATCTGGCTTTCCATATCGGAGGTGGCGGGGTACTCCCGGTTCCAGAAAATGCCCTCGTAGTGCACAAGGCGGCTGGGGTCGGTGTTGCGGAAATACTCGCTCATCTCCCACAGGGTCTTGCCGCCGTGGCTCTCGTTGCCGCAAGACCAAATGAGGATGGCCGGGTGGTTTTTGTCCCGTTCCAGCATGGCTTCGGCGCGGGCAAGCACATTTTCCCGCCACTCCGGGCGGGCACCGGGCAGCGTCCACTCGTCCGAGCCGTCCGCACCCAGCTTCTGCCATGTGCCGTGGGTCTCCAGATTGGTCTCCCCGATGACATACAGGCCGTATTCATCGCAGAGGGACAGGAAATAGGGGTCGTTGGGGTAGTGGCTGGTGCGCACGGCGTTGACGTTGTGGGCCTTCAGGTTCTTTACATCCCACAGCATCTCTTCCCGGCTGACGGTGCGGCCGGTGCGGCAGCTCCACTCGTGGCGGTTGACACCCTTGAACACGATACGCTTGCCGTTCAAAAGCATCTGGCGTTCTTTCAGCTCAAACTTACGCAAGCCGACTTTCAATCCGGTGCGCTCCACGAGAGCACCCTCGTTCAGCAGGGCAATTTCTGCTTCGTACAGGTTCGGCTGCTCGGCGCTCCACAGGGTGGGATGCTCCACCGTAAAGGTGAAGGAGACATCCTGCACGTCCTCTTCCACGTCCGGGTCGGCCTCGCCCTTGCCGAACACCACACCGCTGTCGTATTCGGCAGGTTCGCCCACCTCAGCAGACTGCTCCTCGCCATCAAACACCACCGAGATGGTGCCCGCGCCGCTGACCTTGCAATCAAAGGTGACAGTGGCACTGGAAAAGTCCGGGGCAAAATCCTGCTTCACAAAGACATCCTCGAGGTGAATTTCCGGCTTTGTGAACAGCTCCACAGAGCGGAACAAGCCGCTCATGCGCCAGAAATCCTGATCCTCCAGCCAGCTGCCGGAGGAGAAACGGTACACCTGTACCGTCAGGGTATTTTCGCCGGGGTGGACGGCGGCGGTCATGTCAAATTCAGCGGGAGTGAAGGTATCCTCGGTGTAGCCGATGTAAACGTCATTGCACCAGACGGCGGCAGCGCTGTCCGCGCCGTTCAGGTGCAGATAGCAGCTTGCCCAGCTTTCCGGCAGGGTGAAACTGCGCTGGTATTCCCCGATGGGGTTATAATCCTGCGGAATCTGATCGGGGTGCAGCTTTTCATGGCCGTCCCACGGGTACTGGGTGTTGACGTAATGGGGCGTGCCGTAGGGCTGGCCGGGCTTTTGCAGGCTCTGCATTTGGATGAAGCCGGGCACGGTCAGGGTGTCCCAGTCTGAGAAAGGCGCAGTCAGGTTTTCCGCATAGTGGAAAGCCCATTCGCCATCCAAGCTGACGGCCAGCGGCATTTCCGGGCTTGTCTGGTCTGCAAAATGAGCGTGGAAGGGCAAACGGTTCTGCTGGAAAATTTCCGGGTCGGCCAGAAGCGCCGATGTGATAGGATTATTTAAAGGCATAAATGTCACCTCGCAGCATTTTC